>PDVJ01000442.1_pt1 | contig 14093 bp, 10 predicted proteins | sample 1369811 | NCBI WGS metagenome assembly PDVJ01 (sample SAMN07795376, study PRJNA414565) | Alkali sediment metagenome, whole genome shotgun sequencing project. | reverse complement strand
CATAGCAAGTCGTGATCTCTTGAGGACACTTATCAAGGAACTCCTGGTTGATCCCCTAATTTGGATGGTTGAAGCTACGGAGGACAGATGGCGGAATTAGGAAATTTCAAAAAAACTGCCGAACTGAGTATCGAGAGATGCTCGTCCACAGTCAAAATCCCGGAACCTAACCCAGAGATGGAGAAGCCCCGCGAGAACCTAGAATATGCATAGCTGTGCAAGTTCGATTCATACTTACACTCTGAAGAGGTCAAACCCCGGCTAACCGAATTGTTCACTCAGTACAGCGCGCCATCCGCATCAATCTCCTGGCCATACTACCCCCGTAGAGTAAGTCCAAAGGCAACTCGCCAGAGCATGCTGCCCAACGTTAGCTATGTGGTCAGCTAAGATGAACACTGGACAAAAGCCCTCTCAGCCAGTATACTAAATACTGAGCAAAAGGGACCATGAGATATTTTCCCTGAGCTTGAGCCTCTGTGTTGCTGGGGGATTAAGGGACGAAAGTACCGACAGTAGAATGAAAAGGACTTTTGGTCTGTTGCTTGCCGCGGTCCTGGTGCTGAGCTTGGGGCTTAGCGCAGGCTCGCCTGTGATGGCCCAGCCACCCGGTGAGGCCTGGGTAGATGATGACTTCAACTCCAGTACACCAGGCTGGAACGTAACTCGCTTTGCCGTAATCCAAGACGGTGTTGGTGCTGTCGCTGCGGGGGGCACTGTGCACGTGGCAGCCGGGACATATGACGAGCAGGTGGTAATAGACAAAACGCTGAAGCTACAGGGTGCCGGTGTGGCCACCGTTATAAGGCCTTCGGCCGCCAATCTCACCGAAGTGTTTACTGGCTTGTTCTGGTCTGGCGGTACCAAGAATATAGCTGGTATTATCGTAGCTGATGTTCCCGGCGGCAGCAGTGTAACCATAGAGAATCTTAAAGTTGATGCAAGCCTTGTTACTGCCAAGCCAGCGGGAGCAGATTCCCTTGCCGGAATCTTCTACCGCGAGACCGGCGGGCTAATCGACACAGTCACCATTGCTGGGACTGGCGCATGGAGTGGTTCAGACAGGGCTTTCGGTATCTACCTCTCAGCAGCCACTAGTGCTGTCTCCGTGGAAATAACAGGTTCCAGGATCACCAATGTTGATACAAACGGCGTAGAAGTGATGGGGAACAAGCTTACTGCTAATATCAATCACAACACGATTACCGGGCGCGGGCCTATCACCGACGAAGTGCAGAATGGCATTAATGTCGGCAGGGACGCCGTAGCCACGGTGAATTACAATGCGATCAGCAACCTTATATACCAGCCGAAAACATCCTGGGCGGCAGGAATCACGTTCTACCATTACGTCTCACCAACAGGTAAGAGTGCTACAGCCAATAACAACACCATAACCAACTGCCAGGCAGGCATCATCTTCAATAACGCCAATGCCTCGGCTGCAGGCAACATAGTGAATGGAGGAACGGTGGGGCTGATTGGTATATATGCCGAGCCCGATGCGACGGGCGACTGGACGGCCTCGTTTGTGGCCAATACGGTGAGCGGCATAAGGGACACGGGCAATCATGAGAATGCTGCGATTGGTGCCAACACCCATTATTCTGGCGCAAGCCTTGAGGTCACCATCGATGGTAATCAGCTTGCAGGCGGTGGGGCGACAGATGCTGACGGCATCAGCATCGGAGTCGAAGGCGCAGATGGCAGTATACTAGTCACCATCACTGACAACACCATCTCAGGGTGGGAGTATGGCATACGGCTAGATGGAACACGAGTTGACGCTGCTGGTAGCTACGCCAACAATAATAGCATCTCCGGCAACGATGTCTTCGGCGTTTACAATGGCGGCACTGGCACTCTTAACGCCACCTGCAACTGGTGGGGCGATGCCAGCGGGCCACATCACCCAACAGCTAACCCCGACGGCGAGGGTGACGATGTCAGCGACAGAGTTGTTTTCACCCCCTGGGTGGTTGCTCCCACGGTTGCCACACAACCCGCCACCGAGATCCGGGTGCACTCCGCCACCTTGAATCTGAACTACACCGTGGGTAGCTGCCATGGCCCTGCGCAAGTACGATTTGCCTATAAGAAGTCCGCCGGCACGGTGTGGACTGACACTGACTGGGTATCTAAAACAGCAGATGGCACCCATGCCCACACTCTTGCTGAGCTTGACTCCAACACCGGCTATCAATTCAGAGCCCAGCTTGAGTATGAGGGGATTCTGATTGAGGGTAATACACTCACTTTCGTCACGTCCGAGGTACCCACCGTGACCACAGAAGCGGCCACTAACGTCACTTCCTACTCAGCCATCGTGAACATGAGCTACACTGGAGGGAGCCTCAGTGCGGTGGAAGTGCGTTTTGCCTGCAAGAGGGCCTCTGACCAGGCCTCGTTTTATACTACCTGGGTATCCACATCAGGAAATGGCACGTATGCTGAGAAGCTCACGGGGCTCGCTTCAAAGACGAAGTATGAGTTCAAGGCCCAGCTTAGGTATGACGGCACCGTAGTTGAAGGTGCGACCCGGCCATTTACCACCGCCCCGGGGGCCAGCCCAGGTTTCTGTTTCATTGCGACCGCAGCCTACGGAACTGCGACTATTGAACAAATCGATGTGTTGCGAGAGTTCCGGGATGTGGTGTTGCTGGAAAGCGCCATAGGTTCCCAGTTTGTTGCCCTGTACTACCGGCTTAGCCCTCCCGTAGCGGATTTCATAGCTGGAAACGAGATGGCGAGAACCCTCGTCAGGGAGCTCCTGGTTGACCACATCGTCTGTATTTTTGACGCTACTCGGGACATATGGGGAAACTAGGAAGAATGTACTGGCAAATCCGGTGACTTCGATGATTGCAGGGAACGAAGACGAAGACTATACGTGAATGACTAAAATAAGTCCTGGCATTCAGATCTGGATTCCCGGATTTGCTTAGGGTTTAGAACTGTGTCCCGACTTGTCGGGATTGTTCAGGATTCACTAGTCCAGCTTAGCTTTCTCGTTCGGGCGGAGGTTCCTGCGCCAAACCCGCCTGCTGCAATTCCTCCATAAGACGGGCCGCCCTAGGATAACCGATACGAAGACGGCGCTGTAAGAAAGAGGTGGAGATATGTCTATATTCCTGCGCCAGGCGCTTTGCTTCCTCCATAAGAGGGTCGGGAGGAGCCCCGACAGCCCGAGGTGCACCTGCGGGACGCTCTGCTACCTCATCAAAGTCAACGGAGCTCACCTTAATCTGCTGCTGGTTCCCCCAGAAATATACCAGTCTCTCAATCTCAGCATCAGAAACAAAGCTTCCTTGAAGACGTTTAGGTTTGCTGGCTTCAGTGGGCATGTAGAGCATATCCCCTCTACCCAGCAATTTCTCAGCACCGACCATGTCCAGTATGGTCTTGGAATCTACGTGAGAGGTAACGGCGAAGCTGATACGAGTAGGAAAGTTGGCTTTGATAAGCCCGGTAACTACGTCCACTGAAGGGCGCTGTGTGGCTACAACGAGATGAATCCCTGTAGCCCGAGCCAGTTGAGCCAATCTACAAAGCGAATGTTCTACCTCATCCGAGGCTGTCATCATCAGGTCAGCCAGTTCGTCGATGAGCAGCACCAAGTATGGCAACGCTTCTCCGGGTGCGCGGTCCTTGTTGTAACCCTCGATGTTGCGGGCTCCTGCCTTGGCAAACTGACGATACCGATTGTCCATCTCCTGATTAAGCCATTTCAAAGCTTTTATTGCCTTGTCGGTATCCACAACCACAGGAGCCAGCAAATGGGGCACTCCGTTAAAAGTCACCAACTCCACTCTCTTGGGGTCAATCATGATGAATCGAACATCATCCGGGCTATTGTGCAAGAGCAGGCAACAAACAGTGGAGTTCAGACAAACGGTCTTGCCGCTGCCAGTAGCTCCGGCGATAAGTAGATGCGGCATCCTGGTCAGGTCGGCTGCCACCGCCTCACCGCCGGCACCTTTGCCCAAACCGAGAGCTAGCTTGGAGCGGGCCCTGATCTTCTGAAAAGCAGTGCTCTCTATGGCACCGCGCAGGGCAACTGAGCCAAACACAGTGTTAGGGACCTCAATACCCACCACCGGAGCCCCCGGCACGGGAGCCTCAATCCTTATGCTGGACGCAGCCAGGGCTAGAGCCAGATCATTGGCCAAAGAGGTGATTCTCTCTACCCTTACCCTGGTTCTGGACACCTCCTCCACCTTCGCTTCGTAGCTGCCATTCTTCCCTTTCTCTCTTACCTCTTTATACTTCTTGTCCCAGCCAGGCTCAACGCCAAACTGTGTCACGGTAGGGCCTATGTTTATCTGCACAACCTTGGCTTCTACGCCGTAGCTGGCCAAAGCTTCCTCAATCAACCTGGCTCGCTGGTCAATGGCGTCCTTGTCCAGTTTGATCTCAGTTGGCTTATCCAGGATATCAATCGGTGGAAGATGCCATCCTCCAGGGGTGAGGACCGGTTCGTGTTCCGATTTCCACACAGGAGCAGTCGAGCGCTCTCGGCGTTTAGTTTCCGTCGCCTCCGCTTCATCGACCACCCCAACCTCAGGGGAAGTAGCTTCCGGAGCAGTAGCTGTAGCCGGAGCTTGTTTGCGCGAAATGAGATTAGAGGCGCGTCGAAAAGCTCTGGGCAGAAGACGCCAGCCATTTTTAGCGGCGTTCCAACACCGCCGAGGAGTGATAAGAATAATGCCGAGCAGGACAAGCCCGGCTACCAGAAGTCCCCCAACTATGTCGGGAGAATGCATTATTATGCTTTGCCCAATTCTGCCTCCCAGTGTGGCATCCTCCAAAATATCTTTCCCCGGGAAGAAAGCAAGGATTCCCCACAAAGCCAAAGCCAGACTGATGCCCCCCAGAACCCAATTCCACCTGTGCTTCACTACAGCGAACCGCCTCCGCCACGTCATCCAGACTAGAAAAGCCAAAGCGATGGCTATTATTATCAGTCCATACCCAAACAACGCGAGTATGCTGCCCCACAACGTGTACAACAGGACAACTACTACGACAATTATGATAAGCCTGCGCACTACCGGTGAAGCGATGAAGCTAAAGAATCGCTTCCATGCCGGCCGGCTTTCCTTTCCCTTCCGCCCCGACTTAGACCCACTCTTTGCTTTAGACACGGACTGATGTCCTCAAGAACGGTAGGCAGAAGTCCACTCTCTGCCGCCTACTGGCTACTGCCTTCTGGATGAATTCTTCGCTCTTACCTCCACAACCACAGGGATGATGACAGGACGACGATGAATTTGTTCATAGAAGAATCTGCTCAGGGAATCCTTCACCCTCGCATCCACGAAGCCTGGTACACTTAAGCGTCTTTGGTCGTGGTCTAAAGCAGCCAGTACCAGTTCCCGGCCTTTTTCAATTAATTTCTGTTCCTCTCCTGCACCAATAAGGCCTCGAGTTATGATGCGTGGCTTTTCAGCTAGTTTACCACTTTCAGCATCGACGGCAATGGTCACCACAACGACGCCATCCCGCGAAAGTAATTTGCGGTCCCGAAGCACAGTGTTATCCAGTTCGCCCGTTATCAGGCCACTTACATAGATAACTCCGACACGAGTTCTGGCAACCATTTTCCCTGAATCTTGCCCGAGTTCAAGGATATCGCCATTATCAAGGACAAAGATATTTTCCTTAGGTATGCCCATACTTCGAGCTAAGGTGGCATGCAAGCATAAATGGCGATACTCACCATGAACAGGAACAAAAAATTTAGGCTTAACCAGACTGAGCAAAAGCTTCAGCTCTTCCTGACTACCATGCCCGTGGACATGAACTTGAGCCAGCTTGCCATAGATTACATTGGCACCTTGACGGAAGAGGCTGTCTGTAGTCTTGGCAACCAATGCCTCATTGCCGGGAATAGGAGTTGCTGAAATCACCACAGTGTCGCCACGGATTATCTGGACTCGACTGCTGGGGTCACGGTTAGCCATGCGCACCAAGGCAGAGGTGGGTTCACCCTGACTCCCTGTACTCAACACGATAACTCGATTGTGAGGCAAGGTCTTAAGTTCGTCCAGACGACAAATAATGCCGGGGGGAGCAGTAAGATAACCCGTTTTCAATGCCATGCTCGTTATCTCTTTCATGCTCCGCCCGATGATAAATACACGACGACCATGTTTAACGGCAACATCAAATACTTGCTGCACGCGAGATGTGAGAGAGGCGAATGTAGTTACGATTACCCTCCCCTTTGCCTCGCTCACAATCCGATCTAAAGTATCGCTAACCACCCTCTCGGAGGGAGTATATCCAGGAAGCTCGGCATAGGTGGAGTCAGAAAGAAGAAGCAAAACACCCTTTGCCCCTAGCGAAGCCAATTGGCTGAAGTTAGTAGCCTCGCTAATGACCGGCGTATAATCAATCTTAAAATCACCACTGTGAACTACAATCCCCACGGGAGTGTGAATTATCAGCCCCACAGAATCAGGAATACTATGGCAAACAGAGAAAAACTCTATGGTGAACTTACCTAGGGTAATCCTGCTCCCCGGGCTAACTAAATTTAATCTTGCGCCAGTTTTCGCTCCTCGCTGCTTGAGTTCCAGGAGAATCAGCTCTCGAGTGAACTTGGTAGCATAAATGGGAGGGGAGATGCGAGGTAAAATGTAAGGCAGCGCCCCAATGTGGTCCTCATGCCCATGAGTAATCACTATCCCCCTCACATTATTTTGTCTCGCCAGAAGATAGCTAATGTCCGGGATAAGCAAATCGACTCCCAGCATCTCCTCGCTGGGGAACATAAGTCCGGCATCAATGACGACGATGTCATTGCCATATTCCAGCGCCAACATGTTCTTGCCGATTTCACCCAGTCCGCCCAAGGGAATAACTCTTAATCTATGTGTTGGCATGATTCTTTCCTTTCATCCAGGACATGACCCTAAAACAGGCTTAGTTGTTGGGATTCAACTGCATCTTCAGGCAGGTCTCTATCTTGAGCTAATATCTGCGGGATCTTAAGCATATCCGCTTCAATGGTCCGTCGCAGAGAGCCTTGATGGAGAGCTGCTGCCGGATGATACATAGGGTAGTAAATGACGCCTCCCAACTTGCGCGGCTTTCCATGAATCTTTCCTATGCTGTCATTGGGGAAATACCGCGCTAGAGAGTAGCGTCCCAAAGTAATAATCATTTGGGGCTGAATTACCTCTATTTGACGGTCAAGCCATTTGCGACAGTTCTCTATCTCGACTGGAAGTGGCTCGCGGTTCTGGGGCGGACGGCACTTAATCACATTAGCGATATAAACCTCTTCCCGCCGTAAACCAATTGAGGCTAACAGTTGGTCCAGAAATTGTCCTGCCGGCCCGACGAAAGGGCGCCCTTGCTGGTCTTCGTGCCAGCCTGGAGCTTCACCGATAAAAAGTAAATCCGCGTCTTCCGCTCCCTCACCAGGTACCACTTTAGTGCGATATTTAGCTAGCTCACACTCCCGACAAGCTCTAATTTCCTCATAAAGTTGGGCTAAAGCTGACATCTAATTTAACCCCAAAAAGCCTTGCGACTTTTCGTGGGCAGTTTTGATTCGATGGTAACATATCTACCTTCGTCGGTCAATGTGGGCTCTTCCTAGACCAGGATTCCTCGACTACTCACTCTTCTTCCTCATCATGTTCCCAAATGGGTTCGGTGAATTGGTCAATAAATTCAGCTGTAACTCTCTTTGCTATCCTGTCCATTTCCTCGTCCACTCGCTCAGCCAGATGGCCGAGTTCAGCCAGGTCAAGTGTGATTCCCAGCATTTTGGTCAGGATACCAAGCACAGCCAGGGAGGCTTTGGGATTCGCTATTTGCGTGGCATACGATGGCACTTCGCCCAGTAAGCAAATCCCTTCCATTCCCCTTTCTTTAGCCATTCCCAGTATTAATCCGTTCAAACCAGCGATGCGGAGGTTACCTCTAAGAATCACGTTGTGCTTGCTTAGCTCGTCAACCAAGTTGGGATCTGTAGCTGCTCCCCAGACCTTCATCTCTTCACTATGGTGGATACGTGTTACCGCAGCGGCACAACTATATACCCTTGACACTCTAAACCTTTGCGCCACGTCCAAAACACAGTTGACGAGCTCGTACCCTTTGAACGCCGGCTGCTCTTCTCCAATGAAAATCACCAAGCCTTTGCTGGCTTTGGGATACTGCCAGTAATAGAACTTGCTCTCGGGAAAACGAGGGCTTTCAACTACGTTCTCTTTGACCGTGACACCCACCGGTTCAAAAAAGTTGACAGGTTCAACCTCCCCTATTTCTGCAGCATTTAGCTTCTCTACAATATATTTCGCCGCGGTCAGGGAAACGTCGCCAATGCCCGGCCAGGAGGCAAGCATAGAACAAGTCCTTGGGCGCGGGTGCCTATGAAGCTTTATTATTTCTCTCGTATCCATCCCGGTTTCCCTTGGTGGTCACGAATACTCCAGAACAATATGAAGACGGAGTCTGCAGAATTCCACCCTACACATCTTGCGTCTTATCCTATGCCTAGAGACTCCTTCAACACTTGATGTACGTTGCCGCCAATCATAGTGCCTCTCACCCTGCCCACCATCTCACCGTTTTCCACATTGTAGCTCCTGACCGGAATAAAGGCAAAGACCCGTGCTCATCCATCCAGGAGAGAAGCCCTGCAATGACAAGAGTGTAGGGGCAAGGCTTGTCTTCACTCCGAAGGCGTAGATAGACACTGCTATGATGTTGACCAAGCCACATGCACAACGACCACCAATATAGTAGAATGTTGTCAGTCTAGCGATACCATCGTGGTTACGGCAATGAAATTCACCGATAAACTGCTTGACGCTAGCCGAAAGAACAAGAGCTGGTTGTGCATCGGACTGGACCCTGACCCGGAGCTTATGCCCCAAGTAGACGTCCTGCAATTCAACAAAGCGATTATCGAGGCTACCAGCGACCTGGTTTGTGCCTATAAGCCTAACCTGGCTTTTTATGAAGCCCTAGGGATTGAAGGGCTGGCTATCTTGGAGAAGACCATCAAACATATACCCGGTGGTATACCTGTTATCGGTGATGCCAAGCGCGGCGACATCGGCAACACGGCCAGGGCTTATGCCCGGGCCCTCTTCTCGGTTCTCGGCCTCGATGCTGCTACCGTCAATCCCTACCTCGGCTACGATTCGATAGAGCCTTTCCTCAATTGTCAAGACAAAGGAGTATTCATTCTCTGCCGAACATCAAACAAGGGAGCCACAGATTTCCAGGACCTTCGCACCGATGGCCTGCCACTATACGAAGTAGTGGCTAAGAAAGCCCAAGAATGGAATATTCATGGCAACATCGGCCTGGTAGTCGGGGCTACTTATCCCGACGAACTAAGAAGAGTTCGCTCGATTTGCCCCGAAATGCCTTTGCTCATCCCCGGCATTGGCGCTCAGGGAGGAGACCTGGCTTCAGCGGTTGGCTACGGAGCGGATGCCCGGGGCGAGAAGGCGATTATCAATGTATCCAGGCAAATTCTCTATGCCTCCAGGGAAAAGGATTTCGCCCAGGCGGCTAGAAACGCAGCTGAAAGAATCCGCAATCAGATCAATGAGCATAGACATAAAGCTCGGTGATGTGATCCGTTTGCGCAAAGCGCGACCCTGTGGCAGCTACGAATGGAAGGTGGTGAGAGTAGGTGCCGACATCGGCCTCAAATGCCCCAAATACCAGCGAAGGGTTTTCTGCAGAGAGGGGTGTTTGAGAGAAGGGTGAGAGAATTCGTCTCCAGAAGTGACCAACTAACAAGCTTCGCGCCCCGACAAAATGCGCCGCGATGGTCTGTGTAGTGTGTTAACAAACCAGGCTTTTGTTTCCTGAGCTGCACATGTTGCACTCATGTGACATCATCGAACCCTCGATCTCCTATTCCACTTCGAGACCGTCTTTCAGGATATCACCTTAATGTTATAATGCAACCCTGCAATTTAACCCCGACCGTCTTGTTCGCATCAGCAGCAAAAAGGGATACGAGTATAGGCAATGAACATTCGAGAGTACAATAGAGACGCCTGGGATCGTGAGGTGGGAAAGACCAACAAATGGACCATCCCGGTGAGTGCTGAGACCATTGTGAAAGCACGCCAGGGTGACTGGCAGATTGTTCTCACGCCAACTATACCCGTTCCGGTAAACTGGTTTCCCCAACTCAAGGGAGCGGATGTGCTATGCCTCGCAAGCGGCGGCGGGCAGCAGGGCCCGGTGTTAGCAGCGGCAGGCGCCAATGTAACCGTCTTCGACAATTCACCGCTGCAGTTAGAGCAGGATCGTTTCGTAGCGAAAAGGGATGGGCTGAGTATCCGCCTGATAGAAGGAGATATGGTAGACCTCCATATGTTCGATTCCATGAGTTACGACCTGATAGTTCATCCAGTGTCAAATACGTTCGTGCCAGACGTGGGGCCAGTCTGGCGGGAAGCGTTCCGTGTGTTACGACACGGAGGGATACTTCTGGCAGGTTTCATGAACCCTGCCACCTACCTGGTGGACTACGAACTTGCAGAACGTACGGGCGTGTTGCAGGTGAAATACCGCATTCCTTATTCGGACGTTTACGACCTACCGGAAGAGGAGAAGAAACGCAGGCTGGAACAAGGTGAGCCCATGGAATTTAGCCACACCCTTGATGATCAAATAGGCGGGCAACTTGCAGCCGGCTTTATTATTACGGGTTTCTTCGAAGACAGGACTCCTCCTTCACAGGAGGAACCCCTGACTATGTACATGCCTAATTGCATGGCGACGCGGGCAGTCAAGCCATAATGAATGCCATACCGTATCCCGTGAAGCGTCATCACAGGACTCGACCGATGGTAAACTAAAATACAAGTCACTCAACTGAGAAGACAATCCAGATATCTTCTATTTCAGGAATATGAGTTATCCTGCAACTCGGCAAATTGCACAGAAATCAGAATTGTTGGGGCACTCTCCAGTGGTTTGCGTGGTGAAGTAACAAAACAACTTACTGTGCCCTAACCACTAGACTATGACCCTCAAGTATAGTACCCTATCTCCTTCGTATCTGGAATTTATTGACGAATTCCTTTTATGAATATGAACATACTCGTTTTCCTGCACGGAACAACTATAATGCACAAGAATGCCCAAGGTCTTGCCCGACAAGAAATAGTGAAGCAAGTCATGGAGAGTGACGAATCTGTCAATGATTACGCATTGTACATTCCTGTCGGCAACGCTGTTAAGAAGCTACTGGAATGGAAGGGACAAGGAGCAAGAATATGCTATTTGAGCTCTCATAAAAATGCTAAAGATGTTGAAAAGGACAAGTCTGTTCTGAAGAAATATGCTTTCCCTGATGGTCAAATCTCTTATCGTCGAAATAGAGAGGGATACAAGGATGTTGTTGAAAGAACTCGACCTCTTCCAGATGTGATTGTTGAAGACGATTGTGAGTCAATAGGTGGAACAGTTGAAATGGTCTATCCCAATCTTAGGCCAGCATTAAAGAACAAAATCAAATCAATCGTTGTTAAAGAGTTTGGCGGCATAGATTATCTTCCTGATAGAATTTCTGAATTGAGGTAACAGAACAGGGTTTTGTGCAACTTGTGAGATCCTTCGAAGACTATGAACGAAATCGGCGGGCCCACCAGTAGTACCCTATTGCAGCAATCAACGCTATCGATGCGATGGGCGCCCACACGAGTCTCATGTCGGAAGGGAAAGCATCAAGCAGCATCCCTCCAACCAGCGGACCCATCGACATACCGATGGTTTCGCTCAACCCGAAAAGTCCCATATATCGTCCCCTCTGGTCTTGCGGAGAGAGTTCCCCTATCACTGAGAGCGTGACAGGAGAATGAATGATCTCGCCTGCGGTAATTATCGCCATTGCTCCCAGAGCCCACCCAAATTGTGTTATCCAACCAAACGATAAATAGCCAAACAGGTAAAGCAGGCTCCCGAGTATGAGGGCCCGGAATTTCGCTATCCGCCTGAGAGCAAGAGTCATCGGATACTGAAAGAAAATCACTATCAAGCCGTTCAGAGTGAGTATCAGACCATATTGGGCCGTAGAAAAACCGACCCTGTCCACAGCAAAGATAGATAAGGTACTGCCCATTTGCCCCATGACTATGAACAGCAGGATACTCACCGCTACAAAAGCCAGGAGGGGCCGGTCGTCAGCAGGGGGGAGCATGCTGCGAAAACCTACCTTTCTATTCGTTCCGCGTGAAGATTCGTGAACAAAGAAAAAGGCAATGAGGGAAACGATGGCACAGGTCAAAACCGGAACCCCGAAGAGCCAGCCATAGGGCAAGAAAGTGGCCAGATATCCCCCTATGGCAGGGCCGGCCGCCCAGCCTATGTTAGCTCCTATACGAAGGATTCCATATGCTTCTGTCAGCCTCTCTTTCGAGGTGAAATCTGCCACCATGGCCGAGATCACAGGACGCGTTATGGTGAGCACTGAGCGGCCGGCGATGTAGGCAACTGTAATGGCCCACACCGGCGCTGAAATCCCGATGAGAACAGCCAGTCCTGAATACAAGAATATGCTCACCGAAGCAGCGATGAGTAGAATCGGGCGCCGGCCGAATCTGTCCGAAAGCGCTCCTCCCAGGGCCTGGCTAACGGCTGAGCAAAGCCCGGCAGCCAGGAGGATGATTCCGACCTGGGTCATGGAAAGCCCTCTATCCTGATAAAGATATAGAGATAGAAACGGCATGCAGATGGAGAAACCGATTACTGTGAAAAACTGAATAACGGTCACCAGCCACACCCCGGGCTCAAATCGGTGATAGATATTTCGCAATGGGCTTGTGGCTTTCCCTGACGATTCGTTCATGGCTTGCGCAAAACACCTGATTATACCCCTTTTGGGTCCGCTTGCCTTCCCGTCTAACTAGTAATCCTTGCCAAAGGCTCAAGCTACAAGGCACATCTCTGCAGTCTCCACGCTGGCATACCTCTATCTTGCAGACAAAAAGACAGCCCAGTCAGACAGCCATACAGTTCGCTAATCTACTTAACCGATTGACAACTGGGTGGCAAAGACATATCATACCGACGATGGCGACAGGGTAATTCCTGGCAACCAAAATGAACTGATTGATGGTTGCTTTAGTATACAAGTCCTCACAATCTGGCTTTGTCTGGTGGGTCAAGCGGGGGACACGTCGGGGATCCTGGCTGAAGCGAAATCCAGGTCCGATTGCTTTCGGGAGCCCTACGGGTGACCCAAATCCAGGATGCATGCGCTGTTGCCATCACACAGAAGGCAACTAAAGAAGGATATCGGTTCACATGAATTTTCCGCACTTTTCTCCTGATGTTCCATCCAAGCTGAGCGAGGGACAGGTCAACAAGAGCCCGAGGAACAGCATCTTCGATGGCTCGGCTTATTCCGTAATGCTCGGGCTGACGCAGAACTACATTACGCCATACGCGCTGACAATGAAAGCAACCATTCAACAGATTGGCTTGCTCACCAGCGTGCCCAATTTCACCATGGCAGCGGCGCAGTTCGTAGCTCCGACCCTTTCTGAGAGGATGGGAAGTCGCAAGGGTTTCATACTACCCCTGGTCCTTATGCACGCCTTGATGTGGCTGCCGATTCTCCTCATTCCCTATCTGTTCCAGACACACCAGGTCTGGTGGCTGATAGCGTTCATGACTCTGAGTACCGCCTTTGATTCTGCCGTGAACCCCGCATGGGGAAGCATGATGGCGGACCTGGTGCCGAGGCAGATGCGCGGCCGGTACTTTGGCCTCGCATTACTGCCTTTGTCTCCATGGCATTCAGCTATGCCGCTGGGGGCATCTTACAATTGCTCACGGGCAATACCGACCTGGCTTTCACCATCATATTCATCGGGGCAATGGCATCACGGCTGGTCTCGCTCTATTTCCTGTCAAAGATGCACGAACCACTGAGCCCGGCGACCGAACAGCGGGGACACGAAAGCACGCTGAAATTGGCACGGGGCCTGTTCTCCACCAACATCGGCATGTTCATAATGCTCTGCGCCTTGATGACCTTCTCGGCGACTGTCGCCGGACCGTTTTTCTCTCCATATATGCTGAATGAACTTAATCTCAGC
>PDVJ01000441.1_pt1 | contig 14113 bp, 14 predicted proteins | sample 1369811 | NCBI WGS metagenome assembly PDVJ01 (sample SAMN07795376, study PRJNA414565) | Alkali sediment metagenome, whole genome shotgun sequencing project. | reverse complement strand
AGATCCATGGAATTTCCCAGAACAGCGCGTTTCCCTCTCCAGTGAATAGAAGTTACCGTTTCCATGAACCATATGATTTTACCTTCCTTGGTTACCATTCTGAATTCATACGGCAGGGTTCGCTCTCCGCGAAGCATTTCTAATACATTCTTCCTAAGATTTTCCCTGTCTTCAGGATAAACAAAACTCATCGATTCCTTTCCTATCAATTCCTCCGGAGTATAACCGGTATAGGAAGCGCCATTAGAATTGATGAAACAAATTTTACCATCCTGGATCACATACACTCCCGCAAATGACCTCTCAGCCAGTACGCGATAAAGTTCTTCACTTTCTTGAAGCGCTTTCTCCACTTTTATGCGTTCCGTGATATTTTTTGACGCCACTGTTACCGCTACAGTTTCTTTTCCTTCCCGATCTTTGACGGGACTGAATGTCCGGAGAAAATATTGATTATCTCTTTTACTCTTGTATTCATCCTGGACAAAATCTCCCGTTGCAAATACACGGTCCACTTTCTCGGTAAAGTCCTTCGTCGTCTTCTTGGAATGAAATTCGCTGTAAGGTCTCCCTACGATCTCATCCAACGGCATGGCAAACCTTGACAAATGTTTTTCATTCATAAACAGATATTTGCAGTCCTTATCCACAATATACATAGAATCCGCGGTAGTCGCTAACGAGCGATATTTCTCTTCCGATTCTCGTAACGCCTCCTCTGCTTGTTTGCGTTCGATGATTTCCTTGTGCAGATCTTTATTGATAATTCTGAGTTTTGCGGTGCGATTGGCAACGATTTCCTCCAAATGAGATTTGTGCTTCTTCAGCTCCTCTTCAACCTGCTCGCGCTCCTCGATTTCTCGCTGGAGTTGAATGTTTTGCCTCTCAAGCTGCTTTTGCAAACGGTGCAAAGCAAGGTGCATTTCAATTCGGGCTAACACCTCCTCGAACTGAAACGGTTTTGTGATGAAGTCAACACCGCCTGCGTCGAAGCCCTTGACTTTATCGGTGGCATCATAAAGGGCGCTGATGAATATGACGGGAACACTTCTGTTATATTCTTCAGATTTCAGCTTACGGCAAACCTCATAACCGTCCATGTCCGGCATTTTTATATCAAGCAGGATCAGGTCCGGCATTTCACCCGCCACTGCACTCAGAGCCTCTTTTCCGCTGGATACTGTTCGCACCTCATAGCCATCACCCGTGAGGACTTCTTTCAGCATGCTCAAGGTTTCCGGCGAATCGTCAACAACCAGAATCTGGGAAGACTTCTCTTTTTGTAATTTTTCTGTCATTGTGTTATTCAATATTTTGGCTTTCAAGGTGGTATATTGCGCGCAGCGTAACTTTTATTCATAGTCCATTTCAAGAGTAAAAGAATATTACACGCAATGAATGTATATCTATAAGAATGCAATAGCGTTTTGCCGCGTCACTTAACGCGCTTTTTTAAATTACGTTTGCCGCGGAGGTGCTGCAAGAGAAAGTGATCAATGGACTCTTCGGAAAGATCATTGTGCACGATATCTTTGATCGTTTCGAGGGGTATTTCGACTCGTGCCGCACTCTTATGGCCGCCGGCGCTCCCATAATTACCAAAGGCTTTTTTCGCAATCGCCCCGCAATCCTGACGGTAACCATCGCCCCTGAACACGATAACAAGCCTTTCTTTTACCATACCCGCCACAATGACATAATAGACATCGACGACCCTTAAGAAAAAGTCCGCCACCTGCACGCAGGCATCAACGCTTTCCACTTTGCCTAAAAAACTGACAATTCTGTCCCGGTAGCGCCGTCTATTGTGATATGCGAGATCATAATATTTAAGAAACCGCTCGGGAATCAGATTCATTTCAATTCGCCGGATGAGTTGCCGGTTGGCCCGGGTAAAATTGAGGTAATAGGCGCTGATATCCTCGACGATGACGTCCCGCTCGAAGTTGTTCGTATCGGCCTTAATACCGTAAAGCAGCGCCGTGTAAATATTCCTGGGGACCCTGATTCTCGCCGCAAGGAGATATTCCGTCATAATGGTTGAGAGCGCGCCGTAATTATCTCTCACATCAGCCAGCTCGGCGTGCCACACGCTCGTACACGGATGGTGATCGAAAACAAGTTGCGGATGAAGATCTTTTAACGCGTCGCCGAAAAATGTCGGTTGGGCATCCACGATGGCGATGAAACGGTACGCTTTCAGGTCAACATTATGGAACAGTTGAATATCGACCTTCATTGCCCGGATAAATTCGGCATTTTGCTGACGGGCAACGGTATCCGTGGCAACAAAGGTACATTTTGAAAGCCCCGTGATCTTTTTCAGGAGCTCTTGCAATGCCATGGCCGATGCCACCGCATCGGGATCAGGACTGCCGTACATGAGAATAGCCAGCGTATCGCCCTGCCGGATCATGGACTTCAGTTTTATGATATTATGTAATGTTTCCTCTTTGACAAGGAGAGATTCAATGCGTTTCATACAAATCACACCACACGAACTTTCCCTTGAGGCTCCGCAACAACTTCACCTACAATAGCCGCTTCCTTTATACCCCGCGCATGCATCTTCCCGATCAATTGTTCCGCCTGACCTGCTGGTAAAATGATAAGAAGCCCTCCCGCAGTCTGCGGATCAAAGAGGATATCGACTATCCAATCTGGACAACTCTCCGCAACATCTATGAAATTCGCACGATACTGACGATTCCTGTGCAAGCCCGCCGGTATTACCCCCATCTCTACAAACTCACGTATTTCAGGGAAATAAGGAACGGCAGCGACATGAATCTGCATACCCACTTTGGAACCTTCCACCATTTCGCAGGCATGGCCTAAAAAGCCGAATCCTGTGACATCGGTACAGGCGTGAATATCAGGCATTTCCGCCATGAGCTCTGCCGCCACCTTGTTCAGGGTGGTCATGTACTTTGTAGATTTCACAACAAGCGCCTCGTCAGCCAATCCTCCCTTCAGTGCCGTACTGACGATGCCCGTGCCAAGAGGCTTCGTGAGAATAACCTTGTCCCCTACCCTTCCACCCCTGTTGAGCAGTACTTTATCGGGATGGATCACACCGGTCACCGCAAGTCCGTATTTCAATTCATCGTCTTCGACGCTATGCCCTCCCACAAGGAGTACACCGGCCTCCCGCATTTTCTCCAACCCGCCCTGAAGAATCAACCGGAGTATAGAAATATCCATTTTGCTAATGGGAAAACAGACGATATTCATGGCAGTGAGGGGCCGCCCGCCCATGGCATAGACATCACTCAGGGCATTGGTCACGGCAATCTGTCCGAAGGTATAGGGATCATCAACGATGGGGGTAAAAAAATCCACCGTCTGGACAATGGCCAGATCATCACGGAGTTTATAGACTCCCGCATCCTCCGCATGTTCCATTCCGACAATCAAATTAGGATGGGAAATCAGCGGCAAATCTCGCAACGCATCACTCAGGTCGCCCGGACCGATCTTACAGGCTCAACCAGCCCCGCGAACGGTTTCCGTCAGGCGAATTTTTGTTTTTTCTTCCATGCGTGCATCCTACAGTAATTGTCTAACTACGTCAATAGTTTGTGATGTTACAAGAAATACACGTCTGAACATATCCGATACTCAAGATTTGATTGTAATGAGCGATTATGATAATGAGCACATATGAACACGGATACTTTTAAAGATATCACCCTTCAGCAAATGGAAATTCTTATTGCCCTGGTGGAGACAGGCAGTTTTACGAAAGCCGCGGGCAGGTTTTTCCTTTCACAGCCTTCGTTGACCAAGCAAATACAGAACCTCGAAACGGCGGCGGGAACGCGGCTGGTCAATCGGGGAAGCGCAGGGATATCACTTACGCCGGAAGGACAGATTCTCTATGATTACGCAAAGCGGATTCTACGCTTGCGGGAAGACGCGAAAGACAGGATCGAACGGATCAGAGAACAGGAAGCGGGGCATATTTATATTTCCGCCAGCACCATACCGGCCACCTATATGTTACCCCGACTGCTCAGCCTCTTGAAAATAACCTCTCCCGACATACAGGTTCATATTCAGACGCACGACAGTGAAGAAACACTCCAGATCGTGTTGAACGACGAGGCGGAATTTGGATTTATCGGGAAAGAACCAGTAAACAAAAAACTTGTCGTGAATCGTCTCTGGCAGGATCGACTGGTGCTTGCGGTTTCCATTAAACATCCCCTCGCAAAACGCGGTTCTGTGACTGTTAAAGAACTGATCGAATTCCCTTTCATCGTCCGGGAGCGCGGATCAGCAACGCGTGACATTGTCGAGGAATGCCTTCAAAGGCATTTCGATATCAATTTCTCCCGCTTCAATGTCGTGTGTGAAATGGGAAGTTCCGAAGCCATCAAGGAAGCCATTCTCGCGGGCCTGGGTGTTTCGATACTTTCTGTGTTTGCCGTTGAGAGAGAGCTGAAGCAGGGCTTGCTTGCCATTGTGGATGTCAGCGACTGTAAAATGGAGAGGTTTTTTTATCTGATCTATAAGAAGCAATTTTCATTAATGAAATACCACACACACTTTATAAAGATCGTGCAGCAGTTCCAACCGTTCAAAGAAGCAATCCTCCCGAGAGGCAAATAATTTCACCAGGACGATGAATAAAGATTGCTGTCTCATCATGTTTGCGAAGTACCCGGAAAAGGGTAAAGTCAAATCAAGACTGAGCCGGTATTGGGATGAGGACGTTGTTGCTCGCCTCTATTTTTGCTTCATTGAGGATTTGCTGGCGAGACTATCAACGGGAGATTATCTATTCAGGATAGCCTACCATCCCGGTGAAAAAAAGAGCGATTTCGTTAGTCTGTTTGGCGATACGTTCTCATATATACCCCAGATTGGAGAGGACCTGGGCGAAAGGATGCATAATGTCTTCTGCCATTGCTTTTCCGAGGGATTCAGGTCCGTGGTGATTATAGGAAGCGATAGCCCCGACCTCCCCTTCCGGATCATAAGGGATGCTTTCCAGGCGCTGGACACACACGGCGCCGTCATCGGACCTGCCTGCGACGGAGGATATTACCTCATCGGCTTTTCCAGAAATGCTTTGTTCCCCGGTGTGTTCGATGGGATTGCGTGGGGGACGGACGACGTTTTCAGAAAAACGGTGCAACTTTTGGAAGATGCAGGAATCCGGCTACGGGTACTCCCGATCTGGAGGGATATAGACAGGCCGGAAGACATCTTTGCACTGATTAAGGACAATCAAGACGCGGATTTCACCAACTCCAGAACAATGACCTACTTAAAGGAATTGGGTATTATAAAAAGTTCATGATGGCGACCCGGTTTTCCGTTATCATTCCTGTCTTTAATGAGGAAGGCACTCTACAGCACACTCTTGAACACATTAAAAAATTAGAAGGGGCTGAATCTTCTGAAATCATTATCGTCGACGGAGATCCTGTGGGGAAAACGATCGGGACCATCCGGGATGAAAAAGTAATCGCCTCTATCGCCTCTAAGGGACGGGGAAATCAGATGAATGCGGGTGCTGTTTTGGCAAAGGGCACTATCCTCGTCTTCCTTCATGCAGATACCCGTCTGCCTCCCCATGCTTTCACGCTCATGGGTTCGTCACTGAGTAATCCCTTATATGGAGCCGGCGCCTTCGATCTGATAATTTCCTCGCCTCGTCCCATTTTTCGTCTGATAGAAAAAACAGCATCCCTCCGTTCCCGGCTCACCCGAATCCCCTATGGAGATCAGGCCCTCTTCTTCCGTAAGGATTATTTCGAATCATTAGGCACGTTTGCCCCCATTCCCATCATGGAGGATGTTGAGATCATGCGCCGCATAAAGAAACGGGGAGACCGGATTGTGTTCATCGACCAACCCGCCACGACTTCCGCACGCCGCTGGGAAAAAGAGGGCCTTCTTTATTGCACCTTCCGCAACTGGCTTCTCATCTCCCTTTATCTCTCCGGCGTCTCACCGGATCGTCTCTCCAGATTATACCGGTAAAGATTGCCATCCGTCCCACCTATAAAATAAAGGAATAGATAATAGGATATTATAAATAATATGAATTTGACTTATTCTTATAAATTATATATAGCCGCAACAAATACTGCTGTACGACAATATTACCGTATACATATAAAACCCGATGAAAAAAACCAAAGAGCTTATAGCAAAAATCTTTGCCCTGTCCTGGCCATACCGGATGGTGCGGTTTGGCCTTGCCGCCCTCTTTATTTACGGAGGCGTGGTTAAACTTCTTGATCCGAAGGCTTTTGCCCGCGTTATCTCGGCCTATGACCTTGTCCCGGAGGTTCTTCTGCCTTTCGTGGCTATCGGACTGCCGCTTGTGGAAACACTCGCCGGTATCGGGTTGCTTTTTGATATACGGGGAAGTCTTGCCGTCATCTCCAGCTTATTGGGGATGTTTGTATTTGTTCTTGGGTATGGAATTTTGAATGACTTGAATGTTGATTGCGGTTGCTTTGGAGCTGAAGAGCTCGCGCAACAGGAAAGCCTGCGTCAGGCATTCTACAGGGATCTGTTTCTGGCAGGTATTATAATACCATTCTTGTATTTATGCAGGCGGGCGCGCTCCCGTACCCTCCTGATGCAGAGGGAAAACGGCAGCGTAACGGATCTAAACCTGCAGGATTGAGACGTCCAGTCCTCGCAGGCTCATATCGGCTTATATGCAGCTCATGATCAAAGGGTGATTGCAAAGTGATGTAACTGAAAAACAGTAAATAAAAGTGGAGGTGTGTTAAATGGTGGGCAGAAAAAGTTGTATAGGAATTGTAGTGTGCATCTGTTTTGTCTTCGGAATGGCCGGCGTCAGTCTCGCTGCCTGGGGAACGAAAGAACTGGAAACAGAAAAGATCGCAGTGAATCTCGTACGCGAGGTTGCCAGGGGCGGCTACGGTATCGTGACCACCCAGGAGCTCAAGGGATGGGTCGATCAGAAGAAGAGCATGCTGATTATCGATACCATGCCGTACGCAGACAGTTATGTGAAGCAGCACATTCCCGGAGCGGTAAGCATGGTATTCCCGATTCCGGAAATGAAAACACTGGATGACAAAACAAAGGCAGACCTCGAAAAGCTTCTCGGGGTGGACAAGAATAGATTAATTGTCTTTTATTGCGGATTCGTGAAATGTACCCGCAGCCACAACGGCGCCATGTGGGCCGTAAAACTCGGTTACAAGAATGTGTATCGTCATCCCGGTGGCATCAAAGCATGGAACGAGGCAGATTACCCCGTTGGCAAGGTAAAATAATATTCCTCTCTCAGTCTCCATCCCGCCGGATTTTCGTTGTTGCTTTTGAATGTGATTTCCGTATTATAAAGGCTATTAAAGTGATGCACGCCAGTAACGAAAAGTATATAGTATGAGGGCATTCCATCATGAACGATTTTGATACGAAAATACAAAACATGTTTCCCGATGGACTCAAATGCCAGGGGATCAATACCCTCCAAGTCAATATGGGCCGGCATTGCAACCTGGCGTGTACACATTGTCATCTGGAGTGCGCACCCGATCGAAAAGAGATGATGTCCTGGGAGATCATGGAAAAGATTCTTGCACTGTGCAAAGAAAACTCCTTCCATCTTCTTGATATTACCGGTGGTTCACCGGAACTGCACCCGGATTTCATGCCGTTTGTTTCCGCCCTGCGGGAATTAGGACACACGGTGCAAATCCGCACCAACCTGACAGCCCTTACGGAACCTTCCACAAAAGATATCATCCCTTTTATCAGAGAAAAAAAAGTGGGAATCGTCGCCTCCATGCCCTGTTATCTCGAAGAGAATGTAAACGCCCAGCGCGGGCCGGATGTGTACCGGAGGAGCATCAAAGTCCTTCGTCTCCTCAACGAAGCAGGTTACGGGAGAGAAGACGAATTGCCCCTCACGCTCGTATATAATCCGGGTGGGCCGTTCCTTCCGCCCGACCAGACGAACCTCGAAGAAACCTACCGCCAGGAGCTGAAGGCGCGCTTCGACATTTCCTTCAGCCGTCTCATTGGCCTGACGAACATGCCGCTGGGACGGTTCAGAAGATATCTTGAGGAAAACGGTGAAAAAGAAAATTACATGTCCATACTCAGGAACTCCTTCAATCCTGAAACGGTGAGCGGCTTAATGTGCCGAAACCAGATCTGCGTGGACTGGGATGGAATGCTTTACGATTGTGACTTCAATCTTGCTTTGGGCATGGTAGTAAATCACAGCGCTCCCTGCAGGATTAAAGACTTCGATCGTACCCTGCTCGCGAAGAGGCGGATTGTCACCGGTAGTCACTGTTTCGGGTGTACCGCAGGTGCGGGATCGTCCTGCTCCGGATCATTACTTTCTTGTGGTCAGGAATAACCAGGGAATCACCCGCCATGAACATAGTGAAAGTTGTTTTAGTATTGCTTATCTTTATGTCAGCTTCCCTTGCGGCAGCGGCGGAAAAACAAATCCTCTTCCGCGAGGACTTCCGCAGTCTTGACAACTGGGAACCTCTCTTTTTTCCGAAGATCAAAAAGCACTCAACCTACACCATTGAAAGTGTAGGGAAACGGTCGTATCTAAAAGCGGAAAGCCAGGCATCCGCCTCGGCTATTGTTTACAAAAAGATGTTTAATGTGTTTGAATACCCCCGGGCGCGCTGGCGTTGGCGGGTTGACAACGTGCACACTCAAGGGAACCCCCGGGACAAAGCGGGAGATGATTACCCTATCAGGGTGTATGTAATGTTTCAATATGATCCCCAAAAAGCGGAATTCACCGAGAAGGTAAGTTACGGTATCGCGAAAACATTATATGGTAAATACCCGCCGCACAGTACCATGAATTACGTTTGGACGGGGCATGAAATTCCCGAGCGAATTATCACGAGCCCCTACACGGACAAGGCGAAGATGATCATTCTGGAGCAGGGACGGAACAAGTTAGGAATGTGGGTTGATGAAACCGTGAATATCCTGGAAGATTACAGAAAAGCGTTCGGAAAAGACCCCCCTGCCACTGCGGGGATTGCCGTCATGAACGACTCGGACAATACGGGAGAAAGTGCGGTTTCCTACTTAGAGTATATAGAAGTGTTTAAATAACCGCATAAAATTGGGTAAGGATTACTACAGAAATAAATTTTACTGTCATACTGAACGAATGTGAGGAATCTTAGAGTTCCCTCCCTTTGCATGGGACAAAGATTTCTCGTTTCACTCGAAATGACAAACAAAATTGATACGCTATGAAAACTATTTATTTTGATAATGCCGCAACCTCTTGGCCGAAGCCCGAAGAAACCTATACCGCCATGGACCAATTCAGCCGTTTGATCGGTGGCAGCCCCGGCCGTTCGGGCCATCGTTTGTCTATAGAGTCCGGACGGGTAATAATGAATGCCAGAGAGGTTCTTGCGCGGTTATTCGGCATTGACGATCCCTTCCAGCTTGTGTTCACGAAGAACGCCACGGAGGCGCTGAATCTGGCCATCGCCGGGCTTCTTTCACCGGGTGATCATGTCATTACGTCGAGCATGGAACATAACTCCGTGATGAGGCCTCTGCGGGCGCTGGAATCAAACGGAGTGGAATTGTCGGTTATCGGATGTTCCCCACGGGGATCACTTGATGCAGGAAATTTGCTATCTGTGGTAAGGAATAACACGAAGGCCGTTATCCTTACTCACGCCTCCAATGTAACAGGTACAATCATGCCGATTAAGGAAGTCGGCCATTTTGCCAGGGAGCATGGCCTTATATTCTGTGTGGACGCGGCCCAGACGGCAGGAGCACTCCCGATTAACATTGCGGATATGAATATCGATCTCCTGGCGTTTTCAGGACACAAGTCCCTCTTTGGACCCCAGGGAACGGGAGGTCTCTACATACGAAAGGGATTGGAGGAAAAGATCCGGCCTCTCATGGCGGGAGGAACGGGGAGTCGCTCGGAACACGAATCACAGCCTGATTTTATGCCCGACAGATATGAATCCGGCACGCTGAATACCGTAGGACTTGCCGGACTGGGAGCCGGTGCAGAATATATACTCAAAAAGGGTATCGATAACATCCGCTCCAGAGAAATCATGTTGACACAGCGATTCCTGGACGGCTTGCAATCAATAGAAGGTGTCCGGATATATGGCCTGGACGATGCATCTCGTCACATCTCTGTCGTGTCCTTCAACATAGATGGGTTGACACCATCGGAGGTATCATTCGCCCTTGATGAACAATTCGGCATCATGTCCAGACCGGGACTCCATTGCGCTCCCTCCGCCCACAAGACAATCGGCACTTTCCCGGGAGGCACGGTACGGATCAGCTTCGGGTATTTTAACGCGGAAGAGGAAATCAATTACGCCCTGGACGCCCTGCGGCAATATATTTCTGAATCTGACAGGCGAGACGCCCGTCCTACCAACGAGGGATTATCTTTATGGCAAAAATCATTGACGCAAAAGCATTGGCCTGTCCCCAGCCCGTCCTGCTGACCAAAAAAGCGCTGGAGCAGGAAAATAATGTCACGGTGATTGTCGATAACGAACCGGCCGTCGAAAACATTAAAAGACTGGGGAAACATATGGGCTGCACCCTTCATACCGACAAGCAAGAAGACGGGACATTTCAAATCCATCTCTCCCGGGAAGCTGTCGGGAGCGCTGATGTGGCGCTCGATGTAAACTGCACCGCCGGGCCCATGGTTATTGCCATATCTTCCGACCGGATGGGCAGGGGGAATGACGAATTGGGATACGTCCTTATCAGGAGTTTTCTCCATACCATGCTGTCCCTGGAGCCCCTTCCGCAGACGGTTATTTTCTACAACACCGGCGTGAAGCTTACAGTCAAGGATTCAGAGGTTCTCGATGATCTAAAAATAATTGAGGAGTCCGGCGTATCCATTCTCGTCTGCGGGACATGTTTAAATTATTTTGGTATCACTAAAGATCTCAGCGTCGGGGTTATCTCCAACATGTACGATATCGCATTCACCATGGCCGGTGCGGGGAGGCTGGTCGTCCCATGACGGATGTGGAGGAGTATCATGTCATCCTGTTCGATTCCGTCCACCACGCCCTGCGATCGGAGAAGATTCTCAAGGATATAGGGCTTCCCCACAAGCTCATCCCCGTCCCCCGACATATCAGTTCCGACTGCGGGATATGCTTGCGTTTTACACCCGATCTGAAGAACCGGATCGAAGAAGCCCTTGCCGGAAAAGTAGATATACGCGAAATTCGCCCACTGTAAATACCAAAGAAAGGAGAAAACCATGCCAAACTATGAGTATGATCTCGGAATCATCGGCGGTGGTGCAGCCGGTCTCACTGCTGCAGCAGGAGCGGCACAATTCGGCGCAAAGACGATTCTCATTGAAAAAACAGACCGTCTGGGCGGCGACTGCCTTCATTACGGATGCATACCTTCAAAGACGCTCATACGGACGGCAGGCGTTCGTTCCCTCATGAGAAAGGCGAAAGATTTCGGTCTGCCGGAAATGCAAATGCCACAGGTGGACCTTGGCGCAGTGATGGATCGTGTAAAGTCGGTCATCGAACAGATCCAGCATCATGATTCTCCGGAGCGGTTCTGCAGTCTCGGATCGGAAGTCTGTTTCGGCCGACCCTTTTTCATTGACGATCACACAGTCACTCTTAATCAGAGGAATATTTCCGCCAGACATTGGATCATTGCAACCGGATCTGCTCCGGTCATTCCGCCGATTGAGGGCCTGGCCGATGCTCCCTTCTGGACGAATGAAACGGTTTTTAGCCAAAGAAACCTGCCATCACGCCTGATTGTGCTTGGCGGCGGGCCGATCGGTCTCGAAATCGCCCAGGCCTTCGGGCGGCTCGGATCAAATGTCACCGTTGTTGAATTTATGAACCAGATCCTGGGGCCGGAGGATGATGACATCGCTCAAATTCTGAGAGTCCGTCTCGAGGCGGAAGGGATGAGGATTCATACCAATACAAAGGCCATCCATACAGCAACCAGTGGATCCACCATTCGCCTTACCGTTTCCGGCGATGGCGGGAAAGGAACGGCCTCGGTTCTTGAAGCGGACGCACTGTTTGTCGCTACAGGAAGGAAACCCAACGTTGAAGGTCTGCAGCTGGGGGCAGCCGGGGTAATATACAATAATCGCGGTGTCCCCACAGATGCGCGAATGAGAACAAATATCCGCCACATCTATGCGTGCGGGGACGTAAACGGCCAGTTTCCATTCACTCATGTGGCGGGTTATGAAGCCGGTATTGCATTGACCAACGCCGTCCTCCGTATTCCAAGAAAGGCAGATTACAACCGCGTTGGCTGGTGCACGTACACCGACCCGGAAGTTGCAAGCATTGGGCTCAATGAAAAAAGGGCCAGAAATGAGGGCATTGAATATCGTGTACTGGAAGAGTCGTTCGAACAGAACGACAGGGCCGTTGCGGAAGGAGAAATGTCGGGGAAGATCAAGTTGCTCCTCAGCCCCCGCGAAAAGCTTCTGGGATGCCAGATCATAGGTCCCCATGCCGGTGAACTCATTCACGAATGGATCACAGCAGTGAGTGGAGGCGTCAGCCTCTCTATCATTGCCGGCGCTGTTCACGTGTACCCGACCCTTTCCGAGATTTCTAAGCGGGTTGCCGGGCGTCTCTATTCCGAGAAGCTCTTCAGCGACACCGCAAAGGGCATTTTAAAGTTTCTGTTCAGCCTGAAAGGACGGGCCTGCACACCGCCTTAATCCTGAGAAGCCTGCCGGCCCTCTTGATGAAATATGCCAGTCATTGCGCCTGTAAGTACGAAGAGGAACCGGTCATTACGAATCTGATGTTTTCCGTATGAAGGGCATCATAAGCATCCTTTGCAAGGCTGAATATTTTACATCGAGGAATCCGATCAGCCCGATCGTCATCCCATCATGGCCTGCTGCCGGCTGCGCCCGGTATGTTCCGAAGAGATGGTCCCACCAGGGAAGGGCGAAGCCGTAATTGCTGGTGGACTCTTTAAAAATAATGGAATGATGCACCCGGTGCATATCGGGGGTTACCATAATCAACCTGAGAATGCCGTCCCATGGCACAGAGATTCGGATATTACTGTGGTTGAACATTGACATTCCGTTAAGGAGAACCTCAAAGATCAGCACCGCGACAGGTGGAGGACCAATGGCAGCAATAGCCCCCAATTTGACCAACAGGGACAGAATCATCTCAAAAGGATGAAAGCGAATACCCGTCGTAACGTCGAGGTCAGTATCTGTATGATGTGCTCGGTGGATACGCCACAATGGAGGCATTCTATGGAATAGGGCATGCTGAAAATAGATTACGCAGTCCATGGCCAGGACCCCTAGTAGAACAGAAGGTCCTATTCCTATAGGAAAGTAATTCAGAAGCCCCCAGCCTTTTTCAGCGCAAAGAAGAGCCATGGCTACAGGAAAAAGAGGAAACATCAACCAGAGGATTGCGGTGTTAAAAAGATGGAGGGACACATTGCCGAACCAACGGGTGGCCTTGGACGTCACCAGGACGCGCCTCGGTAAAAATACCTCAGCAATAATCAGAAAAGTGAAGAGGAGAATAAAGCTTCCGCTTCGAACTATCGTTTCATGCTGGATGATATCCATACAATACCCCCTGCCGGTGAAGGTGAGACTGGCTGTCCATGCCAGTCTACGGGATGAACTCAGTTTCATGCTTTGCACAGACAAAACTCATGCAGACACATGAACCTGACTGTGCATCATAATATTACTATAAACCTTACATGATGAGAACCATTAAATGCATTTGGTTTTTTAAAGAGAATTACAGAAAACAACCAATAGGGAATAAATGGAAACAAATTCACAAGAGAACAAACAGAGGTTTGTTTCGTGGCGGTCAGTTGCCCTGGTGGTCCTCATTCTTTGCGTTATTGTTACATTACGCTACCTGGGCATCGGAGAAAAGCTGGGTGATCTCAGGCAGTGGATTGAGGAATTTGGCTCCCTGGCACCCCTTGTCTATGTGCTCATATACATTATTGCTGTTGTCGCGGCCTTGCCGGGCGCCGCAATCACGATCGCCGGGGGCGCTCTTTTCGGTTCGGTGACGGGTGTCATATTGGTCAGCATCGGTTCCAC
>PDVJ01000440.1_pt1 | contig 14145 bp, 17 predicted proteins | sample 1369811 | NCBI WGS metagenome assembly PDVJ01 (sample SAMN07795376, study PRJNA414565) | Alkali sediment metagenome, whole genome shotgun sequencing project. | reverse complement strand
GAATCGATCAGTGTGATCATTTCACCAAAGATGATATACGAGAATACAAAGCGCTCAATGACCGCCCCGTCGTTGATTGGTATTTTGAATGAGTGCCTGAGTGCGTGGATAGAGGGGGTGATTTGCACGGTTTTTCCTGCGTGTGGGTAAAAAATCAGATTACAACTCCTGAAATTTTAAAAGAAATTTTCGGACTTGGTACCCAAAGTACCCTGATATGGGCCCGTCGTGATTCGAACACGAGATCTTCGCCGTGTGAAGGCGACGTCATAGCCAACTAGACCACGAGCCCGNATGCATCGACCGGGAATTGAACCCGGGCTATAGGCTTGGAAGGCCTAAGTCATACCACTAGACCATCGATGCNATGATGCTTTACAATTTTAGNGAGCAGTAGTATTAATCATTCCCATTTCACGGTTTTAAAAAAAGAAAGAGGAATTGTATTTTTAAAAAAATGTTGTTTGAAGTATCTGCGTTAGTATCTTTCCGGCACCAGGGCTGCAATAAAGGCAATTACCGGCCCGATAATAAGCCCTGCCCAGAAGAGCAGTCCCAGAAGTCCGATTATACCGAGCGAAAATCGATTCTGTTTCGATAACGGGAATGTTGAACGGGCAATGCGAAGAATCCAGACCCCGAGTATGGCTGGAATGAATGCAAAGATGAGTGTTACAATCACACCTGCAGAAAGGCCCGTTACCATAAGGACCCGTACCATCTGAACAAGTAGAATGCATGCGCCACCAAAATAGCATAATCCGGCAATTGTAACAAGCCAGAATGACCATGGTTTTTTTATTGGTTTGTTTTGCTCTCGTCGGGCTATGAGGATAAGACCAAGAATCATGATTGTAAGGAGCGGTGCCAGGATTGCGATCAGGGACTGCCCCTCCCAAATATGCGTATTTATAACACTGACAGGTACGAGAATCCATTCTGAAATACTGAACTCCTCAAGGTAACCAACAGCAATACTGTACTGGGTTTCATCAGCCGGACTGACAATCGCGACATAGTAGCTTCCTGGCTGGGTGATGTTTTTTGAGTAGGATGCAATGTTAAAAATTGCAGCAGGAGTGAATGGTTCATACTCTGCAGTGACTGGTTTTTGACCCTTGATCACCTCCGCACTATAACCTTGCGGGATCTCAATGGTTTGAGAAAGAGTGGTGGTGGACCCGGAATTTCCCGGGCTCAGAACGATGATATCCGGGACCGGCGCATCGAATCCGGGAGTCATCAGAGAAAGCCTGAGCTGGTCACCGGAATTCAGGTTGAACCGGTAATACCCTCCCTCCCCGGCATCATGGAGATGTCCGTATATTACGTACGATTTGAGGGGATTTTCAATAAAAAGTGCTGAATTTAGATTATTATTATTGTCGGCACTGATCGGTACGTGGGAATCCACCGGAAATATAATTACCATCAGGATGATTAAAAACAGAAGAGGCAGCCAGCGTCTGGTCATGAAAAGTGTATCGATTCCTAGAGGATATAAACCTGAAGTGCGGACCAGCTACCCCCAGGAAAAAACAGATTGCAGGCAATCGGGTCACCGAGGGAGGGAACCTTACATTAAAGAATCGTGCATACCGGACTTTGAGCACAGGATACCTTTTTTAGAGAAATTTATCATGATTGGGAATAATCGGGGTATCTTTTTTCCATAAATGGATATCCCGGGCACGATCAAAATAGAATTTGGCCTCCTCAGGTTTTCCCATCTCTTTATAACAAATGCCAATATGATTCCATACATTCGCGTTATTGGGCATCTGGTTTGCCACCATTTTGAAGGTCTGGATTGAGGAATCGAGATATTTGTTGCTCATATAGAGGACGCCTATCATTTCGAGTGTTTCACCAAGATTGAAGAGAAGTTCCGGGTTCTCCGGGGCAAGTTCAACTGCCCGAAGCAATGATTTGAGGGCACTTTTATTGTCCCCCATTTCCCGGAAACAGAGGCCACGATCGTTCCAGACATACGGAAGTTTATCGTCAATCTCCAGGGCTTTATTGAATACAACAATTGCCTCCGGGTATTTCTTTTCCTTCAGGTACAGACTGACTCCTTCTTTGTAAAGGGAAGAGGATTTACCTGACGACGTGCCGAGAAGCTTATTGACCAGTCCTGCCGGTTTTGACGTTTGCCGGGACGCGGCTTCCGTTATATGGGCAACTGCATCCTGTGTCTCATCATGTATCACGATATCCTTGAATGTTGCAGTGATGTCGCGGACCGTTTCGACAGCCGCGATAAAGTTCCCCTGTCCATCATACACCGGCATCGCTTTCATCCAGAGTGTCCATTCACTTCCGTCCCGTTTTAATCCTTTGGTAACCGCGATAATCGGACCTTTTGCAACCCTGCTGACTATCATATACTTATGTCTCTTTATCTCATCATCCGGTTCAAAGATGAGATTTGCCAGCATTTTTCTTCGGGTTCCAAAAAAAGGTTCTGCATAGAAATAATCGCTTTTTTCAATCAATGCGCTTGCCGGGGTATCTGTCAGCTGTTCCATTGAGGTATTCCAGGCAACAACCCTGCCTTCGCGATCTATGGCGAAGCTGGGATCGGATGAAAAATTGATCATATCTGAGATTACCTGTTTAGTCGTACCCAGGTTTTTTCCGATATACGTCTTTTCCACGGCAGTTTTGACCAAAGTAACCAGTTCACGGAACTGCGTCTGGGGATCTTCACCTTTTTTTATGTAAAAATTTGCACCATTATTCATAGCTTCGATTGCTGTACGTTCATTCCCGGCTCCCGTAAAGATAATCACCGGCGTTGTATTGCCTTCAGAACGGAGAATTTTTAAAAATTCAATTCCATCGATCTCCGGCATGGAATAATCGACTATGATGGCATCAAAGGTTTTTTCAGGAAGGATTTTAAGTGCCTCTGTTGCGGATTCTGCTGTGTGGACACTCATTTCACGGGACCGTTCAGAGAACAGTTTGAGCACTTCAAGCAGCGCAGGTTCATCGTCGATCAGGAGGACAGACAGCAAGGTCAGAGCACCCTTTATTAGTAGTTCAATGAGTCCCGGCAGATATAAATATAGGGTTTTTATGACGGCTCATCATTATCCAAAGAGGAGATATGAAGGTCAACTGGTATGAAAATCAAATTTGAAAACATCTGCAAATCGATCCAGGGATAAACGATTGAAGAGATGCGTAACTATCGATAAAAAACAGGATGACTATTTTGAATTAAAAAGGGTGAAATCCGGAAAGTTAGTACCCATGTATTTCAGCTTCGATTTTCTCAAGGTTTGCAATCCGCTTTTCGAGCGGTGGATGGGTGGAAAGAAGTTCCATGAAAGACCTTCCTGAGAGTGCCGGGATGATGAAGAAAGCATTCGCCGCTTCCACCTTTGCCTTGGCTTCAGCAGGGACTGCATCCATGCGTCCGCTGATCTTGCTTAATGCGGACATGAGTGCTTTGGGGTTTTTCGTGATAAGGGCACTTCCACGATCTGCTGCAAACTCACGATATCTCGAAAGTGCAAGGATGAGTAACGTACTGACCGCATATACGACAATTGAGACAATCCAGATGATGATTGTTCCACCACCTTCCCGGTTGCGCCCCCCTAAAACCGCGGAAAAGAAAAAACTCTGCATAATCATCGAAGCAATCATAGCAATAAAACTGGCCATTGTCATGGTCAGGATATCCCGGTTTTTCACATGAGCAAGCTCGTGCGCAAGAACGGCCTCGAGTTCCTCCTTATTCAGGAGCCGCATGATAGAGTCTGTGCATGCGACAACGGCATGCTTGGGACTCCTTCCCGTTGCAAATGCATTGGGTACCGGACTCTGCATGATTGCAATCTTTGGGAGGGGAAGGTCTGCTTCCTTGCAGAGCTTCCCGACAGTCTGATGAAGTTCAGGATATTCATCTTTTTCGAGGACCCGTGCACCTGTAGACCAGAGTACCAGTTTATCTGAGAAAAAGTACTGGACTAATCCCATTCCTACAGCTAATAACACTATCAACCAGAGACCTGCTCCGAACGCGAGGAGTATGGTCATGAAGACAAGGTAGAGAATCAGCAGCAGGAATCCCGTCAGTACGATCCTGCCTGTTAAGCCCCAGTCACGTTTCCATTCCATAAGTGGTACATGTTCGTTATGGGCGCTCTTAAAACATTCGACAATTGCAATAAACGGCGCAAATTTTGAGCCTATTCATGGATTCATCAGATGCTTCCTTGCAGAGGGGGTTGGGCATAGGTATTTTCCGCAGGATCAATACAGAAACTATTTTCTTGCTGGCATCTGACTGGTACGCATGGCTGAAGTCGATCCCGAAGCGCTGGCTGATGTGGCATACGGCATCTTCGAGCACTCCCTGAACCAGGGGCTCCAGAAGCAGGACAAATACCTCTATGCACTGGTCGAAGGCAGTGTTGACTTCAAACCGGAACTTTCCATAATTTTTGAGAAGTTTGCTCATGAATATCCACAGCTTGCAGAGGCAATATTGAAACGATTTTCCGATATTGACACAATTTATGGGATGCTCTGCAACGGCGAAGGGGTGATCCCAACCAAAACAACTCAGGCGTACTGGATTGTGCAGGACGCTCCGGGAAGTGCTCCTGAGGCAATCGAGGATGAAAATGCAGGGAAATGGCTGATTTTCCAGGAGCCGGACATGGCAGATGAAGCATGGAAAAAGATCCGGAACGCTACAGTGGCACTCGAGCTCGGTATATCTGCAAAAGTGAGCACATCAAAACCAAACCCGGAATCACGCGATAACCGAAAAGTCATCTATGTGTATACAAAAAACTGGGCAGATGAGACAGATGTGATGCGGGTGCGTGAAGTACTCCGCACGCTGGGTTTTATTGAACGGATAGGGTACAAACGGAATATCGAAACGTTCGCCGGGGAATATGCCAAGAAAGGCAAGCGGGTGACTTACTACTCGGCATGATTACAGGTAATAGTAAAAAAGAAAAAAACTTGAAAAATATTGAAGATAACAATTACGCCTTTCTTTCCTTGTTCTTGGGGCGCAGGTTCTGGTAACCGCACTTACGGCAGCTGGTTGCGCGTATTGCATTGCGGGCGTTGCAATGCATACATATTTTCACATTGAGTAACCGGGCTTCGGCTTCGGGGAATTTTGCCATAGAAATACACTCCTGTCTGCCCTTATAACAAAGCTGTAAGACATATTAACCATTTGCGTCACGTTTGACTAGTCTGAATTCTTGCGTGAACCAGTCCCTGAATGTTGTAAGAGCCAGTGCACGGTGAGAAATTCTGCATTTCTCTGAAAGCGGGAGTTCTGCAAGTGTCCGTCCATCTACCTCAAAGATCGGGTCATACCCGAATCCACTGCTCCCACGGGGGGCTGCAACGATTCTGCCATGGATAGTTCCCGGAAAGTGACGGACGCCCTGTTCATCTGCGAATGCAATCACTGTCGTGAAATGAGCGTTACGATTCTTCACGTCCATCATAATTTTGAGAATACCTTCGTTACCAATCGAATGCAGCACGTACGCAGCATACGGGCCGGGAAATCCATTCAGTGCATCGATAGAAAAGCTGGTATCATCGACGATGAGTGGGGTGTGGAGATGATCGAATGCATATTGTGCTTTCTGCCGCGAGATCTCAGCTACATCGTCTGAACGGAGTTCGGGAATATCGAGCGGTACATGGCACACCTCGAGTAAACCCCCGAAAAATTCCGCTACCTCCCTTGCCTTATTGGTGTTGCTCGTAACCATGGTGAGTTTTATAAATATCTCCCCCTCAGTTCAATCTCATGTTCACGGGTGATGACGTTTGCAGCTTCAGCAAACGTGTCTGCATATCCCGCCGCAAATGCAGTTTTTAGCACATCAGCACTTTCTGGTGCTGTACTCTCCAGCGTCTGGAAAAGGACATGAATATCTACACCCCGCTGTTCGATCTCGGAATTTACCTGTGCAAGCCCAAAATCGATCAGTACGCAGGCACCGTCGTCCTCACGCAGGATCATGTTGCTTGTCGTGAGATCACCGTGTATAATACCTGATGTATGCAGCTTGCCGATCATTCGCCCTGCTTTGTATACTGCTGCTTCAGTGAGATTCTGTGTTAGTAATGTCCCCTTCACTAGCTCCATCATTATGGTATCAGCAGTGATGTCGCTCATGATTGGTGTGGGAACCCCGCCTTTGCGTGCAGCAGCGATTAATCGTGCTTCTGCCCGGGTTCGCTCTGTAATGAGTCGGTTGTCAAGTGCAGGCGCGCGGTACAGTTTCGAAAGCCTGCGCTTCTCAGCTTTGCCATTCCGGAACGTAACTATGGCTTCCGCACCCCTTTTCCAGGTATTACGATCCGGAAAAACAACAGGTCTCTTATGAATAATCTCCTGTTGCCAGGTAACCTCTACATCATCTGAGCGAAATGAGGGCTTGATTTGTGAGGATTCGATGGGGAGTGACAATCCGCTCTCAAGCATCAGTTTTCCTGTGTAGGCGATCATCGCGCCATTATCTCCAAGGTATTTCTGTTCCGGGACGTAGAATTGCGCACCTCGGTCCTCACACATCAGCCGGAGCATTTCCTGCAACCGCCGGTTTGCTCCAACACCTCCAACAAGGAGCACCTCCTCTTTTCCGGCAAGTGACATGGCCCGTTCGGTCACTTCAACGCACATTGCGAAAGCAGTCTCCTGCAGGCTGTAGCACACATCGGGGAGTGTCTCCTTACAATCTTTCGCTGCTGATACAAGGCCGGAAAAAGCGAGATCCATTCCCTTGACCGTATAAGGAAGGTTGATGTACTGGCCGAGTTTTGCCTGCGCCTCTATGATTGGACCTCCGGGATGAGGAAGATCCTTGGATCTGGCAAACTTATCGAGAGCATTGCCAATACCTATATCGAGGGTCTCACCAAAAATCCGGTATCGGCCGTTCAGGAACCCGATCACCTGGGTGTTCGCTCCGCTTGCATAGAGGACAATCGGGTCACTACAACCGGTGGCAAAACGCCCAATTTCTATATGAGCGATGCAATGGTTGACACCAACAAGGGGGACGCCGAGTGCCAGCGCAAGCGACCGGGCTGCTGTTGCAACTGTCCGCAGGCAGGGTCCAAGCCCGGGGCCCTGGGAGAATGCTATTCCGGTAATCTTTTCAGGTTCCAGAAGGACTACGGAGATGAGTTCCTTCATCACTGATGCATGGTGCTGCGCCGCCTCACGCGGGTGGATACCCCCCTGAGCCGGGCTGTAAGGTTCCCTCAATTCCAAGTATCTGCCCAAAAACAGGCATTGGATCTTATTTTCTGAATTCAGTATATCCGCACTTGCCGCATGTGGTCCGGTCCTTATGGTCCGCCATCATGATACCCGGTCCGCAGCGGGGGCAGTATTTCTTGGTTGTAGTAACCTTAGCGCCCTCAACCTTGAAGTACGAACCCCTCTTTTGCCCCTTAGCTGCGGCTGCTTTTTTTGCTGCTGCCATTGTTACGTAGCCCCCTCTTCCTTGGGTTTTGGCATTCCGCGCGCTGCAAGGTGTGGGCGTTCGGTCTTGCTCCTGCCCTCTTCACTATCATAAATACGTGCTGAACCGGTTATTTCTGTCTTACCGAAGCTGCTGTTGAGGGTGTCAAGGGTTATCTGATTCTCTTTTACATTAAGCAGGGCACACAGTTTGCCGATAATCTGCATACGGGAGGGGGTCGCACCATCGTATTTGAGGTNAAACTGAACCTCTCTTCTGGATTAAAAGCTCATTTCTTTTATCGCCGGTGATCTCAAAGTCCATCGATATCCTGTAATTATTGGAAACCGGGTTATTTATAATATGAGCCTCACATTGATTCCGGCACTAATTGCAGAAACAAAAAACAGTATGCAGGTTATTTCATGGATACAAAGGGAAATTCATACATCCGTGTGGATAAAATGTGTCAGAAACTGGCGTGCGGTTTCTTTTGCCTCAAAGTTTACTCTGCGGATTACGACACCCTGATGTGGCTGTCCATATAACACGATAGCGCCATCTGGAGCAGCGATAACAAGCGGGATTACCGCGAGATCTTCTTCCCCATCAACAATGACTGTCGCTGGTGGATGCATAATTGCGTTATCGAGCGCGCGAATCAGCTCATTGGTTAATGTGCCTGCAGGATTTTTCACCCTGATACATTTTCCCTGAATTACCGGCAACTTTTTGCATGGTAAGCGCATGGTATACCCGTCAACGACGGCAATTGCAGGTGTAATCCCCCTCTTCTGGAGGTTGTGAGTAACTACATCCCCGACTGCATATACGGTGCTGTCTGCAATTAAGGGGATAATCTCATCAATATTCCGGTGCAGCTCCCCGAAAGGTTCCTGGAAAAGCTTCCGGTACTCTTCAGGAAGTGTGAGCATCAGCGAACCTTCAGCGCATAGCGACCTGGAAGTTTGATGTTCATCCGTTTCGCAACATCGGAATTTTCCGGATCGATAATGACAAGGTAGCCGGACCAGTCTTCACTCAGATTTGTTGTGCCGCAGATTACGCAGTTCTCGCCATCAACGACACGATGACAGTCACGGCACACCTTTCCCTGCTTTTTCTTATTCGCCGGAGGCATGCTCCTTCCTCTTGCCTTTGCCCTTCTCCTTTACCGCCTCTTTTGATGCTGGAGAGGATTTCTGGTCTTTCTCTTTCTCCTTATTCATTTCTTCTTCAAGCCAGAGTGCCGTGCCCAGACCTGCCTGTCGCATCGTGAGTCCGATCTTGCTGTCACGTGGCTCCCGCTCATTGAGGGAGAGAGTCACAACACGGACACGGACTACATCGCCTACGCCTATGAATCTTTTGGACTCCTGGCAGATAAGACGGGCATTTTTCTCATCGTAATTGATGTATTCATCCGAGATCTGGCTTACGTGCAGCATCGCATCGATAGGACCGAGACTGACAAAAGCCCCGAAACTTGTTGTTTCGACAACCAGTCCCTCAATGACTTCCTGCAGCGCAAGACGGAGCACGAGCGCTTCAAACTTTACATCGTAATAGACGCCCCCGTCACCTGGTACGAGTTCACCCTCCCCGACATCATGAACTTTGGTTACACAGATGAAAATTCCGATCTCTTTATCAATACTGCCTTCAAGCTGCTCCTGCAGAACCTCAAGAATCACTTTTTCAAGTTTCTCGCCCAGTCGCTGGGGGGGTACCCGCACTTTGTCCTCAAGCATCAACTTATGATACATATTTTACCTCCGCAATATCTCCAGTTTTTTCTGATTTCTCATTGATATCACGCTGATACCGCGTGTTAACAGCGCATTCCTGATACGCCGGTCATTGGTAACCACCATGCATGCATTCCGAGCTGCGTATTCAATCAGCTGCGCATCGATAGATCCTGATTCTAATTCCCCGCTTTCCACGATAGTACATTTCTCACCAAGCACAAGACCGTGCCGGGCAGCGGCACCATCACGCCCTTTTGCCCGTGAGAGCCCGGTAAGCTCTCCAATTACCGTGGTTAGCACGACCGGTTCAAATGCTCCAAGGAGCATACGAAGTTCATCGAAGAGATCGATCTGGAATTGCACCGGCATATCTTCACTCGCTCAGGACTCCCATCCCGATTAACCGCCAGCGTGCTCCCACCTGCCGGCTGATAGCTATCCTTGAACCCAGTTCTGCACATACAGGTCGCTTCAGCTGAATTTCAATGGTGTCTTTTTTCGTATTGCTGACTACGCCAACCGTAACGGCGGTTCCTACTGAAAGCATCAGCGGTTCGCTGTGTTTTAACGGTTCAATGACCAGCTCGCTTGTAGCACCCACAACCCGCTCCATGAGCGTGACCCGGCACCGGATTTTGTCCCATACCGGAGGCAGTTTACCTTCGTGGCCTAGTACCTGACCTGCAAGCGTGTCACTTTTCGTCAGAGCCGGGTCGAGTCTGGTTCCCACTCCAAGCAGTCCACCGGGAGTAGCCTCAGCGACCTTGTTAGAACCAGCATTGATCGATGTGACTTTTGTGGTGATAGGAATCCATTTTATCCTGTTTTCTGTCTGTGTCTGTCTGCCGGGCCGGATCTCGATATCATCACCTTCGCGGAGGATGCCCCGGATAAGAGATCCCCCAACGACGCCACCTTTCACATCCTTCCAGTTACAGCCAGGTTTGTTAACATCAAACGAGCGGGCTATAAGCATAACAGGTTCGGCATTAGGATCCCGCACGGGTTCAGGAATTGTCTGATCAAGTGCCTGAACAAGAGCACCAATATTGATTCCTTTCTGCGAAGAAACCGGAATAATTGGTGAGTTCTCGGCGATCGTTCCTTTGATGAATTTTTTTATCTCGTGATAATTGTCGATCGCTTCTTTCTGGCTGACCACATCAATTTTACTCTGGACAATGACGATATTTTTTATCCCAACCAGCTCCAGCGCCATCAGGTGCTCTTTTGTCTGCGGCTGCGGGCACCTCTCACTTGCAGCAATGACCAGCATTGCTCCGTCCATTAATGCTGAACCGGACAACATCGTAGCCATGAGCGTCTCATGACCCGGTGCATCGACGAAGGAAATTGAACGAAATGGGGTTCCCTTTCCGCCACACACCGGACAATCGGAACTGGTCGAAAAGGCGTTTGTACCTTCACACTTTTCGCACCGGTAAAAGGTAGCGTCAGCATATCCAAGACGGATCGAGATGCCGCGTTTCACCTCTTCACTGTGTCTGTCTGTCCATGTCCCGGTGAGTGCATTAACGAGTGTCGTTTTGCCATGATCGACATGACCTACCACTCCTATATTGACACTGGGAACTTTTACATCATGCAAATGAAATCGAACCTCCTTACTCTCAAAGAAATTTAGAACACCAACACCATATCTTGAATTAATCCCATTCTTGATTTATGCACCCGGATATTCTACGAGACATCGATCAGAAAGTCCATGCTGGTTTGATAACACTTATGGACGCGAAAATATTAAATAAGTATCTCGCTGATCGGCAGATATCAAAGTTTTATGACTTACCGGGAAACGACGGAATGACCTGAAAAACAATATTTTTTTTGGCATTACAATCCATATTTTTTAGAGTATAAGAACTTGGATATGCATTTTTCTGTCATCCCGTTTGCATTATTTTTTAGGTATGAGGGCAGAACTGAACGGTTTGATGGAAATAATGGATTGAACCCGTAAACCCAACCAGGATTTAGCGGGAGAATTAACCCCCTCCCTCGCAGCTTTGATCGGTTGCTTTCCACGCGTCCTGCAGATCGCGCCCTGATGCAAACTCTTTCTCTCTTTCAATTACTTTTTTTGCGTCTTCAATGATTGCCTTCGCTGATTTATCCGGGCCGGTTGCCGGAATCAGATTATCGACTCTGTACAGGAGATTTGTACTGTCCAGTTCGGCAAACACCTCTCCCCGCACCTGCTCGATACGCAGGATGGTTCCGGTTGTTCCGGTTCGTGGATACCGCACCCGCATGCCGAGAGTAAGTTCTTCTGCTAACATAATGGAGAATGATGTATATGCTTGTATAAAGGTGTTTTTCCGCTACATTCAAAAATTACATTCTTATCTTTCTAAGTACTGCCACCATATCACGGGTTGTACGACGGGGCTCACTCTCACATGATGGAACCGGCGATCCATGGAGAGAAGAAAAAATCCGGTTGATGGCATCGCCATGTGAAGGTCCATACCCCCCTTCGAGCACAAGTGCCAACGGATGATCGGTTGCATCCCTTAAAAGCGCGGTAAGAGTGCCAAAATCCGCTGGAAATAACAGCATACCGCTTTTTGGATCATCAAAAAGAGGATCCTGCCCTGCGGATACGATTATAACCTCTGGTTTGAACTGCTGGAGAGCGGGGATAAACACTTCTTCAAAAACGAGCCGGTAATCGGCAATGGTTGATCCAGCCCTCATAGGTGCATTTATGGTGAATCCCTTGCCCAACCCTGTTCCAATTTCATCTACCCAACCGGTGTGGGGAAAGATGTTTCCCTGATGGATGGAACAGAAGAGCACGCGATCAGATGCTGAAAAAATTTTCTGAGTGCCATTCCCATGGTGGAGATCCCAGTCTATGATCGCGACTTTGTCCAGTCGATCCAGTGCAGCAGTGGCAGCTATCGCTACATTGTTAAAAATACAAAAGCCCATTGCCCGGTCAGATTCAGCGTGGTGTCCGGGAGGGCGAACAATAGCGAAACAGGATTCACCATCAATCGCACGATTCACTGCCTCGATTGCAGATCCCGCTGCACAGGAAGCCACATCGAACGTCTCACGAGTGACGTAGGTTATATGATCAATGAAGTGTTGTCCCCCATGCGAAGAAAATTCCCGAATCATGCGGATGTGCGCAGGTGTATGGACTCTGAGCAGGTCTCTCTCAGTGGCGTAACACGGTGCAATAACTGGTACTTCTTTGGGTATTCCGTCGAGTGCTGCAAGCAACCGGGCACTGCTCTCATCATGGTTCTCCAGATCGTGATGAGAGAAAACATCACCGTAAATTGCAGAACATCGTACCATAACAGTGTTATCCGTATATTATTTTCCTGCCTTCAAAAGGTTTGGTCTCGTCAAATAAATAAGGAGAGAAAGAAGCAAATGAATTATTGGATTACTGCACCCTTCATTACGGCGGTTTCAGGCACGTCATATTCCCGTCCCGACGTGATTACTCGGTATTTTCCGGTTGTCTTCACTTCATAGGGATTACCGGTTGTTGAATAGGGTACGATAAATTCACCGTTAACGCTCATCTGCCGGTACGTGAAATTTCTGCCGGTATTGCTGACAAGCGGAACCTCGATGATACCCTCTCCTTTAATATGCGCCCCTTTCACATACTCAAAAACCTTGACGTATTTGAGATCGTTGGTCTTTGAATTGAACACATTGCTGGGAGATTCGTGCCCCAGCCGGTAATGCCTGAGGGCTGGAACGGTTTCGATTGGCAGTATAATTGCAGGGCTCAAGGCCGCGGCATGGTAGCCCGCAGGTGCCTGAAGATTATATTCAGCTGCACGACTGACTGCCTCACTGGCATTCATTGCTTCTGCTCCGGTGATTACTGGAAGCGAGACCCGGGAAATGGTCGGGTCGGCATACTCGACATAATAGGCACTTGAGGGTATCGTCAGGGATCCGTCAAAGTTATGGAGTCGCGAGATCATGGTAAGGTAATACTGCTGTGTATTGAGAAGCACGGACTCGTAACTGTTGGGATTGTTCTGTTCAGGAGTAAGCAGGGTCATCTGGTAGGGACTGGCGGCAGCCGATGCATTATACCAGGTTGCCATCGCCCAGAATTTGCCGGTATCCATTTCTATATCGGTAATAACATACCGGGTTTTTGCTCGATCAAGCACCTGATTTCCCTCGTCTTCTGATATGGACATGAAATAATTTGCAGATCCGGTTGGGCCGACAACTCCTGCCTGGAACGGATTTGCATTTGGAATCCTCTTTGCAATATACGTGATCATATGTCCGTAATCCCACCAGGACATGACCCCATATGCTTCTTGAGGATACTTAAACGTTTCAGGATTGTAAATAGTGAAGTAATTTACACCGGTATCCGGGGTATTATTTGCCATCCAGTCAAGAGATTCCCGCCAGTCGGGGTTCATTCGTATTCCATCACTCGCTGCATTTGAATAGCTGAGTGAAGCAGAGTTGTAAGCAAACAGAACGCCTAATCCAACGGTAAGAATTACCAGTGCAATGGCAAGATAATCCGGTTGAGAGGATCCAGATCCTTTCTTCTGGAGTTTTTTCTGTTTTTTACTTCGCGGGGACTCCTCTTTTCCCTTGTTGGCTTCCGGCGTTTCAGTATCTGATGATAGTGATGTTGTCAGCCGTTGGATATCCGGCCATCCTCGTTCAAAGGCAAAACTGATACAAACTGCAGAAAGCAGGGCCACATTTACTGCAAGATAATATTCATACCGGACATGCTGCCATGTTGAAACCAGCATGATAAATGACCACACCAGTGCAAACATCTGGTGCGGGTGCTCGTCTTTTATATTATTATAGAGCATGACAAGTGCACCACCCACCATCAGTATGAGGCCATAGTTAAACGTCATCCACGCGAGAGCTGATGTCCAGCC
>PDVJ01000439.1_pt1 | contig 14181 bp, 18 predicted proteins | sample 1369811 | NCBI WGS metagenome assembly PDVJ01 (sample SAMN07795376, study PRJNA414565) | Alkali sediment metagenome, whole genome shotgun sequencing project. | reverse complement strand
CCGCCGCGACTCGACTGCCGATGAGCTGCACGTGGGCTATGACGGGCATCCGCCCGAGTGGTTCGATGCTCACCCGACGCTGGTGACGATCGCGGGTCGCATGATGTTCAAGCGCGTGATGGGCAAGGCCAGCTTCGCGAAGCTCAAGGACCGCACGGGCCTGATGCAGGTTTTCCTGCAGCAGGATGCGCTCGGCACCGCCTACGATGAATTCAAGGGCTGGGACGTCGGCGACATCCTCGGTGCCGAGGGCACGCTCTTCAAGACCAAGACCGGCGAGCTGTCGGTCCGTGTCGAACGGCTCAGGCTGCTGGTCAAGTCGCTGCGTCCGCTGCCGGACAAGTGGCACGGCCTCGCGGACGTCGAGCAGCGTTACCGCCAGCGCTACGTCGACCTGATCGTCAACGACGACAGCCGCCAGGTGTTCCGCACACGTGGACCTGATCGTCAACGATGACAGCCGCCAGGTTTTCCGCGACCGCAATCGCATCGTGCAGTTCCTCCGCCACTTCCTCGAGGCGCTCGACTTCATGGAGGTCGAGACGCCGATGATGCAGGTGATTCCGGGCGGCGCGGTCGCCCGTCCGTTCGTCACGCATCACAACGCGCTCGACGTGGACATGTACCTGCGCATCGCGCCGGAGCTGTACCTCAAGCGTCTCGTCGTCGGTGGCTTCGAGCGCGTCTACGAGCTGAACCGCAATTTCCGCAACGAGGGGCTGTCCACGCAGCACAATCCCGAGTTCACGATGCTCGAGCTCTACCAGGCCTATGCCGACTACGGCGACCTGATGGACATGGTCGAGCGGATTTTCCAGGGGCTGGCCGATACGATCTGCGGCACCCGAAAGGTCGAGTACCAGGGCGAGATCTTCGACTTCGCGTCGCCGTTCAGGCGCATCACCATCGAGGAGGCGATCCGCAAGTACAACCCGGGCTTCGATCAGTCGCGGATCCGCGACGTCGCCTACCTGCGCGAAGTGTGCGGCACGCTGGGCGTCAAGGCCGAAGCGGCCGATGGGGCAGGCAGGCTGCAGACCGCGATCTTCGACAGGACGGGGGAGCACGAAATCCGGCAGCCGACCTTCGTGTGCGCGTATCCCGCCGAAGTCTCGCCACTCGCGCGTCGCAACGACGCTGACCCGTTCGTCACGGATCGCTTCGAGTTTTTTGTCGGCGGCCGCGAGCTTGCCAACGGTTTCTCCGAGCTGAACGACGCGGACGACCAGGCGGCGCGATTCAGGGAGCAGGTCGCGCTGAAGACCTCAGGCGACGAAGAGGCGATGTTCTACGACGCAGACTACGTCCGGGCACTCGAGTACGGCCTGCCTCCTACGGCCGGGCTCGGCATTGGCGTGGACCGCATGGTGATGCTCTTCACCAACCAGCCCTCGATCCGCGACGTTCTGCTGTTCCCGCACATGCGGCCTGAATGAGGCGTTGCGAGCCTCACGGGCTCGCGCAAACCACTCGATCCGGGCCTGTCTACGGTGCAATCGCCAGGAACAGGTACGTCGCGAACACCACCAGGTGCACGGCGCCCTGGAGCACCGTCGCGCGGCCACCGACCAGCGTCATCGACGTGAGCAGCAGCGTCAGCGCCAGCAGCGTGAGGTCGATCGGCGGCAGGCCGAGGATCAGGGGCAGGCCCAGCACGATCGACGTGACGGCCACCACTGGAATCGTCAGGCCGATCGTGGCGAGAGCCGAGCCGAGCGCCAGGTTGAAGCTGGTCTGCATCCGGTCGTTGCGCGCCGCGCGAACTGCGGAAAGCGTTTCCGGAAGCAGGACCATCAGCGCGATACAGATGCCAACCACCGCCTGCGGCATGCCGGCGGATGCGACGGCCGACTCGATGAGCGGTGCGAGTACCTTGGCCAGCCCCACCACCGCGACCAGCGACACGAGCAGCAGTGCGAGACTCGCCAGTGCGGCCATCGTCGTAGGCGGCGACGCGTGCTCGTCTTCGCTGTGGGAGTCGACCGGCAGGAAGTAGTCGCGGTGCCGCAGCGTCTGGATGAACACGAACACGGCGTACAGCACCAGCGACACGACTCCGACGAATGTCAGTTGCGATACGGACAGCGTTGGTCCGGGCGTGGCGCTCGTGAAGTCCGGGACGACCAGCGTAAGTGTTGCCAGCGTGGAGAGCACTGCCAGCGCGGGGACGGTGCCCTCGACCCGGAACGCGACCACGTGGTGGCGCATGCTGCCGGCGATGAGGCACAACCCGACGACGCCGTTACACACGATCATCACGGTGGCGAACACGGTGTCGCGGGCCAGTGCACTGGGCTCCGGCCCGCTGGAAAGCATCATCGAGACGATCAGCGAACCCTCGATCACCGTGACCGCCAGCGCGAGGACGAGCGTCCCGAATGGCTCGCCGACACGATGGGCTATCACCTCCGCGTGATGCACTGCCACGAGCACGGCCGCGACCAGGGCGACAGCCGCGCCCAGGACGAGCAGTCCCGTCGCAGGGCGGCCCCACGCCATCGCGAGCATCGCGACGGCCGCCAGCGGCGCCAGCATGCTCCACGGCGGCGCATTTCCCGGCTTCTGCCCGGCCATGTGATCTTGTTCCCCGCCGCAGGTGTCTCAGGAGCGGCGAAGTATGCATGGCTCGAGGCGTGCCGCAAGGGCATCCGGGCGGCCGCCGCAAAGCCGCCGTGCGCCTCGCCGGTCAGGGCACTTCGTAGGCCATGTCTACTGGCGCGGCAGATCGTCCGTCCTCGAGCCTGAGCACGCGGTCGCGGGCCTCGAGGCTCGTCACGGCCAGCAGCTCGACCTTGCCGCCCAACGTGGCGCTGGTCAGCACCTCGGCGACCTTCGCGCCATCGAGGTGCAGCCCCGCCAGCGGAGGAGGCGGCGTCCCGCCATCGACACGATAGCGAAACATACGTCGCTTGATGCGCCCGAGATTCTGGGTTCGCGCGACGATTTCCTGGCCTGTGTAGCAGCCCTTGCTGAAACTGATCCCGCCGACCAGGTCGAGATTCAGCATCTGTGGAATGAATGCCTCGGAGGTGGACGCAAACACCTGCGGCTGTCCGTCGCGGATGTCGGCCGCCAGCCACTCGTCGAGGAAATGCGGCTGGGCGCCCGCCAACGCAAGCCCTGGAATCGAACGCCACGTATGCGGGGGCGCCGCGATCACTCGCCGCCCGGGCGCATATTCGAAGGCCACCACTTGCGCCGACGTCGCGTCCGGGAGCGCCGGGATGGTCGCCACCGTGCCCACCTGCAGGTCGGCGGCGATCTGCAGATCCACTTTGGAACGCAGCACGAATCGGCGGAAGAGGGTACAGACCTGCTCGAGCAGATCCGCCGGCAGCAGCGCGTAGATCACGTCGTCGACCTTGTGGAGCCGCAGCAGCGCGATGACACGTCCCTGGGGCGTGCTATAGGCGGCGAGCTGGGTCCGCCCGTCTTCGAGCAGCCGCACGTCGTTCGTCAATTGTCCCTGCAGGAAGCGGACGGCGTCGCCCCCACCGACCCGCAGCACACCGAGGATCGGGAGGGGCACAGCGTGGATCGTCTGGGTTGGTTCGTTCATGGCGACTCGGCGCGCATTCTAAGGGGCCGGATCGTACGGCGGCAGTGCCGGGTGTTGCAGCGCCACGGGCCATGGTCCGGGTCCGGACCCATCCACAGTTTTGCCTTTGTTTTCAAAGTGGTGAACGTGTGCCGTATCTGGCAAACTCCAAGGTTGAACCCATGAATGCACCGCAAGAACAACAGTCCAGGCCTGCGCCCCCCCGGACTGCCGAGCCGGCTCCTCAGCCGGCCGTGCAGAAGCCGCCCCGAGAGATCGGGGGACGGGACGGTCCCGACCCGACGCGATTCGGCGACTGGGAAAAGGCCGGTCGCTGCATCGATTTCTAGCGGCTGACGGAAGAGGTAACCAAGTATGGCCCAGCGCGAGCGGCCGCTGTCCCCGTTTCTGCACTATCGCTGGCAGTACACCAATACGCTCTCGATCCTCCATCGGATCACGGGCGTGTTGCTGAGCCTGGGATTCTTCGTCCTCGTGTACTGGCTGGCGGCAGCAGCGGGCGGGCCACAGCGCTACGCCGACGCCGTCGCGCTGCTGGGGTCGCTGCCGCTGCAACTGGTCCTGTTCGGCGTGGTCTTCGCTTTCTGCTACCACCTGCTCAACGGCGTGCGCCACCTCTTCTTCGACATGGGTCGCGGATTCGAACTGGCGACGGCCCGCAAGAGCGCCCGGTTCACGTCGATCGGTGCGGTCGTGCTCGCGCTCGTCGTCTGGTTCGTGCTGCGCGGTTCGCTAGGGGGTATTGCATGAGTCTCCGCAGTCCCCTCGGACGCGTGCTTGGCCTCGGCTCCGCCCGGGGCGGATCGTCGCACTGGTACACGCAGCGTGTGACGGCAGTAGCGCTCGTGCTGCTCACGCTGTGGCTCGTCGTTTCGCTCGCGTCGCTTGCCGGCGCTTCCTACCAGCAGGTCACCAGCTGGCTGCGCTGGCCGCTCAATTCGGCGCTGGCGCTTCTGCTGGTCGTGGTCGGCGCCTGGCATGCCGTGCTCGGCCTTCAGGTCGTCGTCGAGGACTACGTCGCCGACAAGGGCACGCGCATCGTCGTCCTGACTGCCATCAAGTTCGGGTTCGTCGTCGCCGCCGTCGTCGGTGTGCTCGCCGTCCTGCGCATCGCCTTCGGAGTCGCGGCATGAGCGCCTACAGCTTCACGGATCACACCTATGACGTCGTCGTGGTCGGCGCCGGTGGCGCCGGATTGCGCGCGACGTTCGGCCTCGCCGAGGCCGGGCTCTCGACGGCCTGCCTGACCAAGGTGTTCCCGACCCGAAGCCACACCGTGGCGGCGCAGGGAGGCATCAGTGCGGCGCTTGGCAACATGGGCGAGGACGACTGGCGTTTTCATTTCTACGACACGATCAAGGGCTCCGACTGGCTCGGCGACCAGGACGCGATCGAATTCATGTGCAAGGAAGCGCCAGCCGCGATCCTCGAGCTCGAGCACTACGGCCTGCCGTTCTCGCGCACCGAGGACGGCAAGATCTACCAGCGCCCGTTCGGCGGCATGACGACCCACTACGGCAAGGGTATTGCGCAGCGCACCTGTGCCGCCGCCGACCGCACCGGCCACGCGATGCTGCACACGCTGTACCAGCAGTCTCTCAAGCACGAAGCGCGATTCTTCATCGAGTTCTTCGCCATCGACCTGATCATGGAGAACGGCGAGTGCCGCGGCGTCGTCGCGCTTGACATGGCCAACGGCACGCTGCATCGATTCCGCGCGCACAAGGTCATCCTGGCGACGGGCGGCTACGGCCGCGCGTATTTCTCCTGCACCTCGGCGCACACCTGCACGGGTGACGGCGGCGCAATGGTGCTTCGCGCCGGGCTGCCTCTGCAGGACATGGAGTTCGTGCAGTTTCATCCCACCGGCATCTACGGTGCAGGCTGTCTCATTACCGAGGGTTCGCGCGGGGAGGGCGGCTACCTGACGAACTCCGCGGGCGAACGCTTCATGGAGCGCTATGCGCCGAATGCGAAGGACCTCGCCTCTCGCGACGTTGTGAGCCGCTCGATGACGATCGAGATCCGCGAGGGTCGCGGCGTCGGCGCACACAAGGACCACATCCACCTGCACCTCGAGCACCTCGGCGCGGCGGTGATCCACGAGCGGCTGCCGGGTATCGCCGAGACGGCGCGCATCTTCGCCGGCGTCGACGTCACGCGGGAGCCGATTCCGGTGTTGCCTACGGTGCACTACAACATGGGTGGGATCCCCTGCAACGTGCGCGGCGAAGTCGTCACGTTGCGCGACGGTCACTCGGATTCCGTCGTGCCGGGGCTCATGGCGATCGGCGAGGCCGCCTGCGTTTCCGTGCACGGTGCGAACCGGCTCGGCTCGAACTCGCTGCTCGATCTGGTGGTTTTCGGCCGCGCCGCTGCGCACCACTGCGGCGCGACGATGCGACCGGGCGCGTCGCACAGGCCGCTGCCTCAGGATGCGGGCGAACTCGCGACGAGCCGGCTGGACCGGTTCCGCAACGCGCAGGGCAAGCGCCGCACAGCGGACATCCGCCTCGACATGCAGCGAGTGATGCAGAACCACGCAGCGGTCTTCCGTACGGGCGACTCGCTTGCCGAGGGCGTGAAGAAGCTCGGCGAGGTGTTCGAGTCGTTCGGCGACGTGCGGGTGGACGATCGCTCGCTGGTCTGGAACACGGACCTGGTGGAGACGCTCGAGCTCGACAACCTGCTCGGCCAGGCGGTCGCTACGATGCACTCGGCGGCGAACCGAAAGGAGAGCCGTGGCGCGCACGCCCGGGAGGATTTCAAGGACCGCGACGACCAGGAGTGGCTCAAGCACACGCTGTCATGGGTGGACCCGTCCGGTACGGTCTGCATCGACTACCGTGCCGTGCACCTGAACACGCTCACCACCGACGTCGAAGCCATCCCGCCGAAGGCACGGACCTATTGAAGGGCAGGAATCGGTGAATCGAGACCTGTAGAGACACCGCGCTCCCGTCACTAACCCGTAACCCCCTCCCAGTCAGCAGCCACTTTCCCACATGGCCCAATTCAAGCTTCCCGCGAACTCCCGCATCGGCCAGGGCAGGAGCCATTCGGCGCCGTCCGGGGCGAAGAACGTCCGCACGTTCCGTATCTACCGCTTCGACCCGGATTCCGGCGGGAACCCGCGCATGGATTCGTACCAGGTGGACATGGACGGCTGCGGTCCGATGGTTCTCGACGCGCTGATCAGGATCAAGAACGAAGTCGACTCGACCCTCACGTTCCGCCGCTCGTGCCGGGAGGGCATCTGTGGCTCGTGCGCGATGAACATCGACGGCGTGAATACGCTCGCCTGCACGAAGGCGACCGCAGACGTCCGCGGCGACGTGACGATCTACCCGCTGCCGCACATGCCGGTGATCAAGGATCTCGTACCGGACCTCACCAATTTCTACGCGCAGTACGCTTCCGTGAAGCCCTGGTTGCAGACGCGCACGCCGGCGCCGCCGGACAGCGAGCGGCTGCAGTCGAAGGAGGACCAGGAGAAGATCGACCGGCCGTCGGCCTGTATCCTCTGTGCCTGCTGCTCAACCAGTTGCCCTTCATACTGGTGGAACAGCGACCGGTACCTTGGCCCCGCAGCGCTGCTCGCGGCCTATCGCTGGATCATCGACACCCGTGACGAGGCGACGGGCGAGCGCCTCGACGATCTGGAGGATCCGTTCCGGCTGTATCGCTGCCACACGATCATGAATTGTGCCGAGGCCTGCCCGAAGGACCTGAACCCGGCCCGGGCGATAGCCGAGATCAAGAAGCTGATCGCGGAGCGGCAGCATTGATCTGGCCGCTGGCGAGTGCATGGTGATCGGTCCTGCGGAGGAACTCGCCCGGCTCCGCTGGCATTGCAGGCGCGGCATGCGCGAGCTGGACGTGCTGTTGCAGCGCTATCTCGACGAGGATTATCCGCGGGCGTCACGCCCCGAACGCGCCGCGTTCGCACGCATACTCGAACTGCAGGACCCGGAGATCTTCGGGTATCTTGTCGGCCGGGACTCTCCGCCAGAGGCGTCGCTGCGTGATGTCGTCGCCCGGATCCGACGCGTTGACGATTGAACTGCCTGCGCGGCTCGCGACGGACCGTGCCGTGGCGGGCCTGCTCGTGGCCTGCGCCCTGACCGTCGAGGCCGTCTTGGCACGTTACCCGGATGGGCCGGTCGGAATCGGCCTGGCGGCGGGCATCCTGCTGGCGTTCTGGCACTCGTGGCTGGGTCGCAGGTCCGTACGGGTCCGGACCGCCACGCTGGACCGCCGGGGCGACTGGCAACTGGGCCTGGCCGATGGCCGCCGGGTGGCGGCGGTCCTGCTCCGTCCTGTTGCGTCTCAGGAGTGGTCGCTTGACCCGTTCGGGCTGGCTGACGGCCTGGGACCTACCCTCACCGGACCTGCACCGGCTCGTCGTCCGGCTCCTGACATTCGGGCCGACGTCCGGCGCCGGCCACTCTCGAGGTGCGGCGGCCGACCGATGAAGCCGATGGCGAACTTTCCACCATCTGACGGGTCTATGCAGACGCAAGAGGCTCGGGACGCTGAACCGCGACCGGCATCGGGCGTAGAGCAGAGCGATCTCGAACTTGTCAGGAGGGTCCAGCGGGGCGAGCGAGGAGCGTTCGACTTGCTGGTTCTCAGGTACCAGCACAAGGTCGTGAAACTCGTGGCGCGGCTGTTACGTGACCCGGCGGAGGCCGAGGATGTTGCCCAGGAGGCCTTCGTGAAGGCGTACCGGGCGCTCGCTTCGTTCCGCGGCGACAGCGCGTTCTACACGTGGCTTTACCGGATCGCCGTCAACACGGCGCGGAACGCGATGGCATCCCGGCAGCGCCGGCCGCTCGACTACGAAGCGGACCTGAGCGAGACGGAGCAGTCGGCAGTGGCGTCGCGCATGAGCCACTCCGACACCCCCGAGGCCTCCGCGCTGTCGGACGAGATTCACGCGACGGTGAATCGGGCGGTCGCGGAGCTGCCCGAGGACCTGCGCACCGCGATCATCCTGCGGGAGATCGAGGGACTGAGTTACGAGGAGATCGCGGCAGCAATGGACTGCCCGGTCGGTACGGTCCGCTCGCGGATCTTCCGGGCGCGAGAGGCGATCGATCGAGACCTGAAGCCGCTGCTCGACTGAGTTGCAACCATGACTGACCGTATTCGCGAACAGATGTCGGCCCTGCTGGATGGCGAACTGCCGGGGGACGAGATGGGCCTTCTGGTGCGCCGCCTGGAGCGGGATGAACACCTCCGACGGGCCTTCGGCAACTACGTACTCGCCGGTGAGGCGCTGCGCTCGCCGAGTGGCCCGCTCGCCAGCGCCGGCTTCGCAGCCAAGGTGACCGCCGCGATCGACGCCGGCACGGTCAGCGTGCCGCCAATGCGGCTGGCGAAGCCCGTGAAGGCACGATGGGCGCGTCCTGCGATCGCGACGGCGGTTGCGGCCAGCGCAGCGGTCGTGGCCGTGCTGCTCGTAAAGCCTGCCTTGCGGGACACCGCCGTGGTTGCGAACGGCGCAGTGCAGCAGGCGCAGCTCGCGCTCGCCTCGATGCCGATCGTTGCCGAATCGAGTCCGACGCCGGCACACAGCCAGCGCCTTGCGGGCTACCTGATGGCCCACAGCCAGTTTGCAACCGCCATCGGCCGTCGCAATGTCTGGTCCAGCGTCCTCGCCTCGGACCCCGGCATCACGCGGGTGTCCTACGAGTTTGCCGAGACACCCTGAATGCACCTGGCCCGCGCCGCGCTCGCCCTTGGAGTCATGGGACTGCTCTCGCAGCCCGCGCGAGCCTCCAACGACGATGCCCGGGCCTGGCTCGAGCGAATGAGCGAGGCCCTCGCGACACGCAATTACGTCGGCCTCTTCACCCACACGACCGGCCGCCAGTCGGAAACGATGCGCATCGTGCACCGTGCAGGCAAGAATGGCAGCACCGAGCGGCTGGTCTCGCTCGATGGCAGCGGTCGCGAGATTGTCCGCACACCCACCGAGGTGCACGTCTATCTTCCGGACCGCGGGGTCGTGCTCGTCGAGCCGCGGACGGACGACGGCTCGCTGTCCAAGGCACTGCCGGTCCCGGGCCCGCAGTTCGAAGCGCTGTACGAGTTGCGGATAAGCGATGGAAACAAGCTGCTCGGTCGCAAGGTGCGTGTCCTCGACATTCGCCCCCGGGACGCCCGGCGCTACGGGTATCGTCTGTGGCTCGACGAAGAAACCGCGATGCCGCTCCGTACGGTCGTCGCAGACGGGCGGGGCCGGCCGATCGAACTGATCAACTTCACGCAACTCGACATGCCGCGCCGGATCGATACCAGGGAAATCGAGGCCACGGTCGACGCCGCCGGCTTCCGCTGGGTACGCTCGGCCCGCCCGCCACTGGAGCCCCGGTCGACAGTGGCTGGTTGGAAGCCCACACGTCTGCCGCCAGGGTTCCGCTTCGTCGCGAGTCGCTCGCAGACGATTCCCGGCGTCGCGCTGCCGGTGCAGCACCTGATTTTCTCTGATGGCGTCGCGTCGATCTCGGTGTTTATCGAGCCGGGCCGCGCGTCCGGGCCCGCCCCATCGCAGGCATCCAGCGCCGGTTCCGCTCATGCCTTCTCGACCCTGGTGGACGGTCACGTCGTCACGGCAGTGGGCGAGGTGCCTCTCGAGACGGTGCGCGACGTGGCTACCTCGGTGGTGCCCGTGCAGACCGCGCAACCACCGCCGGGCGTGCCGCGTTGATGGAGGCCACGGCCCGGGTCCTCACCGTTCGGGACGGCCGGGCCCGCATCGCCTGTGACGACCGTTCGTCTTGCGGAGCCTGCGGAGGGGGCGGCCGATGCGCGCTCAAGTGGCTATCCGGCGGGCGCGCCGCAACCCTCGAGGTCCCTTCGCTGGCCGGCGACCATCCGCCCCTCAGGCCCGGCCAAACCGTGACGATTGCGGTCCGCGATGGCGAGGTGCTGCGCGCGGCTGCGATGGTCTACCTGCCACCCCTGTTCGGGCTGCTGCTGGGCGCAGTGGCTGGCAGTACTCTGGGCGTGGTGGGGGTGGCGGGGGAGGCGGACACGCTGCTCGCGGCGACCTTGGGCTGCCTTGCCGGCTCGGGGGTTGCGCGGGCCTTGTCGCAAAATCGTCCGCCGAGCGTCTCGGTCAGCCCGATTGAAAGCGAGGCGGCGTGACGGGCGGCGTCCCGACCATAGTCCTCTACGTCCGGGAAGGTTGTCACCTCTGCGACGATTTTCTCGTCGATCTGTCCCGGGAGATGGGGCCAGCGTACCGCGACCTGTCGGTCGTGGACGTGGACCGGGATCGCGGACTTGCGGTCCGATACGGCCTCCGCGTGCCCGTGCTCGAGGTCGCCGGCGAGGTCGCCTGCGAGGGGCGCTACGATGCCCCGCGGGTCAGGCGCGCTCTGCGGGTATAATCGCGCCCTTTGCACCGGCGCCGGGCCGGAGTGCCCGCACCGATGAACCTGATCCGCAACTTCTCCATCATTGCGCACATCGACCACGGCAAGTCGACGCTCGCGGACCGTTTCATCCAGATCTGCGGTGGCCTGCAGGACCGGGAAATGCAGGCGCAGGTGCTCGATTCCATGGACCTCGAGCGCGAGCGCGGCATCACGATCAAGGCGCAGAGCGTGTCGCTGCGCTACAAGGCGCGCGACGGGCAGGCCTACCAGCTCAACATGATCGACACGCCGGGCCATGTGGACTTCTCCTACGACAGAGCGTCGCCAACTGCTACACGGCCATGGAGCAGGGGCTCGAAGTCGTGCCGGTGCTGAACAAGATCGACCTGCCGTCGGCGGACCCGGCGAAGGTCATCAGGGAGATCGAGGAGATCATCGGTATCGAGGCCGAGGATGCGATCCGCGTCAGTGCCAAGACCGGCGAGAACGTGACCGAGCTGCTCGAGGAGCTGGTCAGGCGCGTGCCTGCGCCAAAGGGCGATCCTACCGGCCCGCTGCAGGCCCTGATCATCGACTCCTGGTAACGGCTCGCTGCGCACGGGACAGAAGATCCGTGTCTGGACCACGGGTCGGGCCCACCAGGTCGACAAGCTCGGCCGCTTCACGCCGAAATCGCTGGTGGCCGAATCGCTGGAGACTGGCGAGGTCGGCTTCGTCGTCGCCGGAATCAAGGAAATCGACGGTGCGCCGGTAGGCGACACCATCACGCTCGACGCGCGACCCTGCAGCGAACCGCTGCCGGGCTTCAAGGCGATCAAGCCGCGCGTCTTCGCGGGCCTGTTCCCGGTGAGTTCGGACGACTATGAAGCGTTCCGCGACGCGCTGCAGAAACTCAAGCTCAACGATTCGGCACTGCACTACGAGCCGGAGGTATCGACTGCGCTCGGTTTCGGCTTTCGCTGCGGATTCCTGGGGCTGTTGCACATGGACATCGTGCAGGAGCGACTCGAGCGCGAATACCAGCTGTCCCTGGTGACCAGCGCGCCGACCGTGATCTACGAGGTGCTGACCACGGATGGCGTGACCGTCAACGTCGACAACCCGGCCAAGCTGCCGCCGGTCGACAAGATCAGGGAGCTGCGCGAACCGATCATCGTCGCCAACATCCTTCTGCCGCCGGACTACGTCGGGCCGGTGATGAAGCTGTGCCTCGAGAAACGCGGGGTGCAGAAGAAGCTGCTGTACCTCGGCAACCAGGTGTCGATGCAGTGGGAGCTGCCGCTCGCCGAGGTCGTGCTCGATTTCTTCGACCGCCTCAAGAGCTGCAGCCGCGGCTATGCGTCGTTCGACTACGAATTCGAGCGCTTCCAGGCCGCGCCGCTGGTGCGGCTCGATATCCTGATCAATGAGGACAAGGTCGATGCGCTGTCGATCATCACGCATCGCGACAGCGCCTACCAGCACGGGCGCGAGCTGGTGGACAAGATGCAGGAGCTGATTCCGCGCCAGATGTTCGAGGTCGCTATCCAGGCGGCCATCGGTGCGCACGTGATCGCCCGTGCCACCGTGAAGGCGCTGCGAAAGAACGTGCTGGCGAAGTGCTATGGCGGCGACATCTCGCGCAAGCGCAAGCTTCTGGAGAAGCAGAAGGAAGGCAAGAAGCGCATGAAGCAGCTGGGGCAGGTCGAGATTCCGCAGGAGGCATTCCTGGCCGTTCTGCAGGTCGGTCGCAAGGAATGACCCATTCTCTTCCGGCCACCACTCCATCGGTCCGGAGATTCGCTGGCAGGCGTCGAATTCCTTGACGCAAGCCATTGATGCGGAAAGGGATCTGAACAATACTGGTGCTGCAGTCGTGAGGTGAAGCTTGGTCGTCGATTTCTCGTTCTGGCTCGTCGTCGCAACCCTGGTGTCCGGGCTCGTCTGGGCGGCCGATGCCTGGTACTTCCGGCCGCGCCGGTTCGCGAGGGCGGGGACGAGCCGATCGTGGTCGAGTACGCGCGCTCGTTCTTCCCGATCATCCTGATCGTGCTGCTGATCCGTTCGTTCCTGTTCGAGCCGTTCCGGATCCCCTCCGATTCGATGATGCCGACCCTGCTCGACGGTGATTTCATCTTCGTGAACAAGTTCACCTATGGCCTGCGACTGCCGGTCGTGAACAAGGAGGTCGTCGCGCTCGGAGAACCGCAGCGTGGCGACGTCGTCGTGTTCCGCCTGCCTTCCGACCCCTCGACCAACTACATCAAGCGGCTCGTGGGCCTGCCGGGTGATCACATCGTGGTGCGTGAGAAGCGCGTGTACGTGAATGGCGAGCAGATGCCCGTCCGGCTCGACGGAATGTTCGAGCCGTTCGCCAGCACGCCGCTTGCGCAGATCGGCGTCGAGACGCTCGGCAGGACGGATCACCGCGTGCTCTACATCGACGAGCGCCCGTCGTACGATTTCGACGCGGTCGTGCCGGACGGGCACCTGTTCTTCATGGGCGACAACCGCGACAACAGCCGCGACAGCCGTTTTCCGGAGGTAGGTTTCGTGCCGGCCGACAACGTCGTCGGCAGGGCCGTTCGCATCTGGCTCAACTGGCGTCTGCCACACGCCCCGATCTGGAACCGGATCGGCGACGCGATCCATTGATCCCACCGGAGTCCCAATCATGAAACACCGTCAGCGCGGCGCGACCTTCCTCGGAATAGTGATCATCCTGCTCATCCTCGGCGCAGGGCTGTACATGGGGATACGACTCGTGCCCGTCTACCTCGAATACACCAAGGTCGCGCGCGCCCTCGAGCAGGTGCGCGACGAGTTCAGCGCGGACGATGCGAATCCCCAGGCGATCCGAGTCGCGCTCGAGAAGCGCTGGGACGTCGAGGACATCGAGAGCATCGGCTGGAAGGAAGTCACCATTACCAAGACGTCCGATGGCTTCGACCTGCAGGCGACCTACGACGTCGAGCGCCCGCTGGTCGCGAACGTCTACGTGCTGGCCAAGTTCGACAAACTGGTCTCGATCCAGCAGTAAGCAAGGACTTGCTCACTTCCGGCGAATGGTCCGAAGCGCGGCTCGGGTACCGGTTTGGCGATCCGGCGCTGCTCGATGCCGCGCTCACGCATCGCAGCGCGGGCAGGCAGAACTACGAGCGGCTCGAGTTTCTCGGTGACGCAGTGCTCAACTTCGCGGTGGCCGGGCTCGTCTTCCAGGCCTATCCAGAGGCGGACGAAGGGGACTTGAGTCGC
>PDVJ01000438.1_pt1 | contig 14183 bp, 12 predicted proteins | sample 1369811 | NCBI WGS metagenome assembly PDVJ01 (sample SAMN07795376, study PRJNA414565) | Alkali sediment metagenome, whole genome shotgun sequencing project. | reverse complement strand
GACTATGAGCACAGCGATTGCGCCTTTGATGATATCCCAGCTAATACCGAAGAATCCCTCGACGCGGCCAACCTTGTGCCACAGGCTGATGTGCATATCCTCTTCCTTCGAGAGATCCACACCCCTCAGCCGGCCGCTGAGATAGACCACCGGCACCGCTCCGTACAGGTACGCGCCGATGATCCAAAGAGTGTTGACTTCCATTCGAATCCCTGACTCGCACCGCTGCGCGCTTGGCCGCTACTCGTGAGAGGGCTTCTCCAAGGAATCCGCCCACCCGTCTTGCTCTCGAGGACCAATTCGGCGGTCAACGAGCGCCGGGCCGAGGATAACGGCCAAGGCGATAATGACCAGAACCACCAGATTGCCCAGGCTGACACTTCCCCCGCTGGCAGAAGTCATCATGGTGAGAACAACCAGCCCGGCGACAAGCAGCACGCCGACCCTCAACCACCGCTTCTTCAGCCTGGTGAAGATGATAACTATGCCGGCCAGTGCCAGGAAGCTCAAAGCTACCCACGGCTCAAAACCGCGAAGGAGCCCACCGCCCTGCATCAGCCCGCCATTCCACCGGTCTGTCAGGACCCAGCCGATCACGGCCAGGAACGGCAGAACCGACAGTGAGCCCAGCAGCCAATCCCGCCTCCACGTATGCGCCAGTATTATGGTGCATATTGCCGTCACTATCGAGAAGTAGACTATGACGGAAGCCCACAACCACCAGGAGCTGGACAACACCCCCGCACCCAGCGCCTTGTCGAGGAGGAGCAAGCCAACGACCAGAAGCGGAGCCATGGCATAACCCAACCACGTGAAGAACCAGGTCGGCTTGTTGTGATTCCATCCGTACGCCACAGCGCCGAATACGGACATGACGATGATTGACAGCCAGAAGGCATTGGTCCACTGACGAAAAGCAAAGAGAAGCCCGAAGAGCACGTGAGGCAGGGCCGCCATGACAGCCTGAGGCCAATTGCTGATGCTGTGCACCTCGTACAGTTCTTCAGCCACCTTCTTCGATGGCCCAAACTCCCGGGAGGCTATGGAAGTGGCTTCCTCTTCAGTCAATCCCGTTTCTTGCAGTTCCTCGACCCGATCCTCGAAATGCGCATACAGCTCAGACAGGATCTCCTTCTCGGAAGACGGGTCCAGCTTCAGTTGCAGCCTGACGCCATTGAGGAACTTCTTGACTTCACCCAGCATGTCTCAATGATCCTTCAGCTAGCCGGCTCCATGATGAGCCTAACGGCCGACGAGAAACCCTGCCACTCGACCACTTTTTGTTCGAGAAGTCCCAGACCCTTCTCTGTCAGTTGGTAGTATCGCCTTTCCTTGCCGGACGGAAGCTTCCGCCAACTCCCGCTGACCAGCTTGGCTGCCTCCAGTCGATGCAGCGCCGGATAGAGCGTTCCCTCTCTGAACCTGAAGTAGCCTCCGCTTCTGCTCTCAAGTTCCCTGATGATCTGGTAGCCGTACATCGGCTGATCTTTGAGCAGGGAGAGCAGCAGCGTGTCAGTGCTCCCCTTCAGGAGCTCTTTCCCGTATTCCATTGCACCACCATCCCTTGTCTTCATACTTCAACTCTGAACTGGACTCGTCAAACCGGACCTGAACCTCACCTCGATAACTCCTCGGCAATCCACCTGCCTAGAATCTCATTTCTCAGCATAGAATGCAAGACCCAAAGCCCCCCTCCCAGTGGCATAGCCCATTATCGGGCTGAATTCCGTCAGCCATAATTCGACGCAGTCGAACTCCTTCCCCACCCTCTCCTTCAGCTTCTCTCCCTCCTCCTCTGAGTCAGTGTGATGAACTGCGACGTGCACCCGCTTCCCCCCAACGCGATTGTGCATCAAGCCTACGATCTGGTCGATCCCCTTATCTTTGCTCCTGGTCATACCTTTGAATCGCGCCGCGCCGTCTCGCCAACCCAGCACCGGTTTCACATCGAGCAGGGAACCCACCTGAGAGGCGAACTTGGGAACTCGGCCCGTTCGGCAGGCATAGCGAACAGTATCCAGCACAAAGAGCAAGTCCACCCGGTCGCGCACACTCTTGGCAGCACCGATGGACTCGGCCAAGTCTTTTCCCTCAGAAGCGGCTCGAGCTGCACCCATAACCACAAACCCCTCCGCACCCGTGCATGTGCGAGAATCCAGGACCTCTATCGCGGTGCTGGACAACTCGTCCTTCACCAACTCCTTGGCGGCAACAGCCGCATCATGGAGAGTGCTGACCTTGGAGGATAGAGTTATGCAGAGCAGGCTTTCGGCAGTCTGGCTGACCTTCCGGTAGACGTCCGCCAGATCGCCCGGAGATGGGGCCGCTGTAGTAAACGCATCCGGGTCCTTCTGCAGCAACCGGTACGCCTGGCTCGCTGTGATGTCCAGCCAGTCACGATAGATGCTGCCGTTCCGGTAGATATTGGGCGCTACTACTTCAATCCCGTAGGCCTCGATCATGTCCCTGGGAATGCAGCTAATGCTGTCCGCGATTATGGCTACTCTTCTCACAGCAGGATCTCTCGTGACGCATACATCGTAATACTATGTATCATACTAATGTTCGACCCAGTTGCTGTCAAAGAACTCAGTTCATCCACGCCTCCGCGCCGGAGGCGACCCCTGGTAGCTGGTGTCCCAACACTCGCTCTCCACCCCCAAACCCCCAGCGGGGCTTATCCGCCCTTTGGCAAAGCAGGATGATAGGGGGATTCAGACGTGGGACACAAGAGAAGGCAAGTAGTTACTCCTGAAGAGCATGAGCTAGAGGGTAGAGAGATTGTATGCCAGACTGCCCATGCCGAGTTCCTGGGCCACTCTAAGCTGCACCAGGCTGTCCACCTGATGCCACTTCCCCAGCTTGTCCGGGCCTGATATGGTGGTTGGAGCGCCAATCATGCGAGCCCTGTCTATCAGGTCCAGCGAGGCCTTGTCCAGTGCCACCGGATCAGTGGCAGCCAGAACACCGATGTCCGGAAACAACGCCCTGCCGGCTGGCGCAGCACAATCGCAGTGGGGTGTCACGTCCTGGACAAAGTTGATGAACCCGACTTTGTGCTCGAATCCTCGCATCACCGCCGCCGCGGCATGGGCCAGATAGACCTGGAAGCGCTCTTTGTTGCTCCGCTCCCATGCCAGGGCCTTACGGGTGCAGGCGAAAAGGCAGGTACTGCAGCATATGCACCTCTCCGAGTCCCGCTGTGGCCTGCCTTCGCCCATCGATAGAGCATCAACCGGGCACGCTTCCAGGCACTCTTCGCATCCATCGCACTTGGCATCATCCAACAGGGCCGGGCATATCCGGTGCTGCTCTCTTTTGGATCGCTTCGTTACACACCCCATGCCCAGGTTCTTCACCGCTCCGCCGAAACCGGTAATCATGTGTCCCTTCACATGAGACAGCACCAGCAGGAAATCGGCATCCTGGATCTTGGTGGCCACCTCTACTTCACCGAGATCGCATCCCTCAACTGCCTTCTCCACGGCCACCGTCCGTCCCTCATCGCCATTGCCGTCAGCAATCGCAATCGGCGCTCCCAGGCTCTCTGTGACGAAACCGTTGTACGCCGCGGTCGAGAGGTACTTGCTCTCGGTGTCTCTGCCTCCGGGGTACAGAGATACGGTATCCGTGACAAAAGGCTTGGCACCCCGCTTCTTCACCAAATCAACCACCTTCCGCACAAACGCGGGCCGGAGGTAGGTGACATTGCCCAGCTCACCCATGTGGAGTTTCACCGCCACCGAGTCGCCCTTGGATATGGCTTCGAGGATCCCCGACTCGCGGCAGAGGCTCCCGATGCCCTGCAGGACGCCAGTTTCCCGCGAATAGTCCAGGAATAGAACCTTCGACATCATCGCTCCCTGCCGGCGGCGCCAGAGTCTCCCCATGCTCTCTGGACCTCGGAGTAAACCATGCTCAGGGGTACGTTGTGCGCTCTGGCCGCCTTCTTGCAGTCATCATACTCGGGAGTCACGGTGCAGGAGCTATCGCCTCTCAGGGCTACCTTTATCCTGATCTCACCAAATCTAGTGTTGACCACGCCAGCGGACCGCGGCAGGGTAACGCGCCGCGTCTCCGTGATCCTCACTCCCAGGGTAGTGCTCTCCCTTGTCAGGACTCCGACAAGGTCCTTCGCGTCCTCGCTGCGGCTGATCACTGTGAGCAGAACACCGGGGCGGTTCTTCTTCATCTGCACCGGCGTCAGGAATACGTCCAGAGCGCCCGCCTGCAGCAGGCTCTCCATGATGTGGTCGTAGAATTGCGGATTCATGTCATCGATGCTTGTCTCCAGTACCATGACCGCCTCTGTGGCGAAATCTTCGGCGGTGTGGATCCGTTCGCCAGTGAAGACCCGCAGGAAGTTGGGAATCTCCGGGTCCATCTTGCCTGCACCATACCCCACACCCGCCACCTTCATCAGTGGCATGTAGCCGAAACCTGCGGCTACACCGGTGACTATGGCCGCGCCGGTAGGCGTAGTCAACTCGCCTTCCGTTTTGCCGGTATACGCCGGAACTCCTCGAAGAAGCTCCGAGGTGATCGGGGCAGGAACAGGCAACCATCCATGACTGCACCGTACCAAGCCACTGCCGAGATTCAGCGGAGAGCAGCGCACTTCTTCAATGCCGAGCGCCCTCAGTCCTATCAGGCTGCCAAACACATCCACCAGGGTATCAGTGGCGCCTACCTCATGGAGGTGGACTGCTTCCACACTCCGATCGTGCACCCTGGCTTCCGCCTCTGCCATCCGGGCGAATATCCGCTTTCCGGTCTCTTTTACGGCATCATCGAGTCGACTCATCTCAATCAGGCCGATGATGTCTTCGAGCGTCCGTGCCTGGTCCGGGTGATCCGTGACCACATTCACGTATGTGGCCCTGATCCCTCGTTTGGTCACCTTGCCGGCTTCTATCCCGAACCCGCTCAACGCCAGCTTGCTCAACTCCGCCCGCAACTGCTCCAGGTCCAGCCCCAGATCCACCAAAGCACCCAGAATCATGTTCCCGCTGACTCCGGAGAAGCAATCGAAATAGGCAATCTTCAACGCTTCACCCCGGTTCTCCGGTTTATCAGGCTGGCCATGTAGCCAGCCCCAAAGCCGTTGTCTATATTGACGACGGCCACTCCCGGGGAACACGTGTTCAGCATGCCCAGAAGCGCTGCCAGTCCCTGGAAGCTGGCGCCATATCCCACGCTGGTCGGGACCGCGATGACCGGTGAGTCCACCATGCCCGAGACGACGCTGGCCAGGGCCCCCTCCATTCCGGCTACAGCCACGACCACATTGGCCCCCAGCAGCTTGTCCTTGCAGTCCAGCAGGCGGTGCAGGCCCGCCACCCCGACATCATACGCTCTGTCCACCCGGCTCCCCATAGTCTCAGCCGTAACCGCCGCCTCTTCCGCCACAGGAATGTCACCTGTGCCGGCCGTGACCACCAGGATGTATTCCTCCGCCACTGCCGGAGGGGGGTCTCCGATGACGATCAGGCCGGCCAACTGATGGTACCGGGCACCCGGCGCCACCTGCCGCACCGCATCGAATATCTCAGGGCTGGCCTTGGTGGCCAGTGTGGTTCCCGTGGACGCCGCCATTCGCTTTGCGATCCCCGCCACCTGGTCCGCTGTCTTCCCCTTGCACAGAATGACCTCTGCGAAGCCCCTCCTGAGCGCGCGATGATGATCCAGCTTGGCGAAGCCAATATCCTCGTAGGGCAGGAACTTCAGCTGGTCCAGTGCCTCGTTCACGTCAATGTTGCCCGACTTCACTTTCTCCAGCAACTGGCGCAATTGATCAGCATTCACGACAGCACCCCTTCGTTCAGACTCCCGGTTCGGTAGCCGACAAGGTCGAGTGCAACGTGGATATAGCCCAATCCCTTCAAGTGACTGACTATACGCTGCCGGGTGGCTTCACCCGCCAGGCTCTCTATGTCCCCAGGTTCCACCTCTATTCTAGCCGTGTGGCCATAGTGACGAACCCGCACCTGGGCGATCCCCAGGCTGCGGATGAAGGTCTCTGCGGCATCGATCGACGCCAGAGCTTCAAGCGTGATCGGAGTACCGTAGGGGATCCGTGAGGCTAGACAAGCCAGCGACGGCTTGTTCCAGGTTGGCAACCCCATCTCCTTCGAGAGAGACCTGATCTCCGACTTGGTCAGTCCCGCCTCCCTGAGCGGATGCCGGATTCCCAGCTCATCCGCGGCTCGTATGCCGGGCCGGTAGTCTCCCAGGTCATCAACGTTCGATCCCTCGACTACATTCGAGACCCCCTGCGCCGCAGCGATCTCCTTCAGTGTCCGGAAGAGGCCCTTCTTGCAGTGATAGCAGCGGTCAGGGGAGTTGGCTTTGAATCTGGGATTCTGCAACTCCTGGCTCTGAATCACCAGGTGCTTCACATGCAGCAACTCAGCCATCTTCACCGCATCGCCCAACTCGTGAGCGGGGTGTAAGGGAGAGTCCACAGTCACGGCCACTACCCTTCGCCCCGGAACATCACAGCACATCCTGAGAAGAAACGTGCTGTCCACGCCACCGGAGAACGCCACCACCACGCTCTCCAGCCCCAGGAGTGACTCCCTTAGTCCCTTGAGTTTCAGATCCAAAGAGTTCATCCTGCCGTCCCCGGTTCCCACGACTCCAGTGTCATTCGGAATATGTTCCCCTTTCGCAAAGGGGAAGGGCTGCCGCGCCTATTGGGCAAAGAGTACCCATGCCCTTCCCCCCAGTCTCCGCACTCTCCCCACCACCATAGTCTTCTCCCCCTTTGGCAAAGGGGGATTCAGGGGGATTTCGAAGGCGGGGGATACTCCCTAGCCGTTGGGGGGAACTTGCCAACTGCCGACGTGCAGTCTCTCAAACGAAGGGGGCTTAGATATCCAGGTTTCTGACGCTCTTGGCGTGAGCCTGGATGAAGGCCTTGCGAGGGGGCACTTCTTCTCCCATCAGCATGCGGAAGACTTCATCGGCCCGGGCGGCGTCCTCAATCCTGACCTGAAGCATTGTTCTACTAGCCGGATTCATGGTGGTATCCCACAGCTGCTGCGGACTCATCTCGCCCAGACCTTTGTATCGCTGCACCTCTACCTTCTTGGCCTTCAACTTGTGCAGGAGGTCATCCTTCTCCTTGTCCGAGTAGACCCAATGATGCTCCTTCCCTCCCTGGACACGATACAGGGGGGGTTGAGCAATGTAGAGATATCCCTGCCAAATCAGGTCATGCATGTGTCGGAAGAAGAAGGTGAGCAACAGAGTTCGAATGTGGGAGCCGTCCACGTCAGCATCGGTCATGATGATGATGCGGTGGTACCTCACCTTCGTGAGATCAAACTGGTCAGCTATCCCGGCGCCCAGGCTGGTGATAAGGGCCCGGATTTCCTCGTGGGACAGCATCTTCTCATAGGAGGCTTTCTCCACATTAAGGATCTTGCCCTTCAGCGGCAGTATCGCCTGAAACTTGCGATCCCTGCCCTGCTTGGCCGAGCCACCCGCAGAGTCACCTTCCACTATGAACAGCTCACACTGCGCCGGATCTTTCTCAGCACACTCCGCCAGCTTCCCCGGCAGAGTAAAGCCTTCGAACTGTCCCTTCTTCAGGATCAGATCACGAGCCCGGCGGGCGGCCTCTCTGGCCTTGGCCGAAGTGAGGCACTTCTCAATGATCGCCCTGGCCTCGTTGGGATGTTGTTCGAGATAGAAGGTCAACTGCTCGGCCACCACCGATTCCACATGGCCTCTGGTCTCAGGATTGCCCAATCTGCCCTTGGTCTGCCCTTCGAACTGAGGCTCGTTCAGCCTGACGCTGACCACGGCTGTCAGTCCACCCCGAACGTCCTCACCCAGAAGGTTCAGGTCGCTGGCCTTGTCCTGCTTGATCTTGCCCACGAAGTCGTTGAGCACGCGGGTCAGCGCCGACCGGAAGCCAGTCAGGTGGCTGCCACCGTCAATGGTATTGGCGCAGTTGGCAAACGAGACAATCAGTTCGCTGTAGCCATCGTTGTATTGCATGGCCGCCTCGACGCTGGTGCTGTCAACCTGTTGGGACATGTAGATGACGCTGGGGTGGATTTGGATCCTGCTCCGGTTCAAATAGCGTACGTAGCTGGCTATGCCTCCCTCGAAATAGAACGCCGAGTCCTGACCTGTCCTGTCATCGTGTATGCCTATCTGCACATTCGTTTGGAGGTAAGCTAGCTCGCGCAGTCTCTGGGCCACATAGTCGAAATCGTATTCCCAATCGCCGAAGATGCTCCTGTCCGGAATGAATTCAGTGATTGTACCGTTGCCTTCCGCGGCGCCATCCGGCTTGACCGGCGCCTTAGGAATACCACACTCGTATTCCTGCACATAGCGCACCCCTTCGCGCTCACTAACCACCTTCATCCAAGAGGAAAGGGCATTCACCACCGATGCACCGACGCCATGCAATCCGCTGGAAACCCGGTAGCTCTTCCCACCGAACTTGGCTCCAGCGTGCAGAATGGTCATAACCGTTTCCAGTGCCGAGACTCCGGTCTGGGGATGGATATCGACGGGTATGCCGCGGCCGTTGTCCTCGACCCTGACCTTGCCACCCTCCTGAATCGTCACATCGATGCGGCTGCACCAGCCCGCCATGGCTTCATCAATGCTGTTGTAGACGATCTCGAAGATAAGGTGATGAAGGCCGGTATGGTCAGTGCTGCCGATGTACATTCCGGGGCGGCGGCGGACTGCCTCTAGCCCCTTCAGGACTTGGATGTCCTGCGCTGTGTAGCTGTTGCTGCCGTTGTGGTTGTTGTCGCCTTCTGCGGGACGGTCTACCATGTGCTCATATTATATCACAGATCCCTTCACAATTCGCTTCACATTATGCATGATTGAAGAAGTCTTGTCTATAGCTTCCGCCCAATCTCGCTGCCACTCCGGATGGCCTCCAACCCTCGCCGGGCTTTGGCCGCATCGCCAATCACATAGACTTCCTTCACCTTCCCCTCAATCTGCTTTGACAGTTCGTCCTTCGGCCTGACGCCGCAAGCCAGCACTATCGTATCAAAGGCATCCCAAGTCTCCTCGGCACCATTTCGCAACACCACCACGACGCCTTTTGCCCGAATCTCCTTGATCTGAGTAGACACGAACGTCTTGATGTTCAGCTTCTTCGTCCTGTTCATCAGATGCCACCTGACCGTGCCGCCCATGTCAGCACCAACGCGTTTGAGCATCTCCACCACCACCACTTCCTTGCCCTGCTCGGCCAGGAACTCCGCGGTCTCCAGTCCGGTCAGACCACCGCCCACTACCAACACCCGCCGCCCCACCCCTCGCCCCCCCAGCACGTCCCAGGCCGTGACCACCTCTTCTCTCTCCACGCCAGGAATCGGCGGCACCAGCGGCTTTGCTCCCGTGGCCACCAGCACCGCGTCGGGCCGGGCCTGTTCCACCAAGGCAGCAGTGACCTTCACACCACGCTTCCGTTCCACTCCCAGCTTCTCCAATTGGCCCATCATGTATCCCAGGAGCAGCATATGATCCTGCTTGTGCGGCGGCTTGGAGGCCAGCAACCACTGGCCGCCCAGATCCGCGTCCTCTTCGTAAAGGGTGACCTTGTGACCTCTCGCGGCAGCCACCCGTGCCGCCTCCAGGCCGGCCAATCCTCCGCCGACTACCATGACACTCTTCCGGGGCGTTGCAGCAACTATCACCATCTCTCGCTCTCTGCCCGCCTCCGCGTTGACCGTACACCTTATGGGCGACATTGCATCCGGATCGCCATCAATGCACACGTTGCAGGCGATGCACCGGCGGATGGCCTCGAAGTCTCCCCTCGCGGCCTTGTTCGGCAAGTCTGGATCAGCTACCACTCCTCTGGCCACCGCGATCAAATCAGCCTTGCCTGAGACCAGCGCCTCGTCCGCCACGAAAGGATCGTCGAGTCGACCTGCTACGGCCACCGGCACATTGACGACCTCCTTGACGGCCGCGGCCAGGGGCACGTTGATGCCACGCGGCTGGTCATAGGGAGGCACGATGACCGGATACGAGCCGTAGGCTCCGCCGGAAATACTGATCATGTCGGCTCCGGCCTCCTCCAGAAGCTTGGCAGTCTGCGGGGCTATGTCCGCCGTCACACCGCCCGGAAGGTAGTCTGAGCCGTTCATGCGGACGCTCACCGGAAAGTCATTCCCCACTCTCTCTTTGATGAGGCTCACTATCTCCATCACAAAACGCGCTCTGTTGGCCACGCTGCCGCCGTACTTGTCACCGCGCAGGTTGGTTGAGGGTGACAGGAATCCACTCAGCAGATACCCATGACAACCATGCAGCTCGACCATGTCAAAGCCGGCGTCCCTGGCTCTGCGCGCCGCCTCGGCGAACTTCTCGACTAGTCCCTCAACTTCGCCCGTGGTCAATTCGCGGGGCACCGCATCCTTCGGTGTGAGCGGTATCGGTGACGCGGCTACAGCTTCGTATCCTTTGATCTCGCCACCCTGCCGCCCGAGATGCATCAACTGGATGCCCATTCGAGCGCCGCAGGAATGAATCAGATCGGTGAACTGTTTGAATCCGGGAATGAACCGGTCGTCGTAGATGCCGTGTTGGATCGACGAAGCCATGCTCATGTCTACTATGCCCGGCGTCAGTACTATGAGCGCCAGACCACCCCTCGCCCTGGCCGCGTAGAAGTCCTTCACGGCGTCGTTCGGCGCGCCGTGCGTGGCCAATCGCTCGATCATGGGCGGCATGATAATCCGGTTCTTCAACTCCAGCTTTCCCACCTTGATCGGAGTGAAAAGCCGATGCAGTCTCCGTTCGTTTGGTTTCTTCTCTGATTGGGACTCTCTAGCTTTCTGGGACATTTGGCTCCTTCTTCCTATCGCTATTGACCTCAGTGGCACCAGAATCATCCTGCTTCCGAATGACTCTCTTCATAAGTATGTTGTCACGGTAGTCAAGAATGTTGACACCTCTCCCGAATTCATCGTCGAGCTCCTGAGTGCTCAAGCCCACTTGGTGAAAACCGGCTTTCAGATACGCTGCCACTGCCCGCTTGTTCCGTGAGGAAGGCCCTATGTAGAAGTTGCGAATCCCGTATTCGTCAAACAGGTGGCGGCAAAGCGCATTCAGTGCGTCCGTCCCGTACCCCCGCCCACAGTACTTCTCTCCGCAAAGCCATATGTCCAGCACCGCCCGGCTCTTCCCCTTGTCGCACAGATCATAGCCAACCGTGCCCAATTCTTTACCGTCTGCGATGATGATGAAATTCCTTCCCTTGCCATCACCCGATGGCCTGAAGAAGCACTCCCCATAATCCTGGCAGAATTCCTCCCAACTCGGTATGGGATGGTCCGGGTAGTCCGGAGGGCCCATCATCGACGGCGTTGCATCGGAATGAGCCATCCAGAGGTAGATTCTCTTTCTATCGCTCATCCTCGCCGGTCTCAGCCTCGTCCTGATGCCTGAGATCATCTGTAGCCCATCATGACCCGCGCGACTCCGTCTCCGTGTTCACTATCAACCCGCTTTGTCCCCCACTCCTCCTGAGGCGGACGTTCCGTCTTGGGGGATAGGAAAAAACGCAGAGGGGCGTAGCCCCTCTGCACGCCCCGATGGGCGGCACGCACTAGGCCTGCCCGTAATCCGAAGAAGAATCTGGGGACACCCCTCATCCTGAGGCGAGTCTGCGACCAGACTCCCGGTCCGCCTCAGGCGGACTGCATCCTCTTTCCTAGGGCGCCTGTCCATAGAACGCCGCCCTAAAGAAGGCCGAAACTGTCTGGGCGATCTTGCCCTCGAATCCCCACCAGAAGTGGTCGGCCCCAAAGACAACCTCGCATTCGCTGGGCGGGGCAACTTCCCCAGCCAGACGCTTCACCTTGTGCGGCGAAATGAAACTGTCTTCGCTGCCACAGATGAAGAGCTTGCTTGGGGACGGTATACGTCTTCAGTTTCTGCCAATCCGCATCATCCAGGAACGGCGCAACCAAGCCCACTGCCCGCACCCTCTGCTCCCGCAGCGCTACAGGCATGGCCGCTTTGGTTCCAAAAGAGTAGCCCGCCAAGCCTATCCGGCCTCGATCAACCCCCTCCCGGGATTCCAGAAAATCCAGCGCCGCGCTGACGTCGGCCTGCTCCCCAACACCTTCCTCATGGCTGCCCTCACTCCGGCCGACACCGCGGAAGTTGAACCTCAAGGTGGCGATGGACTCCTGGGCCAGAGCCTGACATATCACGGCGACGACATTGTTGTACATATCCCCGCCGTAGAGCGGATGCGGATGGCACACCGCTACTGCCGGAAACGGGGCTTCGCCTTTTGGTTTCTCGAAGATCCCCTCCAGCACGACCCCCGATGCGGAGAACCTCACGTGATCCTGTACCGTCTTCCCACTCTCGACCATTTCTCGGCTTTGCTCAACCTCCCTGTAGTTGACGATCCGTTCGAATCGCAATCCCCCAGTCAATAGCGCCACACACTGGCATTAGAGCCGTCCCAGCGCTTCACGGCAAGATGTCCCCCAGGGCCGCTTCGGCCTCAGTGAACCGGAAGGCATACCCCATCTGCGCAAGATGCCGCGGCACAGCCTTCTGGCCGGTAAGCAGCATGCCCGCCATCTCACCAAATAGCAGTCGCAACAGAAACGCTGGCGTTGGGACACACGCCGGACGTCTCAGCTTACGCCCCAACAAACGGCTGAAATCGGCATTTGTCACCGCATTGGGTGCGCTCAAGTTGAAAGCGCCTTTGGCCTTCTCGTTTTCCATCAGAAAGCGAATCGCCCCGACCTCGTCGGCAATGTGAATCCAGGGCAGCCACTGCCTACCACTTCCCAGACGACCTCCAACGAACAGGCGAAAAGGTAACATCATGCGGGGCAACGCACCACCGTTCTTGCTCAGAACGATTCCCGTACGGATTGCCGCCCGGCGCACTCCCATGGCTTCAACTACGGCCGTGGAGGCCTCCCATTCAACAGCCAAACGTGCCAGATAGTCCTGGCCCGCTGGCGCACTCTCGGGAACCTCTTCTTCTCGACAAGGTCCATAGTAACCGACTCCCGAGGCCTGTACCAAAACAAACGGCTTCTGCTTCGCTGATTCGATGGCCTGAACCACGGCACGCCCGGCATTGAGCCGGCTCTCTCTTATCCGGCTCTTGCGCTCAGTCGTCCAGCGACCCGCGGCTATGGCTTCCCCAGCCAGGTTCACCACAGCATGGGCACCATCAACCAGCCCACCCCACCCCTCAGCAGTTCGCGCATCCCACCTCTCAACACGCACTCTGGACGGCAGGCCTGCAGCCCCCACTGGATTGCGGCTCAGCACAACCACCTCATAGCCATCGCCAGCCAGGCTGGCGCTCAGTGCCCGGCCGATCAGGCCGGTCCCACCGGTGATCAGAACGCGTTTGCTCAAGTCATTCTCCCGGACTACTTCTTCCCTTTCCACCAGTCCTTGATTCGGGCTTTGATGTCCTCCTCGTAACCCTGATCAGTAGGATGGTAGTACTGTCTGTCTTTCAGAATGTCTGGCAAGTTCTGCTGCTCTACGAAGTGTCCCTCGTAATCATGGGCGTACTTGTATCCCTTGCCATACCCCACGTCCCGCATCAACGAAGTCTCCGGGTTGCGCAGGTGCAGTGGCACCGGCTGGTGTCCGGTCTTCCTGATATCTCCCTGGACCTCCGAATAGGCCCGGTACAGCGAGTTGCTCTTGGGAGCGGTGGCCAGGTAGACCACCGCCTCGGCCAGAGCCAGGTTCCCTTCGGGCATGCCCACGAAATGCACGGCCTGCTGCGCCGCGACGGCCACCGTCAAAGCCTGAGGATCAGCCAGGCCCACATCCTCAGAGGCAAAACGTATCAGCCGCCGGACGATGTACAGAGGGTCTTCTCCGGCTTCCAGCATCCGCCCCAGCCAGTACAAAGCCGCGTCAGGGTCGGAACCCCTCAGCGACTTGTGCAAAGCGGATATCTGGTTGTAGTGTTCCTCGCCTGCCTTGTCGTAGAGCAGAGCCCTATGCTGCAGGGCATCTTCAATCGTCGCCAGTGAGATCCGCCTCTTCCCTTCCTCGTCTGGCTTGGTGGTCATGGCTGCCAGTTCCATAGCGTTCAAAGCTATTCGAGCATCGCCATTGGCCATGGACACCAGGTGCTTCAGGGCATCCTCCTCCAGTTCCACCTTGAGCCTGGCCAAGCCCCTGTC
>PDVJ01000437.1_pt1 | contig 14187 bp, 13 predicted proteins | sample 1369811 | NCBI WGS metagenome assembly PDVJ01 (sample SAMN07795376, study PRJNA414565) | Alkali sediment metagenome, whole genome shotgun sequencing project. | reverse complement strand
GTCGAATCCCTTCGTCTCTACGTCTCCATGCTTGGCAGCGTAGCAGGGAACCTGGCTCTGACCGGTATGGCTCTTGGAGGCGTTTACCTTGGCGGAGGAATTCCTCCGAAGATTCTGCCTGCCCTGAAACAGGGATCTTTTTTGAAAGCGTTCATGGCCAAGGGGCGATTCGCCGATTTCCTCGCTCGGATCCCGGTGCGCGTCATCCTCAGCGAGAAGGCGGCGCTCCTCGGCGCCGCACACGCTGCTTTCAAAGCCATGAAAGACTGACCGAAATCGGAAGCAGTGACCGCATTGCAGATCCTTGATTGGGGATGCTCCTGATGGCTCGAAGCGACCGGCTGATCATCTTCGGCCGATACCCTGTACCCGGTCTAACAAAGACCCGTCTGATTCCCCTGCTCGGCGCAGCCCGGGCTGCGGAATTCCAGCGTGAACTCACAGAAAGGACCTTGAGAACGGACAGATCCGTGGCCCGCAGGCGCGCGGCTGACCTGGAAGCCTGCTTTGAAGGAGGCAGCCGGGCGAAGTTGCGGCGATGGCTTGGGCCGGATCTGCTCTTCTCACAGCAGAGTTCCGGAGATCTTGGCGAGCGAATGAAAACCGCCTTTGTTGGGGCCTTTCGGCAAGGCGCTCAGCAAGTCATCCTCCATGGAACCGATATCCCCGGGCTGACGTCTCAGCATGTTGACGAGGCTTTTGACGCTTTGAAAAGCCACGACCTTGTGCTCGGGCCAAGCACGGACGGTGGATACTGGCTGATCGGGCTCAAGAAGCCCGCGGATCTTTTTGATCGCATGGAGTGGGGGACCTCCTCCGTGTTTGATAAAACAGTTGCTGCGGCGCGAAGACAAGGGCTTTCCCTTCATGTCCTCGGCCCCCTCACGGATATGGACACAGGTGAAGCGGTGAGGCGATGGATGCCTGACTGGGCAAGACCGCAACCATACCTTTCCGTCATCATTCCTGCTCTTAATGAAGCGGCTCACATCGAGAAAACGATCCTGAATGCGTGGAGCCCGGATGCCGAACTCATCGTGGTTGACGGTGGGAGTGGAGACAGGACAGCCGAGAGAGCAGAGCATGCTGGGGCAGTGGTTATCAAAGGCCCAAGAGGGCGGGCTTTACAACAGAACAGGGGTGCGGCAGCGGCAAGGGGGAGCGTTCTTCTTTTTCTCCATGCGGATACGCTCCTGCCCAAAGACTATGTCACCCAGGTGTTTGAAACCCTGATGGACCGAGGAATCGCCTTGGGAGCGTTTCGCTTTAAGACGAACCTGGATCGACCGCTCATGAGAGGAATCGAGTTTACCACACATTTCCGCTCCAGGTACTTGAGGCTTCCCTACGGAGACCAAGCGCTCTTTGTGCGCAAATCTCACTTTCAGGCAGCCGGCGGATTTCCTGAAATGCCGATTGCCGAGGATCTCTTTTTCGTCCGCCTTGTGTCGAAACAGGGGCGGATTGCCATTGCACCGGCTCATGCGGTCACGTCAGGTCGGCGATGGAAAGAGGTGGGATTGCTTCGGACAACCCTGATCAATCAGCTCATTCTGGCTGGTTTTGCTCTGAGAATCTCGCCCGAGACCCTTGCTGCCTTTTACCGCCGAGTGGCAAAGAAAAAAAGCACCTAATCCCCCATCTTGGCCATATAATCGTCGTAAATGGTCTCAAGCTTGAGCTTGTGTTTTGCCTCCTCCTGAGAAAGCATTTTGAAGACTTTCACCAATTCGGATTTCTCCGACTTTGAAGCCAAGTCATTGTAGAGTTGAAGCGCTTTTTCCTCTCGCTTCATGGCGAGCCGCAGCAGCTCCGCATAGGTCATGCCTTTCTTGTATTTCAGGTCCACCATGTAGTCGCTTCGTTTCATGTCCGGGACCCATTTTAACTTGTAATCCCCGAGTTTTTTGTCCCCCTTGAGAAAACCTTCTAAAAGGGCCTGGTGTTTCTTCTCCTCCTTGGCGAATTCCAGGAAGGTCTCCTTTGATCCGGCATAAGGCTCCTGGGTGCCGGCATTCTCGTAGAAAACAACCGCCTCTTTTTCCTTTTCAATGGCAAACTGAATGAGCTCCTCAAAGGATTTGAAGTTCATAATTTCCTCCTTATATTACCTGACATTGAAGGGCATCCTAAGAGAAAACCACTGGAAAGTCAAAAGGAACCCTAGAGAAGAAAAAAATAACCCATGACCAGGAGGGACGGAAATGACGCATTACTTGATTATCGGGAATGGAGTCGCAGGCACCACCGCAGCGGAAAACATCCGCAAGCTGGACAAGGCAGGGAAGATAACGGTTGTCACCGAAGAGTCGACCCCTTTCTATTACAGGATGAGACTCCCCGAGTTTATATCCGGGGACCTCAATGAGGACAAACTCAGCGGCAAGAAAGATCAGTGGTACAAAGACCAGGGAATCGACTTGAGGCTGAACACCCGCGTCCAGGGTGCCAGCTTAGAAAAAAAAGCGGTTACGACTCAGGGAAATCAGGACATCTCCTTTGATCGTCTTCTCATCGCCACAGGGAGCCGTTCCTTTATCCCTCCCATGAAGGGTGCCGACAAAAAAGGAGTTTTTGCCCTTCGCTCGATCCAGGATGCTCGGAATATAGTTGCTTGGGCCAAGAACATCCAAAATGTCGTCCTTATTGGCGGGGGGTTGCTCGGCCTAGAAGCGGGAAATGCTCTTCGTAAACTCGGCAAGAACGTGATGGTCGTAGAATTCTTCCCGAGGCTTCTTCCAAGGCAATTGGACGTGGCCGGCGGCGGAAGGCTTCAAGCGATCATGGAAGGAAGGGGGTTTTCCTTCAGGCTTGGAGCAAAGACCCAGGAGATCACGGGCGAAGATCGCGTCAGCGGGGTGCTCCTGGAGGGCGGTGAACTCCTGCCGGCCCAGATGGTGATCATTTCAGCCGGAGTCAGACCTGCCCTGGAACTTGCCAAGGCGCTCAACCTCGACCACGACAAGGGAATCAAGATGGACGAGCAGATGAGGACAAACCAGCCAGGGATTTTCGCTGCAGGGGATGTGGCGGAGTTCAAGGGGATTCCTTACGGGATCTGGACAGCCGCCACAGAGCAGGGGCAAATCGCCGGAACCAACATGGCCGGAGGGAACGCCGTCTATAAAGGGACTGTGATGGCAAATACCCTGAAAGTCGTGGGAATCGATCTGGCTTCTGCCGGCAACATTGATGCGGAGAACAAGCTGGAGTCCAAGGTGCTCACAGACCAAATGGTGTACAAGAAGGTCGTATTTGAAAACGATCAAATCGCCGGTTGCATCATGCTGGGAGACACCAAAGGATTTACAAAGATCACAAAGATGATGTCCGAAAAGCAGAACGTGTCTCACATCAAAGATAAGCTTTTTTCAGACTAGAGTTTTAGCCCGCAACTTCTCTGCACCATGACGACACGTTTTTGGTGGGCCATTGGTGTCTCTTCTGAAGTGAGTCCCGCTCGCAGAGCGGGATAACGAAAGAAAAGATACTGATGTCCCACTTACTCAGTTTGGTTGCGCCAAAGGCCCGCATTCGGAAAAATGCCGCTGGCTTTCGGATCCGGAAAAGCTTATAATAATTTTTTCGGGTCTGGAGGAAAGCGGCGAGTTGGCTAACCGAGAGCTGAAGCGAAACAATTCTGCTGAAAACCACATAAATTCTCAAAAGCCTGAGCAAACTAAAACAGTCCACATCTGGCTCAGGCTTTTAATTCTCATCCTCATCGTGGGGGGCCTAACCCTCATCCTCTATGAAACGGGCGTCATCCAATTTTTCTTAGACAAAAAACGAATGGCGCACTTTCTGAACTCCCTCGGCCCGTGGTCGGTGATTGCATTTATCTTGCTTCAGGTTGCCCAGGTGGTTGCCGCACCTATTCCTGGTGAGGTGACGGGATTCCTGGGTGGTTATGTGTTCGGGAAGTTTTTCGGTGTCGTGCTCTCTACCATAGGACTCACTCTCGGTTCTTATATCGCCTTCATCCTCGCTAGAACATTCGGCCGGCCTCTCATAGAGAAATTTATCCCCAAATCCGCCATCCAACGCTTTGACTTTCTCCTTCATCACAAAGGTGCCTTCCTTGTCTTTCTCCTTTTCCTGATCCCGGGCTTTCCCAAGGATTGGCTGTGTTACATTCTCGGCCTGGGGCACCTGACCACAACGGAGTTTCTTGTGATTGGCGGCACAGGCAGGCTTTTCGGGACGATCCTGCTCACCCTTGGAGGGAGCTACCTGAGAAATCACCAGTATATCCGGTTTTATATCCTCGTGGGTATTGGGATCAGCGTGGTCATCGTGGCGCTGGCATACAGAGACAAGCTGGACAGGGTTTTCAGATTCTGGCACCTCAAGGGTCTGCGAAAAAGACGACAGATAGAAGCCGCCCAACGCGATTTCGCGAATCATGTCAACAGCAAATGATGGTCAGAAAGTGCGGCGCCGCGTCGCCGAAATAATTCGATTTAGTCTCTTGCGCTGAGAATTCTCTTATGCGCATCGTCTAAGTCCTGCCTTTGTGGATGCGCACAAGCCTCTTCAAATCATCCACCCACTCCCCCAGTTCCTTGATGCTGGTAAGAATTCTGCTCCACATGCTCTGGGATCTTCCCATAGACGGCGTGGACGTCTGGATGACTTTGATTGGGAATCCTCTCTTAATAAAGAGGCTCAATGAGGAGATCATCTCTGCGATGAGATCCTCCTCTGAAATGTCTACCTCAAACACAAAGGCCCGGCCCTCCAACCTCACAACCACATTCTTCGCTTCCTTCATCACTCTGCCCCGGTTCTATAGCCTTCTTTTCTTTGTTTTCGTTTCCGATCTGGTTTCAGCACAGAAGGGGCTGTTGCCGAAATCGAAAATCAATGCGACATTAGGTGGGATTTTCCTCCCCGGTTCAGATATCCTATCCACCCTCACGCTTGCCCGCCAGATGCTTATGCGATGGATGGAGGGATTGCGAAGTTTTCCGCAACAAATTTTCTGGATTCTAAGCCGAAATCAATATCTTCCGGATCAACGTTTTTCTCCAACCACGCAATCAGCTTCGATGCGATGCTGCCGGGAATCCCGGGGCTTAAGACCCTGAAACTCCGAAGCCCTGTCCTTCGATCGTATTCGAAAACGACTCTTGCAGATATGCATCGGCTGGAACTTGATGTCTCTGCAATTTCCAGGTCGAACACGGACAGCATGTTATTCACAAATCTTCTGCTTGCCATCTGCTCTGCCCTCCGGTTTTTTTGATGCGCGGCTTTTCACAAATCATTTGTATGCGTTGCAAGCCGCTTCACTCTCTAGCGGCCCGAGAAATGTTTAAAGATGGCCCGTTCGTAGAACCTGCAAACAAGAACCGCGACGCCTTTAGGGACGCAAAGATCCCGAAGGCGGCAATAGACGTGAAGCGGATTCAGGTAATGCTGGAATGTATTCGTCATTCGTCACAAATGGGCAACCTTTAGCGGTTGCGGGTTAATTCCAAACCGTGGATCTGATCCTAGAGCATAGCGAAGATCGTGCCAAAAAAGTGGGAATCGGTTTTCGATGTGATTTCAAGCTGGTATGGACTTGCCAGGGAGACCGTTTCCGAAAGTGTGTAAAAACCCACCATTTTCATTCTTGTTTTCTTCTCCTGATTGGCAAAAGTTTACACATAGCCATAACGAAGGCAACGTCGTGAATAATCCGCCCGTCTTTACCAGAGCCTCAAGGTGTAAACCAGAAGAGACCTCAGAGAGTCTAATGGGATGTAAAAAGAAATAAGGAAGAGGTCAGCCATGAAAATTTTAAAGATGATGTTTCTGGTTTGCTTGATTCTCCTTCTTCCCTCCTATGTCAGCGCCTCTGATCTCGGCGGGATGCGTTTTAGCTATATCCGTGGCGATGTGCAGGTTAGGACAGACGATACGGACGATTGGGTACCTGCTTCGATCAACATGCCCTTAAGGGAAGAGGATCGAATTTGGGTGCCTGAAGATGGAATGGCCGAGCTGCAGACGAAAGACGGCACTTACCTGAGGCTTGCTGAAAGATCAGCCCTCGAAATTCTGACCCTTGATAACAATTCCTATCAAACCTTCCTCACGGAGGGCCGTCTCTATGCAAACTTCAGAGGGGGCAAGGACAGCGTTCTCCAAATCGACACACCCGCCTCTTCCGTGAGAGCGTACGAGAGATCGAAATTCAACGTGGATTTGCCGGAGAGAGGCCCGGTCAATGTCTCCACATTCCGAGGCGAGGTCTACGTAGAGAACAGAGATGGAAGGGTTAGCGTAGAATCCGGCAAGGTCCTGTCTCTAGGAGAAGGGACCGATTCAGAAAAGTCGACTTTGGGCTCTCCGGATGCATGGGAAAGATGGAACTGGGAGAGGGATGGGAAGATTGCCGAGCGAAGGCCTCCTTCTCGTTACTTGCCGGAAGAGCTTCAGCCCTATTCAAACGATTTCAACGACAATGGGCGGTGGGTTAACACACCGGACTATGGATATGTGTGGACCCCAACGGTTTCGGTGTCCGTAGGGTGGGCGCCTTATCGATCCGGAAGGTGGGTATGGATCGGCGGTGATTATGTGTGGGTTTCCTATGAACCATGGGGCTGGGCTCCCTACCACTATGGAAGATGGGCTTTTGCTGTGTCGATCGGGTGGTGCTGGGTTCCTCCTGCAAGAGGGGCCGTCTACTGGGGCCCCGGCTATGTGGGGTGGGTTTACACTTCCAGGCACGTGGCTTGGGTTCCTCTTGCGCCTCGTGAGGTTTACTATGGCCGCGGTCACTACGGCCCTCACAGTGTCAACATCACCAATGTTAATGTTACCAATGTCCACGTGGACAAAGTGGTGTACAAAAACGTGAGGGTCAATAACGCTGTAACGACCGTGAACCATGAGACCTTTATTAGGGGAAAGCCGGCAGACGCCCGGATAAAAGAAAATCCATTTCTCACGGAAAGGATTCACGTTGGCAGACCGCAAATCAAACCGGAGAAGATTTCCACGATGCCCGTTGTCCGCGAAGTTCCACAGGCGAAGCGGCCGCCCGAGCCTGTCAAGGATGTGAATGTGAAAGAACTGAAAGAAGAGCGCCCAATGGTAAAGGGTAAAGAGGCATCTGTTTTCGTGCGGGAGACACGACCTCGGGAGATGCCTGTCAAAGCCGGCGAAGCAAAATCTTTGGAGACAAGACCGGAAAGGGCCAAGGAACTCCGTCAGCCGTCAAAAAGAACAGGAGAGCCCAGGCCATCAGCACCGCCTGAAAAACGAGTCGGGCACCCAGGACCCACCGGGACGACTGTCCAAACCCCGAAGGAGACCATGAAGTCAGAGAGGACCTTAGGTAGAGCAAAACAAAACAAGCCAACCCCGGCAGTGGTGCAAAAGCAACAGGTGCCGGCCGATAAAGGAGTCCGTCAGACTGCTCCTCCAGGGCCTGTTGTTGGTACTCCAAAGGAAACGAGGACTCCGGAGCAAAGGTTATCGAAGTGACCAGACCCCCTGAAAGGGCGCAGGGGAAGAACAAGGAAGTTAGCCCGCCAGAGAGGGTGATGCACCAGGCGCCTGAAGTGAGAACCCAGGAAAAACGTCTCGAACGGCCAAGTGAACCAAGGAACGCGGAGAAAGGGGCTGAGCGCCTTTAGGTAGCGGAAAGCTATAGGAACTCATGGGGGAGGAGAAAGGGTTCTTCCCGAAGGATGGGTAAAATACACCGATTTAGAATTCCCGCTGAAAGCCTTTCGGCATCGTCTTCCAAGATAGACATTCTTCGCCATGGATTGGACGAGGATTTGGTCATGCTCCGAAAGTGAATCAGGAGAGACATGCATGCATACCTGACCCCGCGCTACCGGTTCAGCGCTTGCGGGGCTTGGCCTGTCTTGTGGGGACCGCTTTCCAGCTTGCGGGGCTTGGCCTGTCTTGTGGGGACCGCTTTCCACGGGTCATCCGGCCAGGGATGTTTCGGGTAGCGGCCTTTCAACTCCTTCTTCACCTGCTGGTACGCGCTGTTCCAGAAGCCCTTCAGGTCTTGGGTCACCTGAACTGGCTTGCGGGCCGGAGACAGGAGATGGAGGAGCACCTTTACCCGTCCGCCGGTAATTTTCGGAGTGTCCGCCAGGCCGAACATCTCCTGCAGCTTTACCGCCAGGACCGGGATATCTCCGGAGGCGTAATCCAGGGTTACCCGGTGGCCGCTCGGCACGAGGAGGGATGCGGGTGCGCGCTCGATCAGCAGTCGCTGCTGCTTCCATGACAGTCGGGCGCGCAGGGGCGGCAGGAGGTCCAGGGTTGCCAGTTGTTCCCGGGTACGGATTCCCTTTAGCCAGGGCATGAGCCATTCCTCTGGGACGGAGAGGAGACGTGTTTCCGACAGGTCCGGCCAGGTCTCCGTAGGGAAGGTCCTTTTCATCAGGCTCACCTGGCCCTGGAACTGCCGGGCCTCCTCGCTGAAGACGATCCTGGCGGAGCCCGACCGGACCGCTTCGCAGAGGAGGGGGGCCGCTTCCTCCTCTTTGGGTGCAAAAGGCTTGGCCGATAATTGCAGTGCCCCCAGCTTCTCCTCGAAGGTAGCGATGATCCTCCCTTCCCTTTTGTCCCATTCCACCCGCCTTATGCTCTCGATGCTCTCGCTCAGCTCCTCCCGGAGGAGATCTTCGGCAACCGGCTCGGCCAGGTGCACCATGCCTTCGGCTTTCTCGCCCGCATCCACATGCGCCGCGATGATAAAAGGGCTCTTCGTAAGGCGGCTCGTGGAAGGAAGCCGCACGCCCCTTCCCTGGCAGAGGATGAAACGCCCGTCTCCTTCCTCGCGCCTCTTCGCGATCCGGTCGGGAAAGGCGCGGAGGAGGAGACGGGGGATGGTCGCGCCCTCCTCTTCCCTGCATGCTCTGGAATCCCCCCGAGCCATCAGGCGCAGGAGCTGCTGCGACGCCCGGTCCACGGCCCGCAGGGCCCAGGGATCGATTCCTCCCGAGGTTTCTTTTTGCTTTCGCCAACACCGTAGAAGGTCGAGTCTTCCGCCGAGATCGGTTCCTTCGCCGTGCGCCATGAAGCCGGATGCCTCACGGCGGAGGATGTCCCGCTCCGAAAGGATGGCCGCCAGGTCAGCACCGAGGCGAGGGCATCCGAGTTCGGCAGCTCTCTGCGACAGCCGCCCGAGCCGGGGATGGAGCGGCAGCCGGGCCATCGACCGGCCGACCGGAGTCACCGAGCCCTTAGGGTCAAGAGCGCCCAAATCCATGAGAAGACGCCGGCCCGATTCCCATGCGGCCTTCGGCGGGGGATCCAGCCAGGAGAGTTCGGTCGGGTCCTTCACCCCCCACACCGCCAGTTCGAGGATCAGGGGGGAGAGGTCGGCTAAGAGCATTTCCGGCGGGGTAAAAGGGATCATTCCTTGAAAAGCATGGCGGCTGTAAAGGCGGTAGCAGACGCCCGGACCGAGACGGCCGGCCCGGCCTTTCCGCTGCGCCGCCGCTGCCTTGGAAACCGCGACCGTAACCAGACGGTTCATGCCGGTGGCCGGGTCATGCTGAAGCCTTCGGGTAAGGCCGCTGTCGATCACCACCTTCACCCCTTCGATGGTCAGGCTCGTTTCGGCAATGTTCGTCGCCAGAACGATTTTTCGTTTTGCCGAAGGGAGAATCGCCCTCTCCTGCTCTTCAAAGGGGAGGTCTCCGTAAAGAGGATGAATGGAGATGCCGCCCGCTTTGCCTTCCAGAGTGGCCTGCAAGGATTCGCAGCAAGCGCGGATCTCGCCCCCGCCGGGTAGGAAGACGAGAATGTCGCCGGAGGTCTCCCGCAGGGCGGTGAGGACCGTTGCCGTAATCCTCGCCTGAAGAGGCCTATCCTGCTCGTCCGGTCGGTAGCGCTCTTCCACCGGAAAGGCTTCGCCCGCTGAGGAGATCACCGGCGCCCCGTCCAGTAGGGACGCTACCGGCCCGCAGTCCAGGGTCGCCGACATGACTAGAATCTTGAGGTCTTTCCTGAGGGCGCGGCGGATGTCGAGACAGAGCGCCAGGGCGAGGTCGGCCTGGAGGCTCCGCTCATGGAACTCGTCGAAGATGACCATGGCCACACCTTTCAGACCGGGATCAGTCTGGATGCGCCGGGTGAGGATTCCCTCGGTGACCACTTCGATCCGGGTAGTCTCCGAAACCCGGCTTTCGAACCGGATGGAATAGCCCATGGTCCCCCCGATCTCCTCGCCGAGGGTTTTGGCCATCCACCGGGCCGCGGAGACCGCCGCGATCCGGCGCGGTTCGAGCATCAGGATCCGTCCCTTTTCCGGGGGTATCACTTCGAGCAGCGCCAGGGGGGTGCGCGTCGTTTTCCCGGACCCGGGCGGGGCTTGCAGAACCGCTGAAGAGCTGGCCAGCACCGTTTCCTTTATCCTCGGAAGGGTTTCGTCGATGGGGTAAGATTTCCCCTCCAGGACCTTCTTCATATTATTCATTAAAGCCCACTTGCAGATGCCGGGTCAAGAGAAGATAAATGGGGGCGAATCTTTATTCTTGACAAGGCATACCCTTTCTTTAAGAAAAAGAAGGTCTTTATCTAAGGAATGTGAGCCAGCGATAGTCGAGGCGTAACAAAGCGCTCAGGAGTGGCAATCCGTCTGAGCGATCCGTTAGACGTAAACCCCCTTAGAAATTCCAGCGGGGCATTATTTCTAACGGGGTAAATGAGAAAAACATCTTGCATCTGTGTTGCGAATGTGACACAATAGAACCATGAAAACAGCAGTCGTCCACGCACGCATTGAACCGCAAACAAAACAAAAGGCCGAAGGGGTCCTTCGCAAGCTTGGCCTTACCCCCACGGAGGCGATCCGCATCTTCTACAAGCAGATTTCCATCCGTGGCGGTCTGCCTTTCCAGGTCGCGATTCCGAACAAGCTTACAGCGGCCACTCTGGAGAAGAGCCGCCGCGGCGAAGACATTGAGGAATTCGAGTCCTTAGAGGCCATGTTCAAGAATTGGGAGAAATGAAGAAGGTCTCGCAGGCCAAGCAGTTTTCCCGGGATGTCAAGCGCATGCGGAGAAGGGGAAAGGACCTACGCAAGTTGCAGGAAGTTGTCAAACTTCTGGCTGAGGACACTCCACTTCCACCGAACCACAGAGACCATCCACTCACCGGACCGTGGCAGCCATCGCGTGATTGCCACATTGAAGCCGACTGGATCTTGATTTGCACCGCAGATAAAACCTCTCTTCGACTTGAACGGACCGGCACGCACAGCGACCTTTTCAAGAAATGAGATCGTACAACAAGTCGCTCAAACCGGCAGCGTTAACGCGCCGCGGCTGAGCTTTTCGTTATCCTCCCTTATGTCCCTCTGGGGAAAAGTAATTGAGGGACGTCCATAAATTTATAAGTTTCTTTCTATCGAAATACGATGAGTGTCATCCCTAAAAAAGTTGGCCGTTTACATAAAGCTCAAGGCTCAAAGCTGAAAGCTCAAAGCAAGATAAGTCATCAGGTCATTGGGTTAATGAGTTATTAAAAATATGTATACAATAAGAGTGAATAAAGCATAGATCGAATAGCATAGTCTGAAGAGCGATAAAAGGAATTTAGCATTGAAAAGAATCAAGTCTTTTTAAAGGGAAATAGACCACAAGAAAGTTGGCTTCCTCAGACTTATAAACAGTCTCATAATAATAACGGCATTGTTCTATAAAATCCATCCTCACCTCCCTTTGCCTGCCTTCGGTAGGGAAAACACACCAAAGGGAGGTAAAANAACNCCTCTTTNCTAAACTTAACATGTCCCATAAGTCGAGGGGCTGGGCACAAGGAGGGAACGTACGATTGGTGCAATTGAGGCTTAGGATACCCCACCCCCACCCCGNGAAAGGGAGGGTAATTGTCAGCGCTTCGCGTAATTCCTCCCCCTTCAAGGGGGAGGTTAGGAGGGGGATGGGGGATCTGTCGGAGTGCCCCTTGTGTCCAGCGACGACATTTATGGGTAANGATCAGTTTGGTAAAGAGGGGTGGGGGGAGATTTTCTCGTGCATGTCAATCCAATTTTGAGACCCTTAATATATCCTGCCCTCATCGGATCCTTCCATTCACTTTCAATAATACAAATGCATTGACGACCCTTGGCCCATCTGTTAAAATTTTTTTAATTTTAATCCTCCCAAACACTTTAATTCCCTAAGGTGAAAAAATGAGACTAAAGGATAAGAAAGCCATTGTGACTGGAGCGGGGCAGGGGATCGGCCGGAGCATTGCATTAAAGCTGGCCCAAGAGGGAGCGGATGTCGTTATCGCTGAGATGAGTCCTAAAACCGGAGCCCAGACCGCAAAAGAGGTGGAGGTTCTTGGAAGAAAAGCTATTTTCTTTTCCGTGGATGTGGCAAATCAAAAACAGGTTCAGGCCATGGTGGACCAGGTATTAAAGGCCTGGGAGAGGATTGATATTCTGATAAATAATGCCGGTTTTGATCGACCGGGAAGCCTCTTAAAGGTGAAAGAAGAGGATTGGGATGCCGTATTGGGAGTTCACCTGAAGGGAACCTTGAACTGTATCCAGGCTGTTGCTCCCCACATGATTGAGAACGGTTATGGAAAGATCATCAACCTCTCCTCTGTTTGGGGAAAAAGAGGGGCAGTCTCAGAGATCAGTTACAGTTCTGCGAAAGCAGGAATCATCGGTCTAACGAAAAGCGTATCCAGGGAGCTGGGCCGTTATCAGATCAACGTCAACGCGATTTTGCCGGGATTAATTTTGACTCCCACCATTGCTAAGATGGCAGAAAAATACCAAAACATGATTATTGAAAATACCCCTTTAAAGCGAGTTGGACAACCCGAGGAGGTGGCCAATGTCGCGGCTTTTTTAGTATCGGATGAGGCGAGCTTCGTGACCGGGGCCTTGGTAGAGGTCTCCGGTGGGTGGAATATGTAAAGTGGGAGGGTGGGGATAATGGACCAGATTGAGCAGGAAAGGGAAAGCTGGAGAAAGAAGGCCAGAGAAGTTGCCAAAAGCGTGGTGGCCCCTCGGGCGGCAGAGATCGATGAGAAAGGTGAGTTTGCATGGGATCTTGTTGAGGAATATTCCAAACATGGTTTTTTAAGCCTCCTCATCCCAAAAGAATATGGGGGGATGGATACAGATATTACTTCTTTCTGCATCGTCGTTGAAGAGATTGCGAAGGCTTGTGCCGCTTCTGCTCTTCTCGTGATCGTTCAAACCGTTGGGACGATGCCTGTCGTGTTAGATGGGACAAATGAGCTAAAAGAGATGGTATTGCGAAGATTGGCAAAAGAGAAAGGTCTCATCTGTTTTTGCCTCACTGAACCCGATTCGGGTTCGGATGCAGCTTCCGTCCGAACTAAAGCTTTAATAGAAGGGGACCATTATGTCATCAACGGAAGAAAGTGTTTCATCACGAACGGCGGGGTTGCCGATTTCTATTCCGTCTTTGCCACTACCCGTCCTGGAAAGAGGATAGAAGGGATAACGGGTTTTGTGGTCGAAAAAGGGACCCATGGCCTTTCCATTGGGAAAACCGAAGAGAAGATGGGAATTCGAGGATCCAATACAACGGAGGTTGTTTTGGAAGATGTCCAGGTACCTGTTACTCAGCGGATCGGTGATGAGGGGGCGGGCTGGTGGCAGATGATGAGGACGTTGAATCGTTCGAGGCCAGCCATTGGTGCTCAGGCCGTGGGCTTGGCACAAGGCGCTTTAGACTACCTCATTCAATTCGGCCAAGAAAAAGATTGGGCGAAGGGGAGGGAGGAGAGGATAGGAATTCCATTGATGCTGGCGGATATGGCTGTGGAGATTGAGGCGGCGCGAGCATTGGTCTATAAGGCAGCGAACATGCTGGATGAAAAGATCAAAGGAACGCCAGTCCAGGTTCTGTCGGCTATGTCAAAGTATTTTGCCTCGGATGTCGCCATGAAAGTAACCACGGATGCCGTTCAGGTTTTGCAATGGGAAGGCCTTACTCAGAGACATCCTGTTGAACGGATGATGAGAGATGCAAAGGTCATCCAGATTTTTGAAGGAACCAATCAAATCCAGAGGATGGTGGTGGCCCACACCTTACTCAAAGGGAAATGAAAAATATTAAGTTCAAAATGCAAAATGCAAAATGCAAAATGCTTTTACTCCATCAACTGAGTATTTTCCCCGACAAAAATAAAAGTCTAACCATTGAGGTCAATCGTAACCCTGTTGTT
>PDVJ01000436.1_pt1 | contig 14192 bp, 13 predicted proteins | sample 1369811 | NCBI WGS metagenome assembly PDVJ01 (sample SAMN07795376, study PRJNA414565) | Alkali sediment metagenome, whole genome shotgun sequencing project. | reverse complement strand
GACGAGTCTTGCAGCGGAAACCGGTGGAGAAGCAAGCCTAATAGTCCCAGATTTAAGTACAGTTGATTTTTTTGGAATAAACGCAAGATTACTCTTGGGGATTGGTCTCATTGTATGTTTACTGGGACTCGCCTTTGGTTTGTTTAACTACCTTCGTGTAAAAAACCTCCCGGTTCACAAATCGATGCGAGAAATATCCGAGCTTATCTATGAGACATGTAAAACGTATTTGATCACTCAAGGAAAATTCCTACTTATCCTGTGGGCGTTTATTGGTGCTGTTATTATTATCTACTTTGGAGTATTACTTCATTTTGAAATTTTTCGAGTCATCATTATTCTGCTGTTTAGTTTAATCGGCATCGCAGGAAGCTACGGAGTTGCTTGGTTTGGTATTCGTATCAATACTCTTGCAAACTCCCGATCCGCGTTTGCAAGTTTGCGTGGGAAACCACTTCTTGTGAATCAAATTCCTCTCCGAGCAGGTATTAGCGTTGGAATGTTCCTTATCAGCGTTGAACTGTTCATGATGCTCGCTATTCTTTTGTTTATCCCTGGTGATTACGCAGGTCCCTGTTTTATCGGATTTGCTATAGGAGAATCACTTGGTGCTGCAGCCCTTCGGATAGCGGGTGGGATCTTCACAAAGATTGCTGATATCGGTTCAGATCTCATGAAAATCGTCTTTAAGATCAAAGAAGATGATGCACGCAACCCCGGTGTTATTGCAGACTGCGCAGGAGATAACGCAGGAGACTCAGTCGGGCCGACCGCTGACGGTTTTGAAACCTACGGAGTCACAGGAGTCGCGCTCATCTCATTTATCATTCTAGCTATCAACGATCAATTCATACAAGTTACTTTACTTGTTTGGATCTTTATTATGCGTGTGCTGATGATTGTAGCAAGTAGTCTTTCTTATCTCATTAATGATCTCATCGCAAGAGCCCGTTATACGAAAGCTACAAAAATGAATCTCGAAGCACCGCTAACATCACTCGTATGGATTACATCCTTTATTTCTGTCATCATGACATTTGTGGCATCTTATTTCCTCATCCCAAACATAGGTGGTGACACAACACTGTGGTGGAAACTATCCATTATCATCACCTGCGGTACGTTAGCTGGAGCAGTTATCCCTGAGTTTGTCAAAGTGTTCACCTCAACAAAATCCGGCCATGTTAAAGAAGTGGTGACCTCTTCACGAGAGGGAGGAGCATCACTAAACATCCTTTCCGGGTTGGTTGCTGGTAACTTCAGTGCATACTGGCTTGGTTTTGCTATCCTTGGACTCATGGGGACTGCGTATGCTGTGAGTACATTCGGATTAGGGGCACTGATGATTCCTCAAGCTATAATTGTTGGACCAGCGGTGTTTGCCTTTGGACTTGTCGCTTTTGGATTCCTTGGAATGGGGCCAGTCACCATTGCAGTTGATTCTTACGGACCGGTCGCAGACAACGCACAATCTGTGTTCGAACTTTCCCTCATTGAACAAATCCCAAATGTGAAAGAAGAAATACACACTGAATTTGGTTTTGAACCTGATTTTACCCATGGAAAAGAACTTTTAGAAGAAGCAGACGGCGCAGGAAACACCTTTAAAGCCTCAGCAAAACCAGTCCTTATTGGTACAGCGGTTGCTGGAGCAACGACGATGATTTTCTCAATTATTATACTTCTTACTAACAAACTCGACCCAACACTCATCGATCTCTCCCTGCTTCATCCACCATTCTTCCTTGGTTTAATCGCAGGTGGAGCAATGATCTACTGGTTCACCGGAGCGTCAACCCAAGCGGTTTCCACAGGTGCGTACCGAGCGGTAGAATTCATTAGAAAGAACATAAACCTCGAAAGCACAGAGAAAGCCTCTGTAGAAGACAGTAAAAAGGTCGTGGAGATCTGCACCCAGTACGCCCAGAAAGGAATGTTTAACATCTTTATTGCAGTGTTCTGTGCAACCCTAGCATTTGCCTTCCTTGAACCATACTTCTTCGTTGGATATCTTATCGCGATAGCAATCTTTGGGTTATTCCAAGCAATCTTTATGGCAAATGCTGGTGGAGCATGGGATAATGCCAAAAAAGTTGTTGAAGTAGACCTCAAAGAAAAAGGAACAGAACTTCACGCAGCAACCGTTATTGGTGATACCGTTGGTGACCCATTCAAAGATACATCATCAGTTGCACTCAATCCAATAATAAAATTCACCACCTTGTTTGGACTACTTGCAGTAGAGTTATCGGTATCCCTCACTAACCAATTCGGCAAAGGCAATTCGGCAAATCCAGCTACCCTCTCACTCTTTGTTTTATTCCTCGCGGTGTCGATGTACTTTGTATACCGATCATTTTATGGCATGAGAATTAAGACAAACGAATCTGAGTAGAATCAACGAATAATCCTCTCATACAGAGGATACTTTCTTTTTTTCTAATTCAAAAATAAAAAATAAAAAATTAAAGAATACCCAATGACTGTCATAACCAGTGATAGAATCCATATCCAAAACAACAGTTTTGCTTTCCTCTCAGGGTCCTTTGCAATTTCTTCAACTTTCCTAAACATGGTTCACGCGATTGTGGTTTTTATACGTTTCAAACGGAAAACGTTTTCTCGCTCCATTTCTTCAAGACGTGTTCGGATAAATGCCTCGTTTTTCTTCAGTTCAGGAAGGATTCTAAATTCAAGGGCATTAACGATCCGTTTGTTTTTTTCAATTTCTTCAACCAGTTTCCGTAAGGTTGTTTCAAGCTCCGCAGCAAAAATAATGTCTTCAACGAGTTGTTCATAGGCATCTGCAGCCTCGTCAATACGCACACTCATTCCAATGATTCCATAGCCTCGTTGATCGATCCGTCGTTTCACTGTGCCGCTTTCTAGTGTGGTTGGGACAAGAGTACCCATTACGTTTTTACTCCCCATTTTTACCTTTGGGTCTTCATGGCGAGAGAATGCGACGGATTGTACTGCTGTTTCTCCATCAACACCGGTTGCAATAGTAAGTTTCTCGTCTGCTTTCTTATAATCAGAGATGATCTTCGAACGGATATCCCGTGCTTTGGAAAGAATGTTGAAGAACTCAAGGACCAATCCATCGCGTTTCATCTTGAGTAATTTATGTCCTCGATCGTAGAGCGCGATTTTTCGTTTAATCGCGATGAGTTCAGTTCGGGTTGGCTTTACCTCTTGTTTTACCATGGAACAAAGTCCTCTATTTCTTTCGATAGGCGGGATGATATTTCTCCAGTGTCTTTCGATCAATCATGGTGAGCGCGCTTTCAGGTACCATAGAAATAAGCTCCCAGCCTAATTCCAAGGTCTGTTCAAGCGATCGTTCTTCATCTCGTCTTTGTCTGATAAATCTGTTTTCAAACACATCAGCAAACTCGAGGAATTTCTTATCATTCTCTGAAAGTGCTTCTTTTCCGACGATCGCAATAAGGTCACGCAAGTCTCGTCCTTTCGCGTACGCAGCGTATAACCCTTGCTCAACAGACCGATGATCCTCACGGGTCATTCCCGGTCCTATCCCAAGTCGCATTAATCGAGAAAGAGATGGGAGGGGGTTAATAGGTGGATAGATGCCTTTTCTGTGCAACTCCCTGGATATAGCAAGCTGTCCTTCAGTGATATACCCAGTGAGATCAGCAACAGGATGGGTCCAGTCGTCCTCGGGAATCGAGAGGATAGGGATCTGGGTAATCGATCCTTTTTTGTTTTTGATTCTGCCTGCACGCTCATAAATCGTTGCAAGATCAGTGTACATATATCCTGGATATCCTTTCCGACCAGGTACTTCTTTTCTAGCNGCCCCTATCTCACGGAGTGATTCTGCNTAATTCGTCATATCNGTNAAAATNACCAATACATGCATATCATGAGAGTACGCNAGGTACTCAGCAGCGGTTAACGCGAGCTTTGGTGTGATCAATCGTTCTACTGCTGGNTCATCTGCAAGGTTCATGAAAACAACTGCGNGTTTCAACGCTCCTGTTCGCTCAAAATCNTTCATGAAATACTGTGCTTCTTCGTTGGTTATCCCCATCGCAGCAAACACGACAGCAAANCCCTCGTCTTTGCCCACAACCTTTGCCTGACGAGTTATNTGTAATGCGATTTCGTTATGTGGCAGTCCTGCACCAGAAAATAATGGGAGTTTCTGGCCTCGAACTAATGTCAGCAGACCGTCAATGGTGGAAATCCCTGTCTGAATAAATTCCCGAGGACTGTCTCGAGCCCAAGGATTTATCGCAGACCCGATAATCTCCATTTTGTCATCAGGGATAATCTTCGGTCCACCATCAATCGGCATTCCTGACCCGTTGAGAATCCTTCCGAGCATATCCTGAGATACCGAGAGTTTGATGGTTTCGCCAAGGAAGGTGACGCCAGAAGCACGATCAATCCCGACCGTTCCCTCAAACACCTGTACGACGACGATATCCTTACATGTGTCCAGAACCTGCCCCCGCTTCACCGAACCATCAGGAAGTCGAATGTTTACGAGTTCTCCAAATCTGATCGGTTCGGTTTTTTCAACAAAAATCAAGGGGCCAGCAATGTCCGTTATCGTCCGATATTCCTTTACCATGACATCGCCTCCACGCCCATGGTCTGAAACTCTTTTTTCATTTCAGTCATCGCTTTTTTAAGGTATTTTTCGAAATCTTTCTCAAATTTCGCATTGGCAAGCATATCTCTGGATTTCATCTTCAGGATATCCACTACTTGTGCTCCTGACTCAAGTGCTTTATACCCCGCATTTCCATATTCCATAATAGCCTTCAAAAGCTTGTATTGCTTTTCAATAGAACAATAGGAGTCAACATCGTGGCCAGCGTGCTGTTGAAGGAAAATTTCTCGGATTGCTCTCGCAAACTCTAGGGTGATCTGTTCTTTCTCAGGTAACGCATCAGAGCCGATCAGCTGGACAATTTCCTGTAGTTCTGCTTCTTTCTGCAGGATTTCCATTGCTTTTACCCGTAAATCCTTCCATTCGGGGGATACATTATTCTCAAACCAATTCTCAAGAGTATTCAGATAGAAACTATACGAGGTCAACCAGTTGATAGCAGGGAAATGACGACGGTGAGCAAGATTTGTATCAAGCGCCCAGAATACCTTGACCATGCGTAGTGTGTTCTGGGTAATTGGCTCGGAGAAATCAGCACCTGGGGGGCTGACTGCACCAATGACAGTAATGCTTCCTTCTTTTTCATTTAAGGTCGTTACCCGACCTGATCGTTCGTAGAACGCTGCTAGTTTTGTTGCAAGGTACGCTGGGTATCCTTCTTCCCCAGGCATTTCCTCAAGTCTGCTGGAAATTTCCCTCATAGCCTCAGCCCATCTGCTGGTACTATCTGCCATTAAGGAAATACCGTACCCCATATCACGATAATACTCAGCTATCGTAATACCGGTGTAAACGCTTGCTTCTCGCGCTGCTACCGGCATGTTACTGGTATTGGCAATAAGCACGGTTCGTTCCATGAGCGGTGCACCGGTTTTTGGGTTTTTTAATTCAGGAAACTCGGTAAGAACCTCGGTCATTTCATTTCCCCGTTCTCCGCAACCAATGTAGACAACGATATCGGCATCACTCCATTTAGCTAGTTGATGTTGCATGACGGTTTTACCGGTCCCAAAACCCCCAGGGATACACGCAGTTCCCCCTTTGGCGATAGGGAATAACGCATCGAAAATCCGCTGCCCTGTAATTAAAGGAATATCGGGCATAAGTTTTTGTTTAAACGGACGTGGCATACGCACCGGCCAGCGTTGCATTAGCATGAGTGGTTTTCCGTTGACATGGCCGATGATATCATCAACAGTGAAACTTCCTTCGTTGATGTCTTGGATGGTTCCAGTAATGTCCGGGGGAGTCAGAACACGATGTTCGATATCTGGGGTTTCTTGTACAGTCCCAATAATGCTACCACCCTGGACGTTCTCTCCCTTTTTTACGGTTGGGACAAATTTCCATTTCTTCGTTCGATTTAATCCAGGTTCCATTATTCCGCGGGTGATAAAATCCCCCATCTTATCCCGGAGGATAGGTAATGGTCGTTGGATACCATCATAGATACTTGTCAAAAGACCCGGGCCAAGTTCAACGAGTAATGGTGCGCCAGTGGCAACAACCGGTTCCTCTGGTTTAATACCTGAGGTATCTTCGTACACCTGTACAATACTTTTCTCACCGGTTAACTGAATAACCTCACCCATCAATTTGAGATCCCCGATTAAAACCACATCGTACATCCGAGGGTTAATACCGGTAACAGTCACCACTGGACCAGCGATTCGATAAATCTCACCTTGTACATGTGTCGGCTTTGTTTCTTCACCATTTTTATTTTTTATACAAATCAACTCCAATAACCTTTTTTATCCTAGCTCGTAAATCATCTTCCTCAAGACTCCCGACTGCGATAACAATCGGTTTTACACTCTCAAAAATCCTTTTCTTCAAACCAGCAGAAAATTTTTTATAATCTTCATCATGCACCACAAGGATATCTACTTCTTTTTCCGCAAGAAATATTGTCACGCGTGACTCGACATTCTCTTCGATAAATGAATTATGAATACCTGCAAGTTTAAAACCCAGCACGAAATCACGGTTCCCTAGTACAGTAATTCCTGTCATTACATCACCAGCATTTCTCTGATCACTTGTTCAGGAAGACCTTTTTCTTTCCCTCGAGCAAGGATGCGTAGGTTTTCAACCTCAATTTTCTTTCGAATTAAATAATCAAGGATCGGTAAAATAGATAAGGGATGCAAATACGATGATTTTGTCGCCCGTGTGAGATGTTCTTTTTCTAAGGCACGAATCACATGGTTTAAGGAACCTGTTTGTTCGATTGTTCCTACCACATCACGGATGGTATGGTATTCTGGAAGCTTATGAAGCTCTTCAAGAAATAGTTTGAAATCTGCTGCGTTGATTAACATCTGCATGGTTTTTTCAAGGATATCTCCTCCTCCAAGAATCATTATAGCAATCTTTGCTGGTTCAACCAGCTCAAATTTTGTCATGAACAGGGTTTTGATATTGAGGAGGTCGATTTCCCGGCGGATGAACTCTAAAAACAATCTGTTTGGTTCTGATCGAGAATGTATTGAATTAAGAAGGTTGGAATAATATACCTGTTCTAGTTTATTTTCACATTCTGCTGGATGTAACTCCCATTCTTCTTTTAATCCGTTTAATATTTCGTAGTATTCATTTCCTTTCAGAGTATCAATGGTTTCACTAATGGTTTTACTTTTTTGGACAATTTCCTTCCAATATTCTTCAGAGTATTTACCTGCAGATCGCACCGCATTCATGATTTCATCTGGCTTTGCGTTGTAGGATTTCCCCCGGAGAATAGCCTTAATATTCCAAATGTCCTCCCGTTGAAGATAAACGGAAAGCATATTGTATAAATCCCCATCACAATAGCTGAGGATCTGATGATAAACCTCTGCTAAGTTCCGATTTAACGCAAGTTCAGTCAGCTCAAAGCCTGTGCAGCTTAACCCTAGTCCTGTGATTTCCTTATTATACTGACTTTCTCCAAGAAAACGAGTGATTTCATGGGTATCCATCATCAGAAGTTTTGCATATGTTTCATGAGGGAGGAGCAATGCTCGTTTCGCTCGTACCCTTGCACAGACATATGGGTAGTTCCCTGACGAAAACAACGACCATCTTTTCGATGGAAAGATCGACGGTTCGGTTTTTTCAGCTAGCGCCTGTTTCATTGTTTATCTCACCTAAATAATTTCTCCGCTATCTCTTTTAACGAACGATCCCAGACCGTCTCAGCAATCATCTCATATCGATAATCGAGTTTCATGGTTTTTTCCTTGTTTTCAGCCACTATCCCACCCAGACATTCGATAGAGCCTTCATAGGAGAGTGTTGAAAGTGATTGAACTAGTGGCGCATCTCTTTTATTTGAATAGATGTATGCTGCCTGAGGAAGTTCTTCTTTTACGCTTTTCAGAAGAGAAGAAATGACTTTTTCATGGGGGAGAGCCGAAAGTGCGACAAGACATTCCTGATAGGTCATGTTGAGGATGTCTTTTTCGGTGTTGAGCCGAATTTTCTTTGCCTCGATTTCCACACCACTTTCATCCTGGGTTTTTAATGATGCTATCTGCTTTTCGGTCTCCTGTTTCTTTTTTACAAACAACTCCTCTATGATTTTCTGTTTGGTTTGTAGTATTTGGGCTGCCTGTTTCTCCGCATCCTGGAGGATACTGGTGGTCTTTTCTTTTCCTTCTTTCTGAATTTTCTCTATTACTTTTTCTAATCCCATGGACACCACTGTCCTTTTTTGTGCGTCCGAGCACGATCTAATATCTGTGTGTTAGAATTGCTTACATTTTTGTCCACAGCAAAAAGGCGATGACAAGCCCGAAGAGGACGATGGTTTCTGGAAGAACCATATATATGAGTCCTTTTCCGAACATTTTTTCGTTCTCAGCTGCAGCACCTACGGCGGCGGCACCAATGGTTTTTTGTGCCCATGCGGTCGCAAGTGCAGCAGATCCGATAGCGATACCAGCGCCTATTGCGATGATTCCTGTTTCTGCTGCCATGTGTTTTTACCTCCTTTTTTGTTATTTCGTTGTGGTATATTTTCTTACATATTTAAAGGGATTAAATTTTATTCCTTCTCCTTTGTAGAACTTCATGAAGAATTCAACGTAATGAAGCCTCACTGCTTGGATACCTGATGAGAGTGCGCCTAATGAAAAAACCATAAGCTGCATAAAAATAAGAAGGATTACACCGACAAGTCCAATTGCGATGTTTCCACTGAGAATCAAACCAAGACCAATCATGTTGAACGCAAACGCCATCGCAGCTTTGGCCACACAAATAGCCGCAAGTCTGGTGTAGGACATCAGATGGCTGGTGACTTCTAAGACTTCAACTAAGCCGAACCCCCCGGTAACGATAATTATCATTATAATACCAATAACACCAAATACTACTGAGATGTAAGGAACAAGAAGTCCACCGAAAGAAAATCCTGTTTTGACAAGAGGGATAAGATAGTTCCACAACAATGGTGCAATCGCTGAGTCTTTCAGGGGTTTGAGCCATTGTCCGATTGTCCAGTCCGCCATTACAAAGATTAGCAAAGTCAATGCGGTCAATACAAAAAGAAGCCCGATCTTGGTTATCGCATGGTTCCGATTATGTTTCCGCTCAACAATAATTCCGATGAGAAGCCCAAGTCCGAGATGCAGAAACCCTGCGATAATAGAGATGACAAGAAGCTGTGTCATGCCGAGGGATTCCATTTTATGAATCACAGAGGGGATAGGAATATGAACCCCAAGCAGGGTAGACCAGCTATACACGGCTTCTCCGGTTTCACCAAGCGGGGTTTGAAACGGCAGACCAAACATGTCACCAAAAAGAAACAAACCAAAAAGAATAGCAAAAACACCTGCGATAATGATATACCAGCCGATGTTCGAAAATCCTTCGCTGTCCTTGAACTTCTTCATGAAGAGAACACCGAAAAGAATTAAGAGAATACCATAGCCGATATCCCCTATCATGAGACCAAAAAACAAAGGAAAAATCAATGAGAGAATGAAACTCGGGTCGATATCTCGATAATTGGGGATTGAATACAACTCCAGAAGAAACTCAAATCTACGAACAGGTCGCGGGTTTTTCAGCAATGTCGGTGGTTCGTCTTCGTATTTTACTTCGATTTCCTCAAGATAGAGCGAGCCTGTCATTTCCTTTTCAAGGACGTCCTTTACTCGTTTCAAATCATGCGTCGGAATCCAACAATCAATAATAAAAGAATGCTCCGTTGTTCCAAAGAGCACTGGTGCTTCCGCTTTCTGCACTTCGATCGCTAAGTACTCCAAAGAGCACTGGTGCTTCCGCTTTCTGCACTTCGATCGCTAAGTACTCTTCACTGGCAAGGATGAATTCCGCATATCTCTTCTTAAATTCAAGGATATCTTTTGTCGTTTGTATCAGTTTATCTGAAAGCTCTTTTTGCTGTACAGTCCACTTTTCAATAAATTGCTTAGGTAACCCTTTACCTTCCGGTAATCTTTCCTCAGTAAAACCACATTCGCTCAAGAGTTTTTCAGCATCTTCTCCATATGGTTTTGAAATAAATAATGCTACCATCTGATCATTATTTTCAGAGGTAAAAAATTCATATTCATCAGTGACCCTTGTAAGGCCTTCCTTGAGCTTTTTCAATTCACGGACAAACCCAGTAAACACGACAAGATGGTCATAACCTTGATAATTTTCTAAGGGGATATCCATTGCTGCGAACGGCTGCAACTGACGGATCCGATCATCGATTTTCCGAAAATGTTCTTCAATCCGTGTTTTTGTCTCTATTAAGGAAAGAACACTTAACTCTAGGTCCTGGATTTTTAGATTGATATCTCGTTTTATTTGCTTTTCAGATATTTTTTCAGAAACCGAAGGTGTTTCTCGTTCAAGTGCGAGCAATTGGGCGCTTGAACGTAGTTTTAAGAGTCTTTGACTTATTGCAGATGCTTTTTCTGTCGGTGTCCCAAGATTCACCTGTTCTTCTGTGTTACTGGGTTTAAAATCAATGATATGAACGATTTCTAAGGAATGAAGCAGCTCGATGGTTTTCTCTACATCTTGTTTTGCGCCAATGATAAGATTACGTTTCATCTCTCGGGGTTTAAACATGCACGTATTCCTCAAACTTCTTAACAAAGAACTCGATTGTCTTTTTTATCTGGGCTTTCTTCTTTTGTGCCTCTGCGTCTGCTGTCGCTTTTTTCAGAACACGCTGCCGTTTCTCCTCAATTTCTTTTTTCGCTGCACTGAGCATATTCTCTCGTTCTGTTTTTATGTGTCGTTCACCGTCTTCTTCGAGTTTTCGTGCCTGTTTCTGGGCTTGAGCGAGGATTTCGTTTCTCTTATGTTGCGCTGTCTCAAGATTTTCCCTGATTTCAGCTTCCGTTGTTTTTAGTTTCTCGAGGATTTCTTTTCGTTCCATCTCATCTACACTTCTACTCAACACGGATTAAGGAGCTACATCGTAATGTCCCCTCATTATTAAAAATATCTGTATTTAAATGTAAACTAAGTTGAACATAAATCTTAAAGAGAAAGTCAATGGAAAAAAACAACGGTATTTTTCACAAGAAATCACCCCAAGAAGGGAGTTGAGTGGCTTAAATATAAGATATATAGCTACTCTATTATGTCTCTCTCAGACTTTCATATAATAGCGTAATATAGACGGCACAAGCACTGTCGTCAGAAGACTCATCAGTATCAATGACACATAAATATCTTGTCCAAGGAATCCCATGTTCAGTCCAATAAGGGCGACAATCATCGCAACCTCTCCCCGAGGTGCCATTCCCATCCCAACCGCTAAGGAATTTTTATGAGTCATATGACCGATTCTGGCACCGATGTAGCAGCCAATGATTTTCGAAAGAAATGCAAGTATGGTTAGTGCAATTAAGAAACCAATGATTGCAATGGTTAATTTGTGAAAATCAGCAAGGATACCCAGTGAGACAAAAAATATCGAAGCGAATATGATTTGCAGATAATCTGCTCCTTCTTTGAAATTTTTCCCACATTTTATGGAACATCCTGATAATGCAATACCTGCAAGAAATGAACCAACAATAGCAGAAAGACCAATGCCTTCCGCGATCATCGCATATAAAAACGCAATCGTTATAGCAAAAATAAACACTGTTTCAGGGAATCTTATAATGATTTTTGTGTTATCTAATTTTTCAAGAAGTTTTGTGATGTATCTTCGGCCAATAAATGCTCCAAGAATCATAAATAATGCAGCTAAGATAATGGTAATAATAAGTGGTTCAATAGAGAATGTGTTTCGTGCAACCTGCATTGATATCGAAAGTACAAGGAGGCCAAGGATATCATCAATGACTGCTGCACCGATGATTGCTTTTGCAGCCTCTGTTTGAAGTTTTCCTAGTTCCCGGAGCACATTTGCGGTGATAGCTATGCTTGTTGCTGTAAGAGCAGTTCCGACAAAGACGGAACTTATGAAATTAAATCCATAGAAAATTGCAAGGAAATATCCTCCAATCCATGGAACAATAACACCGAATAGCGCAATGATGCCATATTTGATATTAAAAACGTCTTTGATGTTGAATTCAAGACCGATAACAAATAACAGAATAACAGCACCGATTTGAGCGAAGCTTCGCACGGAATCGGTATAGGTTATTAATCCTAACAAACTTGGACCAATAGCTATACCTATCAAAATTTCCCAGATGATTGCAGATTGATTGATTTTTGCTGCAATTATATAACCTGCAAATGCTACAAAAAGAAGCAGACTTAGCTGAAATTCTATAGTTGTAACGATTCCGTCAAACACATTAAAGTCGAATCATTCATCATATGAAATAACTTGTGATTTTTTAATCAACCTAGTTTTTTTCGGATTACTCAACAGGAATTTTTGGTTTTACTGGAATAAAACTGATTGTTCTTGATATTCCATTAAATTATCTTTATCTTGGTTTAGCTCTCCGGGTAAAACTTGGTTCAGAACCTCTACCGCTTTCATAAACAGAAATACAACTGTATTTGTTACTAAAGAATCTTACATATAAGCAGAGATTATGTTTACAGTAGGGCAGCTGTGCTTTTACTGATGATGTCTGCAATCTCCTCAGCTGCATGCAGACATTCCTTGCTTTGTTTCGGCTGTATCCCTAGAAACGCCACCTTGGCACCACATCTCCGCTGTATTTCTGCCGCCATCTCAACAACCGGGATGGTATGGGTTGTAAACAATCCTTCCTCAACTTCATTGGGGAGAAGAACCTGCCAGGTCCCTGGTTTTTTATGAAGCTCTGCGGCATCAACAATCAGAAGATGGGTTGGTTGTGCTGCACACGATGGAGCGATAAACACGTCCGGGGTCATATGACCTTCAAACACATGTAACCGATTATGAGAATATGGTTTGAGAAGACGGACGACAAGGAGGCCTACTGCATCATCAGCACGAAGCTCATTTCCCATGCCGATGATGACGACTCGTTCAGCATCTCTAAAAAAAGCTTCAAGTTTATTTAACAATCGCCTCGCCTTTCAGATAATGAGCAAGTTCAAATTCATTGGTCATCTCAATTGCATCCTTGGGGCAGGAGTCTGCACATTGTGCACAAAAAGTGCAATAATCAAGATCAAATACCGGTCGTTTTTTGCCGTCTATCTCATGCATTGTACATGCACCAGATGGGCAATCACGGGCACATAACCCACAGCTGATACATCGATCAAGGTGGAACTTCATTTTTCCCCGTAGGGTGTCCGGTGGGGTGAGTCGTTCTTTGGGGTAGAGAACCGTCACTGGTTTTTTAAAGATAAATCCAATGATTTTCGGGAGCATCTTACCGGGAACCTTCATCTTAGATGCCTCCTATGAACCGCACCATGATAGCAATAAAAATCTGAATTAACGTCAGTGGGATAAGCCATTTATACGCCAAGCTAATCATTTGGTCAGTTCGGATACGAGCAACCGCTGATTTCATCACTATCAGAAGGAAAACCACGAAAAGTGTTTTCAGTAAAAACATGATTGCACCCCATATCCAGGAGAGATACGCAGGCTCAGTAAACAACAGCGGCATAGGTCCACCAAGGAATATCACTGCGATAAGCCCTGCTCCAACAACCATTTCGACGTCCCGCGTTAACCGTAACAATGCAAGNCTTCGCCCTGAGTACTCAACCAATGGTCCTGCGACAATCTCTGTTTCTGCCTCNGGGATATCAAAAGGGAGTCGCTCGAGTTTTCCTTGCAANGANATNANTCCGATAACGAAACCTAACAATGAAACGAGAAGNGCAAGGGGATGGGTNACCTCGAAATTCACGATATCAGCCATCTTCCATGATCCTTTAATCAGCGCTGGGGTCAACAGAGCTAAAAAGAAGGGGATCTCATAGGAAAAGAGCAACGATGCGACACGCATCCCTCCTTTCTGACCAAAGACGTTTCCTGAGTACCATCCGCCAAGGAACAACGCAAGGGTCGGAATGGTAAGCAGATAGAGGACAACGATAAGATCTCCGTCGAAACTATGCAACCCGGTAGGTGCAACAATAGGGAGATAGAGAAAGGCAGCAAAAACTGCTGCTA
>PDVJ01000435.1_pt1 | contig 14202 bp, 10 predicted proteins | sample 1369811 | NCBI WGS metagenome assembly PDVJ01 (sample SAMN07795376, study PRJNA414565) | Alkali sediment metagenome, whole genome shotgun sequencing project. | reverse complement strand
GTGGAGATCCAGTCGGCCGAGAAGCCCCCGTATCTCGGCGAATTCCCGGGAGTTCGGCAGGGGGACTTTAAGCCAGTCGGGTTTTCGCATGGGATGGCTTAAGGCTTATGGCTCAAGGCTTATGGCGAGAAGGAAAGAAAATTTCCTTATGCCCTAAGCCTTATGCCTTTAGCCGCTCTTTAGAAATAGTACCAGATCGAGCTATAATCGTTCACATTTTCGCCGTCGTTGGCCAGCCGCTTGAGGTAGTCGTAGATGGACACATCGGTGTGCAGGTAGTCGAGCGCCGTGACGAGTCGAACCTCCCAGGAGTAAAACCTGTACATCCGGCGGCCGTCGGGGAGGATATTGACGATCTCGTGGTCCTGCCAGGCCCTCAGGTTGACTTTGCCCAGCCGCGGGACGTTAAAAACGGGCTCGTCGGTCCGTACCAGCCCCGGCAGCAGCCGGGCCTCCTCGAGCTGTTCCTGCTCCATCCGTGCGATGGGGACGCGGAAGTCGATGGTCTCCTCCTTGCCCTTGGCGCTGAAGGAGTAGTAGGGGTCCACTCCGGAGAGTTTCAATGTACTCCGGAGGAGCGCCGTCTCGTATCTGCGGCTGTTGTAGTAGGTGAAGACCTGCTGATTGTAGACGTTCATCCCGACGCTCTTGATCTTCCGGATGCACTCCAGGGAATCGGGCGTCATCTCCGAGGGGTGCTCGAAGTGAGTGACGATGGCGATCTCGCGTTTTCCCCACTCGTGGTACTTGCGGAAGACATCCAGGAGCCCCTCGTCGATGCGGAAGGGAAGGGTGACGGGGATCCGGGTGCCGATGCGGATTCTTTCGATGTGCTTGATGGCGGCCACCTCGCCGATGAGCCAGTCCAGGTAGTCGTTGCCGAGGGTGAGCGGGTCGCCCCCCGTGATGAGCACCTCGGAGATGCTCTCGTTCTCGTCGATCCAGCGCAGGGCGTCCTTGACCTTCTTGCGGGCCATCATCACCGTGTCGTCCATCCCCTTGATCTCCCAGTTGCGCTGGCAGTACACGCAGATCTGGGGGCAGGAGTTGTAGGGCTTCAGAATCAGGATCTCGGGGTAGCGGCGGGTGATGCCTAGGGCTCGTAGACTTTTCCCCCATGAAGTCCATGTCAATCCCCTTGCGGCGGCTCTCGGCCACCTGTTCGCAGTACTGGGTGCTCGGGATGACCTGCGCGCGGATGGCCCGGTCGTAATCCGAGCGGCCTTCCTTGTGGAAGAGCGACAGGTAATAGGGGGTGATCTCGAAGGGGATGTTGTTCTTCTCCGCGCTGGCAAGGCCTTCCGCTTCACCCTTGTCTAGCTTCACCAGGGCGCGGATCGTCTTAAGGTCCTTGATGACGTGTCGCAGATGCCACCGATAATCCTGCCAGTCCTGCTCCGTGGCGTTGAAGAAGCTCAGGATGTCGCGCTTGAGATTCTTGCGCTCGCGAAGCAGTGATTTGTCATTGCCTGTACGGTAGCGGCGGAAGAACCGGCGGATGTTGCAGGCGTAATCGTCGAGCTGCTTCGAGCGTGCGAGGGCCGCCTCGCGGCCGTCCTTCATCTGGAAGACTTCCTTGCGCTTGAGATGCTTGCCGCGCTTGCCCGTAATGCCCAGAAACAGGGCCAGGTACTCGCAGAGGAAAGCCTCCGAGACCTGGTCCAGCGCCTCCTTCTTCCCCTGTGCGAGATCGTAGAGGATCTGCATCGGGGAAAAATGGGTCACGTACTCGTTTTCCGTACGCATCGTGTTCGAGAGCACCCGGATGCATTCCTTGGCGTTTCGCTTCTCCACGATGTTGAGATTGACGAAATAGGTGTCGGAACGCATGTTGAAAAGATCGCGCTCGAGTCGATTGAGGTAATCAAAAAGCAGGTGCCGGGCTTCCTCCATGTGCCTGGAATTTCTAAATATTTGCCGAATTCGTGGCTCCGTCACCCAGAGCTGCTCCGCGTCCAGCCAGTTCTTCATGCGCTCTCTCTTCGGTTTGTTGGTAATCTGTTTATACGCAGGCGCGGGACCCGAGTGCGGCCTTTCTTTTCGTTGCGCCTAGCACAGGGTCCAGCATACATCCGGTTTTCTCGCTGCCAGGACATCGTCGAGTCGCTTCACCGGGGTCGTGAGGGGCGCCGACTTCACGAGCTCGGGGCTCTCTTTCGCCTCTTTTGCAATGGATATCATGGCCTCGCAGAACTCGTCCAGCGTTTCCTTGCTTTCCGTTTCCGTGGGCTCGATCATGATGGCCTCCCGGACGATCAGGGGAAAATAGATCGTCGGGGGGTGGAACCCGTAATCGAGCAGGCGCTTGGCGATGTCGGTCGTGTGCACGCCGCTTTCCTGCACCTGCTTCTCCCCCGAGAAGACGCACTCGTGCATGCAGATCCGATCGTAGGGCAGGTGGTAGTAAGGCCTGAGCCGTTCCTTGACGTAGTTTGCATTGAGCACCGCGTTTTCGCTCACCCGCTTCAGCCCAACGGCTCCGATGGATCGGATGTAGGTGTACGCTTTCACCATCACGTTGAAGTTTCCGTAAAACGAGCGAATCCGCCCGATCGAGCAGGGGAACTCCTCGGACCACCGGTACCGATTGCCCTCTTTCAGAACCCTCGGCACAGGCAGGAAGGGCACCAGGTGGGCCTTCACACCGACGGGCCCGCTGCCGGGGCCTCCGCAACCGTGGGGGGTGGAGAAGCTCTTGTGGAGGTTGAGCTGGATGATGTCGAAGCCCAGATCCCCGGGCCTTGTGACCCCGACGAGCGCGTTGGCGTTGGCGCCGTCGCAGTAAAGAAGCCCGCCCTTGCCGTGGACGATGGCGGACACCTCGTCGATGTTTCGCTCGAATAGCCCCAGGGTGTTGGGGTTCGTGAGCATGAGCCCCGCCACGTCCGGGCTCATCAATGCCCGGAGGTGGTCCAGATCGACGCCCCCTTCGGCGTTCGAGCGCACCGTTGCCACCTGGAAGCCGCAAAGGGCCACCGACGCGGGATTTGTTCCGTGAGCCGTATCCGGGATGAGGATCGTCGAGCGCTTCTCTCCTTTTTTCTCGAAGTGCTTCTTGATGACCATGACACCCGTCAGTTCCCCGTGTGCCCCCGCCGCCGGCTGGAGCGTGAAATCGGCCATGCCGCAGATCTCAGAGAGGTCAGAGGCCAACTCGTAAAGGAGTTGCAGGTTGCCCTGGGCGAAACCGTCCGACACGTAAGGGTGCAGGGATGTGAAACCATCCAGGCGCGCCGCGTTTTCATTGATCTTCGGATTGTACTTCATCGTACAGGAGCCCAGGGGGTAGAAGCCCACGTCGACACCGAAGTTGCGCCTCGAAAGCCTCGTGTAGTGGCGGACGATGTCCACTTCGGAAAGCGCCGGCAAGTCCAACTCGCCGCGCAACAGTGCCGGGTCGATGATCTTGTCCAGCGCTACCTCGGGGACATCGCTTGCGGGGATCGTCCCTGCCGTCCGTCCGGCCCTGCTCATCTCAAAAATCAGTTCCATGGGCACCTCGTAATTGCTTGTAACGTTACAAGTAACAGGCGTTGCGTCCCCGTCATTTCAAGAGATCGGCAACGCTGTCCATGTCTTCCCTGCGGAGCATCTCCGTCGCGCACAGCAGGATGCCCCCTCCAAGCTCCGGGTAATCCTTCGAAAGGTCGTATCCCCCCGTATACCCGGCTGCCTCGAGCCGCGAGTTTGCAGCCTTGACGTCGGGGCATGCCAGAGCGAACTCGTTGTACACGGGCCCCGGGAAAAGAGGCCTCCAGCCCGGCAGGGCCGCCAGTTTTTCCTTGAGGTAATTTGCCTTCCAGGCGTTCAGGGCCGAGAGCTTCTTGAGGTTCTTGCCCAGGCTGGCCAGGTAGACGGCCGCAGCGAGCATGCAGAGGGCTTCGTTGGAGCAGATATTGGAGGTGGCCTTCTCTCGGCGAATATGCTGCTCCCGCGTCTGGAGCGTGAGCACGTAGCCGCGGGTTCCCTCTCTGTCCACCGTGGCCCCGACGAGCCTCCCGGGGATCTTCCGCAGGAAGGCGTCGGTGCTTGCCAGGATGCCGAGATAGGGGCCCCCGTAGTTCATGGGGTTGCCGAAGCCCTGCCCCTCGCCGACGACGAAGTCGGCCCCCGCATCGCCTGCCGACTTCAGGATTCCGAGCGAGGTGGGGTCCGTGAAGCCCGCCACGAGAAGCGACTGCACCCCGTGAGCCAGATCGGCCAGGGGCTTTACATCCTCGATGACGCCGAAGAAATTGGGACTCTGGATGCAAACGGCAGCCGTTGCCTTGTCGAGAAGACCCCGGAGCGCCCCGCTGTCGACCTGCCCCGAGGCTCCGTAGGGGATCTCGATGCAGTCATAGCCGTTCGCCCAGGCGTAGGTCTTCACGACCCGGCGGTACTCGGGGTGAATGGAGCGCGCCAGGAGCAGGCGGCTCTTACCGAGGGTCTTGGCCGAAAGCACGGCTGCCTCGGCCATGGCCGTCGCCCCGTCGTACATGGAGGCATTGGCCACTTGCGTCCCCGTGAGCCGTGTGATCATGGTCTGGTACTCGTAGATGGCCTGCAAAATCCCCTGGCTGATCTCGGCCTGGTATGGGGTGTAGGCGGTGTAGAACTCCGAGCGGCCGATGATGTGGCCTACCGCGGCGGGAATATAGTGATGGTAGGCGCCGGCGCCCAGCAGTGTCGCCTTCGGCAGGCGGTTCCGGGCAGCGAGATTCGACATGTGCCCCCAGGTCTCCTGCTCGGAGAGCGGCGGCGGCAGCTTGAGGAGCTTCTTGAGCCTGTATTTTTCCGGGATATCGACAAAGAGCGCCTCCAGGCTCTCGATGCCGACGGCCCTCATCATCTCGCCCTGCTCTTGCGGCGTGTGCGGAACGTAGTCCATATGGTTATCCCGTCCTGGATGGATTGATTTCTTTCTTCACTCAAACACTCCCGCACTCAGACACTTCTTTCACTGGTTTTCTCAGTGCGGGTTCGTCTTGATGTGCTCCTCGTATCCCTCTGCTGTCATGAGGCCGTCGAGTTCGGAGGGGGCATCCATTTTGATCTTTGCAATCCAACCCTCGCCGAAAGCGTCCTTGTTGATCATCTCCGGCGTTGCCTCGAGCGCCTTGTTGACCTCGATGACTTCGCCGCTCACCGGAGCGAAAATGTCCGACACGGACTTTACCGACTCGACGACGGCAATCGGCTGCATCTGCTTGACTTTCCTGCCCACGGCGGGAAGCTCCACGTAGACGACGTCGGTGAGAAGCTCCTGGGCGTGATCCGTGATGCCCATGGTGATGGTGTTGCCGCCGTCGGCTCTGGCCCACTCATGCTCCTTCGTATACTTTCGGTCATTGGGATTGGGTTTGGCCATCTTCCGCTCCTTTCATCGTGATTGCCTGCTCGGCCCGTTTGTGCCCGAATGAAACGCCATCTGTCGCGTCATTTGCGCTCCTGCGCCCCGCCGGCTACTTCTTTCGTTTATAGAATGGCAGCGGCACCACCTTTGCCTTTGCCCTCTGGCTGCGGATTTCGACCTCCAGCTCGGTTCCCGGTTCCTTGTGCTGCACGGGCACAAAGGCAAGTCCGATGGCCTTCCCGAGCGTCGGCGAGAAGGTCCCCGAGGTGACCTCGCCGATTTTCTCCCCGCCTGCATAAACGGGATATCCATGCCGCGCAATGCCGCGTTCGGTCAGTTCAAATCCAACCAGTTTCTTCCGGACCCCATCCTCCTTCTGCCTCTTCAGCGCGTCGCGTCCGATGAAATCCTTGTCCAGGTCTGTGATCCAGCCGTAGATGACTTCATAGGGGGTCACCGTCTGGCACATCTCATGGCCGAAGAGCATCATCCCCGCCTCCAGCCGCAGCGTATCGCGGGCCCCGAGTCCCGCCGGTTTCAGACCGTGGGGGTCGCCGACGTGAAGCAGCAGGTCCCAGATCTCCCCGATCCGGGCTGCCGCCGTGTACACCTCGAAACCGTCCTCGCCCGTGTAACCGCTTCGCGAAACGAGGGCCGGCATCCCGGCCACGCGCGTCTCCATGGCGTGGTAGAACCGAAGCGCACCCAGATCCCCTTCGACGATCTCCGATAGAATTGCCTGGGCCACGGGCCCCTGGATATCGATCTTGCCTGTCGCATCGGAGAGATCCGTCACGTCGGCCTTCGAAAATCCCCTCTCGCGCTTTGCTTTCAGAATCCAGTCCAGGTCGCCGTCCCGGGTGGCGGCGTTGGTTACAACCATGTAATGCTCTTCGCCCATCTTGTAGACGGTCACGTCGTCGATGATTCCGCCTTTTTCATTGGTGATCGCCGATAGCTTCATCTCGCCGATCTGCTGCCTTGCGAGGTTGCGGCTCATCACCCTCTGCAGAAGATCCAGGGCCTGAGTGCCCTTGACCTCGATCTCCCCCATGTGGCAGACATCGAAGAGTCCCGCGAGGGTGCGGGTGTTTCTGTGCTCGTCCATGACTCCCGAATACTGGACGGGCATCGCCCATCCGCCGAACTCGGTCATCGTGGCACCCAGGGCCAGGTGCCGCTCGTAAAGCGGGGTCTTTTTCATGGGGAGCTCCTGTCGGATTGCCGGTGCGGCATGAGGGAAGAGAGAGGGGGGAAGGGATTTCGGGGCCGGTCGGTGATCGACCGCCCCCCGGTACCAACGCCCTCGCAGAGGCCTGCAGGGGCCGCCAGAGGGGACAGGTGGAACTTCGGGCTTGCCGGAACGCGCTCCGTTGCCATAGCTTTCGTTTGCCAGTGTTTTGTGCCGACCCGACCGAATGCCCGTTCTCCCCGGGCATCCGCCTGATGAGAAGGGACCGTGCTTTTTTTGCGATTGCGCTTGCTGAGACTACACTAAACATCGGGAGATTTCAACTCGGATATCGTCTCCGCCAGCCAAGGATTTCGGCCGGCCGCATCGCGGCGATTCACGCCGGCTTGACCCCCGGAAACGGGGTGTTGAAAATTTCAGTAGAAATTTTCTTTCAATTGTATTAAACGACCAGAATACTTTATATTTTCCCTGTGGAATCGGCTGCTTTCTCATCGGGTTCCGGATGCGGACCCGGAGGAACAAAACCGTTACCGACCGTTTCCTCAGGGTGGCGCCTCGGGGTGCCGGGAGAGGTTCACTATGAGATTCGACATCGCCAAGAGAGGAAACGGGCTCACCTACGAAATCCGCAACATCGTCGGGGTGGCAAACCGTCTCAAGGCCTGCGGCATGGAAGTGACCTGGGAGAACATCGGGGACCCCGTCCAGAAGGGCGAGCAGATTCCGGAGTGGATGAAGGACGTCCTCGTCGAGATCATCAAGGACAACAAGTCGTTTGGCTACTCCCCCACGCAGGGGATGGACGAGACGCGGGAGTTCCTGGCCGGGCTCGTGAACAAGCGCGGCAAGACCCAGATTACCCCCGACGACATCCTGTTTTTCAACGGACTTGGCGATGCCATTGCGCGCTGCTACAGCGCGATCCGCGTGGACGCCCGGGTGATCCTCCCGGAGCCGACCTATTCGACGCATTTCCTTGCCGAGGTGCTCCACGCTTCGTTTCCGCCCAACACGTACCGGATGAACCCCTATCACAAGTGGCACCCGGACATGAACGAGCTGGAGATGAAGGTGAAGAACCACAAGGCCATCGTGGGGATCCTCGTCATCAACCCCGACAACCCTACGGGTTTTGTCTATCACGAGGAAACGCTCAAGCGGATCGTCCGCATTGCCAAGGAGAACGATCTCTTTCTTGTCTTCGACGAGACCTACATCAACATGGTCTACAACGGGAAGATCGCCATTCCGCTCTCCGACATTGTCGAGGATGTCCCGGCCATGAGCATGAAGGGCATCTCCAAGGAGTTCCCCTGGCCGGGGGCGCGCTGCGGCTGGATCGAATTCTACAACGCCGACAAGGACGAGACCTTCCAGCGCTACACCAACGCCATCCTGCAGCAGAAGATGTCCGAGGTGTGCTCGACCACCCTTCCCCAGATGTCGATCCCGAAGGTCATGACCCACCCGGAGTACGAGAAATACCTGAACACCCGGATCCGGCGCTACGAGAAGCTCTCCAACATGGCTTTTAATATTTTGAAAAATGTCCCCTACATCGTCGTGAACCGCACCGACGGGGCCTTCTACATGACCGTCGTCTTCAACGAGGCCGTGCTGAACAACAAGCAGACACTCCCCATCGAGAACTCGGAGATCAGGCAGTTCATCGAAAAGCTCACCTCCGACAACCTCGAGCTCGACAAACGGTTTGTTTACTACCTGCTGGGCTCGACGGGCATCTGCGTCGTGCCGCTGACGTCATTCTTCACACCGCTTCTGGGCTTCCGTCTCACGCTGCTGGAGACCGACGAGGACCGCTTCGAGTACACGGTGAAGAAACTCGGCGAGAAGATCGTCGAGTATATCGACTCGACAAAGCGCACGGCATAAGGTTTCGAGATCAAGGAAACCGTCAAACGAAAGCCCCCGGGATCTTCTGGTCCCGGGGGCCTTTTCTTTTGCTTGCCCTGTACCCTATACCCCGGACCCTCTCGTCAGCGGTCTTTCCAGACGGGCTTGCGCTTCTCCAGGAACGCCGCGACCCCTTCCCGCCCGTCCTCCGTGAAAAAGTTGTTCACGATGACGCTCGACGCGAGATCGTAGGCCGCCGGGTCGGGCAGGTTGACCTGGGTGTAGAAGGCCTGCTTGCCGATCGCCAGGCACGAGAGGCTCGCCCGCGCGATGTGCCGGGCGAGCTCCATCGTCTCCGCCTCTGAGATTCCACTGCTCGGCCTCGCGGGCGCTGATCAGCCGTGCCGTGAAGAGCATCTCCAGGGCACGCTTGCGGCCCACGGCCCGGACGATGGAGACGGCAGGCGAGGAGCAGAAGACACCGAGGTTGACCCCCGGGGTCCCGAACCGGGCCCCCTCCTCGGCCACGGCAAGGTCGCAGGCCGCCACGAGCTGGCAGCCCGCCGCCGTGGCGATCCCCTGGACCTGGGCGATCACGGGCTGGGGGAGGCGCTGGAGCCGCAGCATCATCTCTGCGCAGCTCGAGAACATGGTGTTGCAGACGGTGATTTCCTTGCCCGCCAGATCGGCGAGGTCGTGGCCCGCGCAGAAGTTCTTGCCGGCGGCCCTGACGACGAGTACCTTCACCTCGCGGCTTGCCGCGATGCCGGCAAGCAGGCAGTTCATTTCCCCGATCAGGGCGATGGACAGGGCGTTATTTTTCCCCGGGCGATTCAGCGTGACGATGCCGACGGAATCGACCTTTTCGAAGGTGATGTGCTGAAACTCCATGACCGTCCCTCCTGTGATGAAAATAGGGTGTCGATGCTGCTGTCCTTGACGGGCGTTCTTCTATAAGATAGAAAATGAAAGGCCCATGCCGGACCCATGTTTCACATATCGGGCGCCGGAGGCCTTGTCAACAGAAGATCCAACAAAATGAACAGATCGGGGGTTTGAATGAGCGATTCCGTCCTTTTCCAATCCGCGCAGATCGGTTCCCTGAAACTTCCCAACCGTTTCATCCGCTCCGCCACCTGGGAAGGCCTTGCTGCGCCCGACGGCGGCTGCACCGAAGAGCTCATCGGGCTCATGGAAGGACTCGCCGAAGGCGGTGTGGGGCTCATCATCTCGAGCCATGCCTTTGTCAGGCCCGAGGGGGTTGCGGTGCGAGGCCAGCTCGGCATTCACCGCGACGATCTCATCACCGGGCTTGCCCGAATGGCGGATGCCGTCCATGGCAAGGGCGGCCGGATCGTTCTGCAGCTTGCCCACGGGGGCCTGCTGGCCGGCACGCAACTCACGGGGCAGTCGGCCCTGGCCCCGTCGCTTGCAGGCGGCCCCGAGAAGACTCGGCGTCGCGAGATGACGGAGGCGGACATCGCAGACACGATCAAGGCCTACGGAGAGGCGGCCCTTCGGGCAAAGAAGGCCGGTTTCGACGGGGTCCAGATCCATGCCGCCCACGGCTACCTGCTCAACCAGTTTCTCTCACCCTGGTTTAACCGCCGCTCCGACCGCTGGGGTGGCACAATCGAAAACAGGACCCGGATCGTCCTGGACATCCTCGCCGCGGCGAGGAATGCCACGGGCGGAGATTATCCCATCCTGGCGAAAATGAATTCCGAGGATTTCCTGGAAGGGGGCCTGGCGAGGGAAGATTCGCTGCAGGCGGCGCTCATGATTGCCGCCGCCGGTGCCGATGCCATCGAGCTTTCCGGCGGAACCCTCCTTTCGGGCAAGCTCAGCCCGTCGCGCTCGAAGATCGATTCCGTCGAACAGGAAGCCTACTTCCGGGATGCCGCGCGGGACATCAAGGCGAAGCTGAGCATTCCCCTGGCTCTCGTTGGCGGCATCCGCTCCTTCGAGGTGGCCGAGGGCCTCGTGAAGGAGGGCAGCGCCGATTTTGTATCCATGAGCCGCCCTTTCATCCGGGAGCCTGCCCTCGTCAACCGGTGGAAAAGCGGCGACCGCAGCAGGGCGACCTGCCTGTCCGACAACCGCTGCTTTGGGCCCCCCATGCGCGGGACGGGCTTTTATTGCGTCGTGGACAGGGAAGAAAGGGAAAAGGCGGGCTAGGCTCAGTCCAGGTCGTATTCGAACTTTGCCACGATGTGCAGCGTCGACAGGCTGAAGGTTTCCGGAAACGGGGCGTAGGGGGCCGCGGCCTGCACGACGGCAAGCGCTCCCCGGTCGAGAGACTCGAATCCGGATGACGAGAGTTGCCGCAAGGGTTCCGTCGTTCTGGATGGAGAATCGAACGCCCGCCGTTCCCGTCTCGTTTCGTGAGTAAGCGTCCTGGGGATAGGCCCAAAGGGACTCGATCCTGCGCCGCAGATCACGAAGATAGGTGCGGTACTTTCCGGAGGGGTTTGCGAGATCAACCGTTTCCTCGGGTCCGGCGGCCGGCTCCTTATGGGGCTTGTCGAGGAAGAAGTCTTTTTTGCTTTCCGCCTTTCGGCTGTCATCGGCTTCTTTCTTCGGCAGGTCGGACAGCTGGACCGTGAAGGTCTCAAAGGGAAGCGAGGAACCGCCGGAGATCAGCATTCCCGCCAGGGACAGGAAGGCCACGTGGAAAGCGCAGGAGGCCAGGATGAATCGGATCAGCACTTTTTTGGTAATCATCTGGGCTCACCCCGGGAAATGACAGAAGTTAGGAAGATCGGAAGTCAAGAAGTTCGGAGAATCAGAAAACATTCGACTGGGTGGCAGCAGATCTGAACTTCTCGCCGTGCCTCCTTCGAAACTTTTTCATTCCATACACGGACAACACCCCGTATATAGTCAACAGTTTGAAATAAAGCAAGTTTGCTGCCAATCCGCCAGCCGGTACAGGAAGAGCTATGGATCGCGATGAAGAATTCATGAGTCTTGCCCTCGCCGAGGCCGAAAAAGCCCTCCTGGCGGGCGAGGTGCCCGTGGGTGCCGTCGTCGTCCGGGGCGGCGAGGTCATCGCCTCGGCCCACAACGGGCCCGTCGGCCTCAAGGACCCCTCGGCCCACGCCGAGATCCTCGCCCTGCGCAGGGCCGCCGCCGCAGAGGGGAACTACCGCCTTGCGGGCGTAACGCTCTACGTGACGATCGAGCCCTGCCTCATGTGCGCAGGCGCCCTCGTCCACGCCCGTGTTTCACGGCTCGTGTTCGGGGCGCCGGACCCCAAGGGCGGTGCCGTCATTTCCCTTTACGGGGTGCTGCAGGACGGCCGCCTCAATCACCGGGTAGAGGTTACCGGTGGGGTCCTCCGGGAGGCATGTAGTGAAATTTTGAGTAGATTTTTCCGCGAAAAACGATTATGAAACGGTCAGTAAGCGGAGAGATACCGAAGTGGTCGTAACGGGACCGACTCGAAATCGGTTTGAGGGCTTAACGGCTCTCACGGGGGTTCGAATCCCCCTCTCTCCGCCATTTCTTTGTCTGCCGGGCCTTTCTTTGTATGCGCTCATCTGATCTTCTGCTCCTCCGACGCCCTTCCGATCGTCACCGATCACGGGAGCGGTCCAATTTTCGCAAGCGTCTCGGCGGGATGCAACGCTGTCAGCCGCCCGTAATCCCCTAAGATGGGTATGGACAAAGATCGGGGAAACTGGTAAGAGACGCCCTAATGAAAAGAGGGCTCCCGCCGGGGGCCCCTCTTCGCTGATACAGGAAATTGCGGAGAGATGCCAGAGCGGCCGAATGGGCACGACTGGAAATCGTGTGTGCGCCCCTTAAAGGTGCACCGGGGGTTCGAATCCCCCTCTCTCCGCCAGAAAATAAAGAAACGGCGGCGATCGGGTGTTGCCAGCCGTTTTTCTTTCCCGAGGCCCGGGGTACGGTACCTGTCGTGAAAAGGCTCCTGTCCACCATCTCCGGCCAGGTCTTCCCCTTCGAACGCATCGAGGAACTCGCCGATAACGGAGAGTCCCTGGAGGCAGGGATCGAAGGGCTGGCCAGTGCCCGCGTGAAGCCGGGCCGGTACCTCTGGGAGCGCTTCGCCGACTTTCTTCCCGTCGCAATCGACGGGGATCTGACGCTCGGCGAAGGCGACACGCCGCTTTTGCCCGCGGGGAAGGCCCTCTCGGAGTTTACCGGGATAGGCCGGCTGCTCTTGAAAAACGAGACCATGAACCCCACGTGGAGCTTCAAAGACCGAGGGTCGCTCACCACGATCGCCATGGCCCGGCAGATGGGGGAGTCCGTGACGGCCACCATCTCGACGGGCAACATGGGCAATTCCATCGCTGCCTACGGGGCGCGCGCGGGGATCCGGGCCGTTGTCTTTGTCCCGCACTATGCGCCCCTGGAGAAGATCCGCGCCATGGCCATCCACGGGGCCACGGTCGTGAAGGTCAGCGCCCCCGATTACTCCCTGATGAAAAGGGGGGTGCTGGGGCTTGCCGCTGAATTCAACCTCCGGATCGTTTCCGGTAACGGCCCGATCCGGGTCGAGGGCTACAAGCTTGCGGCCTTCGAGATGGTCGAGCAGCTCGAGGGAAGGGTTCCCGGCTTCATCGCCGTGCCCACGTCGGCCTGCGGGCACCTCCGGGGGCTCTTCAAGGGCTACCGGGAGCTGAAGGAGGCGGGGCTTACCGACCGGCTTCCCAGGATGATCGTCGTCCAGGCAAAGAATGTAAACCCCGTCGTCTCGGCCATCCGGGAGGGCCGGGACCGGATCATCGCCGTATCGGGCGGGGAGACAATCGCCGAGGCCATCACTTCGGGGGATCCGCCCGGCGGCGACGAGATCGTCCTCAAGGCGAAGCAGTACGGCTGGCTTGCCGAGGACGTGACGGAAGAAGAGATTCTCGATGCCCAGCGAAGGCTTGCCGGCGCCGGGTATTTCGTCGAGCCCGCAGCGGCCACCTCGCTTGCCGCCGTGAAAAAGCTCAAGGCGGCAGGCAAGATCGGGGAAGAGGACTCGGTCGTCCTCATGCTCACGGGCTCGGGCCTCAAGGACATGAGCGTCTTTGCCCGTCAGAGCGTTGACGTCATTGAAAGCGACCTCCGGAGAATCCGGGGGGATGTGGAAAAGATACTTGCTCGACGCGGGGAAGTCTTCTAAAGTTCATACAAGGCCCCCCGCCCTGGCCTTCTCGCTTGGAGGGGAGAGGGAAACCAGGAAAAGGGGCTATTAAAGGAAAGATAGCCGGGCCCCGTGCAACGCCGACTTGTGAACCCCGTCAGGTCCGGAAGGAAGCAGCGGTAGCAGGAACCGGCGTGTGCTACGGCAAGCCTGGCTATCCTTATATAATCATACCGGGGCCATGGTAGAATATCTCGTCCTAGCCAGAAAGTGGAGACCTCAGGTCTTCGAGGACGTGGTCGGACAGGATCACGTGGTCACGACCCTGCGCAACGCGATCCGCCTGGGCCGGGTGGCCCACGCCTTCATCTTCAGCGGTCCCCGCGGCGTGGGAAAGACCTCGGTGGCCCGGATCCTGGCCAAGGCCCTCAACTGCGAGAAGGGCCCCTCCGAGATCCCCTGCAACGCCTGCGCGAACTGCAGGGAGATCACGGAAGGCATCTCCATGGACGTCCGCGAGATCGACGGGGCGTCCAATCGCGGCATCGACGAGATCCGCGAGCTGAGGGAGAACGTGAAGTTCTCCCCCTCTTCGTCGCGCTACAAGATCTACATCATCGACGAAGTGCACATGCTCACCAAGGAGGCCTTCAACGCGCTTCTGAAGACGCTCGAAGAACCCCCGCCCCACGTCATCTTCGTCTTCGCCACCACGGA
>PDVJ01000432.1_pt1 | contig 14209 bp, 16 predicted proteins | sample 1369811 | NCBI WGS metagenome assembly PDVJ01 (sample SAMN07795376, study PRJNA414565) | Alkali sediment metagenome, whole genome shotgun sequencing project. | reverse complement strand
AATTTTTGGCCATGATGAAGTTAATAAAGCATCTCGCTCTTTAATTATTTTCTTTTGGTTATCTGAAAGTGATAATTCTTCTTGTTGCCCTATATTACGATGTTTTGCAATTCCAGAAATTTGATTTGCTACTGATGAAAAAGCATTGAAGTATTCTTCTATATCTTCTGTGATTTGCTCTAAAAGTTTTATTTTGTGCTCAAATAAATACTTACTTTGTTGTGATTTATGTGAATATTGTAATCCTATAAAAGTGAAAAAACCTGTTATAGCAGAACCAAGTCCTATCTTGACAGCTGTATCTGCAATATTTATCCATTCTGTAGTCATCTATAGATACCTCCTTACTTTAATTTTGAAAGTCAATTATACTCTCATCCACTTCCATAACTATCTAAAACATCTCTTTGATATGTTTATACTCTCTAATCGTATCAATATTTGATACGATTAAGACTAATCACCTCAAAAATGATGTGATTATACGTCCCACGGCGCTACTTTTCCGACATTGGCAAAAACGGGATTTTTGAAGGCGTATTTCAAATCTTCGGCGAGATTGAGCAATCCGCCGTATCCGCCATAACTCGTTTTCTTCTCCTGATTGACGTCGATAAAGGATATTTTTTTCTTGATGGCGGTATAGAGGCTACGCCCACCTGCGAGGAGGATATGTGCCCCAGTCGAATCGATCACTTTGCCCTGCTCGGATGCAGGTTTGGTCATGAGTACTCCATTCTCACCCAAATATTCCCGTGCTTTGTCGATATCATCCTGCGTCGATTTTGCGATGCTGGTCGCCACCACTTCGATCCCTAAATCCTGCAATCCCGAAGCAATCGACCATGCTTTGTTACCACCCGTGTTGAGAACCGCTTTTTTCCCTGCAAACATTTCACGATACGGAATGAGTGCTGTTTCGAGTTCCGATTCGGCTTCGGCAATCACCGCTTCGGCACGTGCTATAAGATCGGGACAGCCCAGTGCCGTAACAATCTCACGTATCGCAAAAGAGGTGTCACGTTTGCCGTAAAACGAGACCGATATCCACGGAATTGCATACTGCTCATTCATTTTACGTGTCAGTGTGATGAGGGATTTGGCGCAGACGATAACGTTGAGCTTCGCGCGGTGCGCGGTGCGGATATCGCCCACACGGCCATCACCGCTCATGGAACTCAGAACTCGAATGCCGATTTTTTCAAAGAGAGGTAAATATTGCCACATATCTCCCGTAACATTGTAGTCACCAATGAGATTAATGTCGTAGGGGGTCGTAAACTCAGGTTCTTTCGTCCCGATCAGGTGTTCCAAAACCGCTTCACCCGCAAGCCGTGAACCGAGATTTTTGCTCCCGACAAATCCGGGGGCATGAACAGGAACGATAGGGACACTGTATTTGTCACTTCCCAGTTTGCAGGTCATGTCCATATCATCGCCGACCAACGCCGTAACGCACGTCGAATAGACAAAAATCGCTTCAGGCTTGTAATGTTCCATGATATAGTCAATGGAATCAGCCAGCCGCTTATCTCCGCCAAAAATAACATCATGGGTCGTTATCCCAGTCGTAAAGCCCATTTGAGTATGGTCACGCCCTGTGTACGACGTTTTTGTCTCACGCGTCTCCCATGATGCACCCAAACACGTCTGAGGGCCATGAACGAGATGCACCGCATCGGCATAGGGGAAAAGGGAGATTTGAGCACCGTCAAAAGCACATCCCCCAGCGGCAAGACCGGGCTTTGGCTTATCACACCCCTCACCGGGTTTTTTGTCTTTGCTATGAGAGCAGGCACTCTCGTTCATGAGTTCTTTGATTTTTGCTCGGCTTACCATTGGATACTCCCAAGAGTGAATGCCTTATGCTATGCAAATGTTGTGCTAGAAGGAGATATAAATACCATGCATCACATTTGCTTATGCAATGCTATCTCTTCATGCAAAGCATCTAATACTTTGCCAGTACTGCCTGACTGCTCCATGAGTCGGCTATTTTCAGCATAAAAGTTTTGCCCCATCTTCTGCATTACTTCCAACTCCAACGATGTTTTTTGAACCAGAGTTTTAAGCTGGGAAAATATACTTTCAAAACTGACCGTCTCATTTTGATTTCCAGCCGCCTCGATAATGCCATAGACCTGAATATATCCCAGATACATCATCTGTTGTTCAAGCTGATCGAGATATTTTAATACCTCTTGTAACTGCCGCTCTATTTGTATTTGTAATGCAGTTGTTTTGCCTGCGTATTCTGTCACGAGTGCGATAAGTGAATCCATATCGTCTTCAATTTTATCGTTTTGTACATTGCTTTCTTTAGACAATAACTCATTAAGAAAATAGCTCAATATCTCGGTTTGTAATCGTATACCTGAAAATGAAAAGATTAGTGCGTTTAGTGTATCCGTTATGTTATGAGATATGGTATCAATATGGGTAATCAAGATATCATTCTCTTTTGCATTGGTACGAACATCACGAGCTAAAATACCGAATGTTTCTCCTCCATTAGATACTTTGAACGATGAGACAGAAGCGTTTAATGACAGGAAAACAACCTCACGGGCAACTTGACGCAATACGAGACTTTTCTCCTCAAAGATTTTTTTTACTTGGATAAACATGTCGATTTTGTCAAACAATTCGTCGTACTTGTCCATTAATATTTTGGTATACAAATGCGCTTTACTAAGATGGTCTGATAATGCGGATGTAGAGTCACTATGTTTAGTTGAGGTTTCTGTAGAAACAAGTCCTTTGCGTTCCTGCAACTCTTTTAACAATACATCACTCATAAAATGATCGTAATTTTCATAGCCTAAATCGTTCAAGAGCGTCAGTACCATACGACCACTTGCCTCGACATCCTCTTTACTCTCAACCATCAATAACTTAAAATACACTTCTTTAACTGCATCAAATATTTTGGTACTTGGCTTGACCCTGATAGATACATATTGATCATTCAGTGGAAAAACTGCCGCTAGAACCCAATAATATCCCCCCTCTTTCGTCCGATTTTTTACATACGCTACAATCGGTTTATCCGCCTTTAAATAATCCCATAACGTTTTAAAAATGATTTTCGGCATATCGGGATGACGGATGATGTTGTGAAATTTTCCTATCAGCTCTTGTTTCGTATAGCCGCTGATTTTGACAAATACATCGTTGCCTGAGAGTATCGTGGAGTCTTGGCTTGTAATTGAAAAAAAAAGTTCATTGATATCAAATAGAGCTTCTTGCGGTATTGACATAGTATCTGGTTGCATTAATATAATTATTCCTTTGTTACAGTCGTTGATAGATAGATGAACCCAAAAGCTTCAACGTTTCACGATGAGTGGTCAGAGATTCTGAACTCCCCAACAAAAGGGGAGCGCCTTTAGGTAATACTGTTGTAAAACGTCGGATTACCTCATGACGGGTTGGATCATCAAAATAGATCATCACATTTCGGCAAAAAACCATGTCGAATTTATTTTTGAAAAAGAACGGATCGGTCACCAGATTGTAAGTACGAAAGAGTACTTTTTCCCGTAAGTTCGAGAGTATTTGATACCGGACTTGATGATTATCAGTACGTACTTTTTCAAATGACTTCAACATAATCTCCTTGGGTAAGGATTCTACATTTTTGGCATCATAGCTTCCTGCCATTGCATGGGTAAGTACTTTGTGTGAGATATCGGTTGCCAAAATTTTGATATCCCAACTCTCGAAGTCACTCAAATGATGCTGTAAAAACATCAAAATAGTATACGGTTCTTCTCCACTGGAGCACCCTGCCGACCAGATGCGGATCTTTTTTTCCCGCTTGGAGGCGACAAGTGCCGGCAAATAGCTCTCTAACCACTTCCATTGAGCAGCCTCTCTAAAAAAAGAGGTGACATTTGTAGAGATGGCGCTTACGAACAAGGAGAGTTCATCTCCCGATTGATCATTCACCAAAAAATTGTAGTACTCTCTAAAGGAATCAAGTTCAAGTTGAATCAACCGCTTGTTGAGCCTCCCTTTGATAAGGGTGGTCTTTTGTTCAGAGAGTGAGATACCGACCTTTTCGTAGATATAGCGGCGAAAGAGTTCAAACTCCTCAGGTCTGAGTTCAATTTGCTCCATGAGCACCCTCAATGAGCGGGCGCAGCTCATCAACGTTGAGAATCAATGCGATGTCACCGCTGCCCAGTATCGCACCGCCGGTTATCTCTTTGAGTTTTGCCAACGATTTGCCTAATGGTTTGATAACGACTTGCTGTCTTCCTACGAGTTCATCCACCATTATAGCGATTCTTCCCGCTTCCGTTTCGACACAGACCAATATTCCGTCCCACGGCTCAATGCGCTGCGCATCAAGATCAAATACATCACTAAGGCGAATAACAGGTATGTGCTGTCCACGCATACTGACAAACTCGCCCTGTCCCTTGATAACATGGACAATTTCGCGTTCAGGACGGAACGATTCGACAACGCTGAGGGTGGGAATAATGTAAATCTCACCTGCCGTTTGAACGAGCATCCCGTCAATAATCGCCAATGTGAGAGGCAGAACCATAGAGAATGTTGTCCCCTCCCCCTCACGTGATTCAATTTCGATCTTACCACGAAGCTTTTCAATCGAGGTTTTTACCACGTCCAAACCGACACCGCGACCGGAAAGATCACTGATCGTATCAGCTGTTGAGAAACCCGGTTGCATAATCAATCCGAAGATTTGACTGTCAGTGAGATTTTCATCCCCTGTGATTATCCCTCTTTCGATGGCTTTTCGGAACACTTTATCTTTGTTGATTCCTCGTCCGTCATCGCTGACGCTGATCACGATACTGCCGCTCTTATGATAAGCACGCAAGGTAATCGTTCCTTCTACTTTTTTCCCGACGCTGAGTCGCTCCTGTGCATCCGCTTCGAGACCATGATCGATCGCGTTTCGGATGATATGGATCAACGGGTCCGAGAGGCTGTCGATCATTGTTTTATCGATCTCGGTCTCTTCCCCTTGTACATTCAGCTGAAGTGCCTTACCTGTCTTTTTAGAGGTATCACGGACAACCCGTTTCATCTTGTCAAACGTATCGCGTATGGCAACCATCCGAAGGCTCATAACGCGGTCTTGGATCAGTTTTGTGATTTTTGAAAGCGTTTCGATTGCTCGGCTGATTGATTCATCTTCGATGGCACGTATCTTTTCATTCTGTGCAATGAAATTTTGGGCAATGACCAGTTCACCCACCGAATCAAACAGCTCATCAAGTTTGAACGTATCTATACGGATAGTAGATTTAGCAGTTGTTGTATTTGCCGCAGGTGCAGCTTTACTAACTGCTTTTTCGATGGCTTTAGGTTGAGTAACAGCCTTAACCACCTCAATCACCGATACAGAATATTCGTGATCAAATAAATATTCAAAATTTTCCGTTACTTCTTCTTTTGTTTGAGGCGTTAGCAAAATAATAGAGACTTTTTGAATAGCGTTTTTATCTGCCGCAAACCGATCTAAAGGCTCAACGTTTTGCATATCAAAAAAGCTCTCTATTGAGGTAGCTTTTTCACCCAACAGTTTTAGAAAGAGGATGTGGTCAAATCCCCGTTTATAGCAATCATTATCAAGAGTCAGCTCAATTCGATAAAGATTTACTCCCTCAGCTTGAGAAGCTTGATAATTTTTAATACATTGGGTTACCGATGCATCCATAGACTCGATATCATTTAGAGTAAACTCTGCGGCTAAATCATTAAAATCGCTTTGTGTCTCTTCTACTACTATGGGAGAAGTTCCCCCCTTTTTCATCATCATCAATGCTTTAATTTTTTCGAGACACTCAGGATACGCATTGGGCAAATCAGGAAGTGCATCGAGTTCACACGTCATTACTTCTGTGATAATATCGACGCTATCAACAAATAGCCCTAACTGATCAGGCTCAATGCTCTCTTTAGTGCTGCGATAATAGTCGAGGACATCTTCAAAATGGTGAACAAACTCTCCAAGTCGGGTAAATCCAAAGGCATTGGCATTTCCCTTGAGGGTATGAACGCCTCGAAATATTTCGTTGAGCAGATCGAAATCGCTCGAGTTCTCTTCAAAACGGAGAATATTCACATCGAGCTTTTCTATAATTTCCCCTGCTTCTTCGATAAAAATCGCTTTGACTTGTTCTTGTTTAGTCATAATACATCCAATGCAATGTTCCATATGTGGGAGAAGTGCTCATCCCTTTGTCTAAAAATGGAATTTTCAACTCACTTCGAGTTCGTTTTAAGCTTATTAATAAGGATAAAAGAGAGCTGCTACCAAGCTGCGTCCCCTCCTCTACCTCTATCGTTTCAAGATACTCAAGACGAGGGCGGACGAACTCTTCGAACTCCCTAATCTCCTCTTTTGACATGTCTAATCCAATGGTGAGGACATCACCGTCAAATAACATCTTAGAACTCTCTCAAATCGTCCTCATTGAGAGGAAAAACATCTTCAGCTTTATTAGCCGGAAGCGATTTGCGTTGAGGCTGTACCGGTGCACGATGGACAATAGCCGGTTTTGGGTCTAAATGCTTCAGATTGATTTTTCGCTGAGCGTGTATCTGTGTATCGTTTTGCATTCCTACCATAGCGGCCAAAATACGAACCGTTTCCATCATGGACGTTGCTTGTGCATTGAGCTCTTCGGCGGCAGCTGCGGCTTCTTCAGAGTTTGCGGCAACTTGTTGGGTTACTTGGTCTACTTGACCCATGGCTTGATTGATTTGGGTCATACCCTCAGATTGTTCTTTACCGGCAATCGATATCTCACCGATGAGATCAGATACTTTTTTAGACTGTTCAACGATCTCTTGGAACGAAGTATGGGTTGCGAGGGCGATTTGGTTACCCTCTTTGATTTGGCTTACAACCTCTTCGATAATATCCGAGGTCTCTTTGGCAGCAGAGGCTGCACGTTGAGCCAAGTTACGAACTTCGTCTGCAACAACGGCAAACCCTAAACCATGCTCCCCAGCACGGGCTGCTTCAACAGCGGCATTAAGTGCAAGAAGGTTGGTTTGGAAAGCGATTTGGTCAATGGTTTTAATAATACCGCTGATTTTAGCCGCTGATTCGGTGATCGCATGCATGGAGTGGGAGAGCTGTTCACCCTTTTCATAACCTGCACGGGCTGAATCATTGGCATTTTTTGCCAAAATATCAGCTTGACGTGCGTTATCAACATTTTGGGTGTTGATTGCGGTAGACTCTTCGAGCGTTGCGCTGACTTCTTCGACACTGGATGCTTGCTGACTTGCCCCTTGCGCCAAAGACGAAGAGGAAGAAGCAACTTGGTCAGAGGCAGAGGTGATCTGCATTGCGCCATCGCGGATAGAGGTGACGCTTGCTGTAATCGAGCGGGTGATGGAGCGGATGATCAAAAACGCGAGCAATGCCGCTAATGAGATCGAAACTGCTACGACTATCATAGAGAGAATCATATCCTCAGCTGATTCAGTTTGGGTGGCTTTTACATCTTCATCACTGGCTTTGATATCACCTTGGATGATATCATTCATTGCCGAATCCATCTCTTTACGAATCGGAGACATTGCATCCATGATTTGATCCAATTTGGCGAAAGCTGTGTTAAAAGTTTCGTCATCTTGTGCAGATGCCATTGTTTTCATAACACCGTCAAGCTCATCGGAAAGGACTTTCCATTGTTTGTACGACACCACATATTTATCAAACATATCCCCCTCACCAGGCTCCATCGGCAAAGCGGTATAGACTTTATTCCCTGCTTCCCATCTTTCATGGGCTTGAGCGATTATCTCAAGTGCCTCATTGATTTTACGGCTTCGTTCGAACACGATACTGCTGTGCCGTGATCTCATCGCCCGCCATATTCATATTACCTTCTGCTACTATTGATGGAAGCAGAACGCCTCCGATCTCATCGACCGAATCGCGCCACTGCGTCAAATTCGTGTAGGACATAAATCCAAGCATCCCCAGTGCTACCATCATAAACCCTGCAAGCAACATCAGCTTGCTTTGTAATACCATATTTTCTAACCAATTCATTTTTATTCTCCTTCACTCATAGGTGTTTGTCCGAGTCCTTCTAGACTCACCAGTTCATCCGCTTCAAAAAGCTTCAAAACATCCAAAATCATCACGACGTTCTCTTCGATCTGTGCCATTGAACAGATAAAGTCGGTATCGATGTTGCTTCCAAACTTCGGCGCCGCTCCCAAATGCTCAGAATCGATCGAGGCAACCTCTTCAACCCGATCCACGATAAAGCCAATGTTGACTTTTGCCACTTCAACAATGATAATCGCGGTGTGCATATCGGGCTCTTGAGGTTCCATGCCAAAACGTAACCGCGTATCCACAACAGGGATGATTGAGCCGCGCAGGTTGATGACCCCTTTCATGTATTCGGGTGTTTTAGGGACATAGGTCACCTTCATAAGTGCAATGATCTCTTTGATCCGATCGATGGCAATCCCGTATTGCTCTTCACCCAAAAAGAACGTCAAATACCGCTCTCTTCTGCTTTGGGTTGTGTTTTTTTCCATTCTTATACCCCCAGTACCATTTTTAGTGATTTCACCATTTTTTCTTCGCTGAACGGTTTGACCATCCATCCGGTCACACCGATCTCTTTGCCCTTTGCTTTTAACTCATCTGAACTCTCTGTGGTGAGAATGATGATGGGTTTGGTCTTAAACCGATCATCACCCTTGATCGCTCTAGAGAGATCCAATCCGTTCATTTCAGGCATGTTAACATCGCTGATCAGCAAATCAAAATTCTCACGACCCGCTTGCAATGCTTCTAAAAGCTCTGCCGGATTCAAATACGATTTAAACTCGATCGCTCCGCTGCTAATCAATTCATCCAATGCCAATTCTGCCGTTGCTACAATCGCTCTGGAATCATCAACGATAATCACCCTTTTTGCCATATACTTACTCCTTTAATGTGATTCAATAACTTATCTTCTGCATTCATGCGGAAAGCTTTTGGGGATTGCAAAGGACACAAGTGTCCTTGCCGCCCAAATGAGCTTTGCTTATTTTGGTGCGTCATATCAGTGTCCTAAAAAAATTCCATAACATCGTCGTCATCATCTTTTGATACAACCTCCTTGTTACCCATAATTCCCTCAATCTGCATACACGAACTGAAAAAAGAACTGTCCAGATAATGTATATCAGCAGTGTCTTGCAAAGCAAAGATATGTTCTCGCCATTTCGTGAGATCTGCACCCAAACACTCCAATAACATTATCACTTTCTTTAGTTTCGCGGTATCATCAATGATCACATCAGCATGCTCTTTTAAAGACGTTCCCAAAGATGAGAGCGCATAAGAGAGTGCCTCGAATTCAAAGAGATTGTTGATCGCACGGACATATACACCTAAAACACCGTCCGCAAAATTTTGGATATTTTCGGATGTATGTTCCGTTTCAAGTATTTGTAGCTTCTCAATCCACTCTTCATCCAAACTCTCCAAATCACGAATCTCATCCAGTACGTCTCCGCCAATATCACAAACATAATCAATAGCAGATGTTTTTCTCACAAAGCTTTGACGAAGTAATTGTTCCTCATTCGATTGAAGCGCCCGAACTTCTTTGACTGTTTCAACTTCCGTATTGGCTGGAATTGGTTCAACTATCGGCACTACTGTGGATTTTTTTGGCGGTGTTTTAACTTTTTCACGGACTCGAAGACGGACACAGGCGATGTTTTCATTCAACATACACTGATCCCCAAGCTCGTTTAATAATGTTAGAGCTTTAGGTTTCACATCGACTTGATGTTCAAAATTCATGGTAATAAATATTTCTTCTAAACTCTCTTCGATAATGATTGTAAGAAATTTCTTGTTCCGAACCTCATGACGTATCAACTCATATAAAAACTCTAGAATAGTATTGATTTTAGGACAAACAATTGTCGTTTTATCTTCGTACCGTGACAGAATCCATAGAAAGAAATCCATCATCGCGCTCGAATTTATAATACTAAAAATGGTTTTAAAATGACGAATATCGAGACAGAAAAAGTTTACTGCCTCTTTGACATCTTTTTCCGGATTTAATGCAGTCACAATGCTCATATATACCTATTCTCATGTTATGAAGTTATTTTTAGTGTGCCATGATACATTTTTAATAGATATATAACGGTCTTATTTTAGATAGGTATGTATGACCAATATGTGACCATTATGATGTTAAAGTGCCAAATTCACAACTAAAATCAGAAGGTTACCTATGAATCACCTATCTCTATCCCTCATCACTATAGCAGTATTAAACTCTGCTGCTTTTGGAATGGAAGAAGCTGAAAACTTCACTGAAATGTTTAGCAAATCACGTGTAAGCGGTCAAGCTCGGGCGATCTATCAAACAAATTCAAATCTTACCTACTTAGATGATACTACGGGTTCGAGCCGCACGGGTACGGTAGGCGGTAAAATCGAACTCGCCACAAGAACGTTTAAAGGATTTGATGCGGTAGCAACAGCCTATGGAACGTTAAGAGCACATGGAGACAGAAACCAAGCGGATGGCGATTATCTCAACAATGGAAAAGCTAACGGTAATTACGCCCTAATCGGGCAAGCATTCGCCCGTTATACAAACGCTGAGAGCTTTATCCAAGTCGGACGTTTTGAACTCGATACACCGCTATTGAATTCCGATGATATACGGATGATTCCCAATCTCTTCCAAGGTGTGTATGCAACTATCATACCTGTTGAAAACATCACCTTCCAAGCGGGATACATCAACCGTATGGCAGGATGGGAAAATGGAGGTGACAATGCCAAATTTCAAAATATCGGTACTTTGATCGACACGATTGCGGTATTGGATACCTACAGTACGGGAAAATCGGCAGTAACCTTTGCAGGTCTCTCGTACGGTGGAGAAGAATCTCCTTTTTCTATCCGTCTGTTTGATTATATGACAAACAATGTTATGAATGAAATTTATGCCGATATGGGAGCCAATGCAGGAATGGTTAATGTTCAAGCACAGTACCTTCGCAGTATTTCCGATAATAAACTCAAAGATTACCTCAATGACAATGCTATTGCCGACACAATGATTGATTCTACTGTCTGGGGCGCCAGTGCCAGAGTAACAATCGAAGAGGCGAATTTAGGTTTTAGCATCGCCTATAACCGATCAGCAAAAAAAGACGGTACGCTCAATTCAGGAGGAACACCTGATTTCTTTGGCGGCGCCAATGACCCGTTTTTCACCTCAATGGACGTATTGACCGCACATCAGCTAGGAGGGGTAAAAGCGTATAAAGCTGAACTAACCTATGATCCTGCTGAGACGTTAGCACTGGCTCTTGCGCATGGTGTCTTTGTAAAAGATGACCGTTTTAGAAATCATGAAACCGATTTAAGCGTTGGCTACACTTTCAAAGAAAATATGGCGTTAGAGGGGATGGTTTCTAAAGTAGTCGAGACCGATACTGTCGGTGTGGAAACAACCAATAACCGTGCCCGTATAGCGGTTAAAATCGGATTTTAATCATTAGATTCATATCCGATTTTCCGTGCCGTTCAATTTTAGAACGTGCGGAAATTAATCTTTAAATTTCATAATCTTAAGTTTCTTTTGGCCTTCTATGGGTTTATAATCAAGCATAGCGACAGCTTTTTTGTTGATGTATAATTGAATTTTATTTTGCTGTTCAATGGCACTATTTGGCTCTATCACTTTCGCGATAAGAACCTTAATTCTTGGTTTGTAATTACTTCCTTCATTGTACAAAATAACAGAATCACCTTCTTTATAAGGCATACTGCAATTTGTTAATAAGATTGCTTGATAATCATTAGCTTCACGGCTGACTCCTACCCAAATATCCTGACCACCTTTTATATTGTCTTCAAGATTATAGTTATAGGCAATCTTTTGAACATACATATGTGTATCTTCTACTTGTCCAATCAATTTTTCTGTTTTTTCCGGAAATCCCTTCCAAACAATAAAAATTGTCAAACCTGTACCTATTAACCAAAAAGTAGCTTTAATTATTTGCCATGCTACACTGTTAAAAAAATTCGTCATATATACCCTTTTTTATTTTATTAAAGAATTAATATTTCTCAATATTAATTCTATTTACTGCTCTCATACCTATTAAACTGTTTAGCATTGGCTTCTGTGACAAGCCTGTTTGCAAGTGTCGCTACATCTTCAGCCACGCAGTCGGTTTCTTCAATAATCAGCGAATTGTCATGGGTGACTTTGTTCAACTCTCCGACGGCTATATTGATTTGTGCTATCCCGTTCATCTGCTCATTGGATGCATGTGCAACACGTTCTACAATGTCCGTTGTCATGGTTATTTTCGTATTAAGTGTTTCGAGTCCCTCCATCATTTCCTGGGATATTTTAAGACCGTCATTGGATTTTTGATTTGCAAGCAATGCCAGATCTTTAATATGCTTGGCGGCTTCTTGGCTTCTGCCTGCCAGTTTTCTAACCTCAGTCGCGACTACCGCAAATCCTCGTCCCAATGTTCCGGCTCTGGTAGCTTCGATGGCGGCATTGAGACTTAGTATATTGGTTTGGGATGCAATGTTTTCGATGATTTTGACGGCATTGCTTATTTCATCTGTGGCAGTGCTGATCTCATTGATGGCTAAGATGGTATTTTGAACCAGAACTTTGCTGTTATCTGCCGATATTTTTGCCTCGCTTGAAATCGTTGCCATAGTACTCGTATGCTCCGTATTGCTGCGCACTTGGTTGGTGAGATTTTCCAACGATGCCGCTGTTTCCTCCAAAGAGACCGCCTGCTCAGTGATTGCTGAGCTAATAGACTCAGTGGAACTTTTGAGGTTATTGGCGGATTGTGCCAAAGCTAATCCATTGTTAAAAGAGTCACTCAACATAACGTTTATCTCGCCACTCAAAGCGTTAATTTGATCAATCAGCTCCCGGATATCACCGCGCCAAGGATCGTTTTGAATAATGACCGTAAAATCACCCTCTTGCACCGCTTTTGAAAGGTGCAAAATTTCATCGGTTGTTTTGCTCATAGCACGAATAAAACGGTTAAAATAATCGATGGTTTCAGCAACCATACTCATGCCGTCTCCATAGGGCTGAATCGGGACATAATTTCCCTGTTGCAGGGCAAATAATCCTAACCCAAGCTGCCCGAACAAAATATTCTCTGTATTTACTTTTTGTTTGAATGCCATTGCTCCCTCATTCAAGAGTGCGTATAACTCTTGGTATTCCGCATTTTTTGGTGTTTTCAACGGTGAGGGGATCTCATTGATCTCCTGACAGACAAAGCGGTTATAGTCTAAAATAAATTTTTTGATCATTTCGAAATCATTCATTCTTATAGCTCCATCATTTCATTGTTTTATAAAGTGCTGCGTAGTGTTCCACCTCGTTACGTGTGGGTTTTCGCCGAATGGAGAGATAGTGTTTGGAACCATCTGCCGCCGTTATCGCCGATACTGTCGCATAGACCCAGTAATAATCGCCATTTTTACATCGGTTACAGACGAATCCATTCCATATAAGCCCGCTTTTGACCGTTTTCCATAAATCGCCGAATGCGGCGGAGGGCATATCGTGATGACGCAAAATATTGTGCGGTTTCCCTATCAGCTCTTCATAAGTATATCCGCTCATCGTCACAAAATCTTCGTTGGCAAAGGAAATAATCCCTCGCTCGTCGGTCTCGGATATAATAAGCATCCGTTCAGTCATCAATATTTCTGCCATACTATTTTCCTTTTAGTTTTTCGTTTGAATAATGGGTTTAATTTTATTCAACTGGTCTATTAATCGTATAAAGGAATCGTTATTTTTTACCAGCTGTGTAGGATCAAGTTGGTCGTGTTTTACACTAACAAGCTCATCCAGTTCAGCTAATATTTCTTTTATATCCTTATTGATAACTTCAAATTTTGATTCTGAATCATTTTTCATCATTTACCTTTTGTTTAATTCACTTAAATTAGTTGATCCATTGAACTTGATAACTCACCCATTTTGCTCTCAACGGTTCCCACATATTGGGTTAAATTCATCATCTCATCCATATTTTTATTGAGTGCTTCACTGTTATCGTTAATAGATTGGATCAGGATATTAATAGTGGCGGATGTCTCTGCCAAACTTTTTTGTGTCCGTTCGGCCAATTTTCGTACTTCATCGGCGACGACAGC
>PDVJ01000431.1_pt1 | contig 14242 bp, 10 predicted proteins | sample 1369811 | NCBI WGS metagenome assembly PDVJ01 (sample SAMN07795376, study PRJNA414565) | Alkali sediment metagenome, whole genome shotgun sequencing project. | reverse complement strand
GAAAGCCCTTCCATGACCATAAACAACCAGGATCCTCGTCACCTTAGATACACATCGATTAGCGACAGTAACCAATCGTCCAAGAGGTGTAGTGGCGAGTTACGACTGCCAAATGCTGTCTATCGAGCGGCCACGTAGCACGCCGGTCACGATTTCGAAAATCTCAGAATCTCTGCGGCGCATTCATCAAGAACCAGAGAGACGAGTGCTCCGTTCTCAGACGAGAGGGAAAGTCGGCGGGTTATGATGGAAGCCCTTTGGTACCCTGGGCGATGAGTTTATAGCAATTATAGCTCGAGCCGCGGCCGATGCCGGGGCCTCCGTAGACGCCGGATGAACACTGATAGAGGTTCTTGATAAAGGTCCTGTACCCGCCGGGAATGCCCCTGAAGCGACCGTTCTGAACGCCGGCCATATTGCCTTCACACCAGCCCCCTTCCTTCATATCCAGATGCGTATCCTGGATATCCGCAGGGTTGGTGATCCGGTGGACAATGAGATTGTCTTTCGTCATGTTCGGAGCATACTCCGACCACACCTCGAAAAGCACGTCCACAAACTGCTCGGTCATCTGTTTCCATTCCTTCCTGGAGAACAACCTCGCAGGACAGGTGAACTCTTCCACATGTAAGGAGTGCTTTCCCTCAGGCACCCTGCTGCGATCCCAAATGCTGTCCGGGGCGGTGAGGATAAACATCTTGGAAGGAATGCCCAGGAGATAAATCTCGTGCTGGTATTTGTCTTCGATGAACCCGAGGTCTTTGGGTGCGAAATAGGTCCGGGGCGTCATGTTTATGTCGGGGTTGTCCTTGGCGGCTTTATACTTGGGAAGTTCATGAACCCCTACGGTTCCCCAGAACAGCTCGCCTCGATCGAACTGGTAGACCCGGGCCTTGCGTTTCATGACGTCCGTGATCCTATCCTCTCCGATCAGCCGCAGAAAGAGCTGAGGGGAGGCATTGTCCGAGACCACCAGCTGCTTGGCCGTGACCTCCGTGCCGTCCAGCAGCTTTACTCCTTTGGCTTTGCCGTTTTCGATGAGAACCTTTTGGACTTCCGAATTGATGTGGTACTCGATGCCCAGTTTCTTGCCCACGGAAACCAGCGAATTGGTGATAGCCTGGGTGCCGCCTTTGGCAATGGCAGCCGTTTCCCAACCCAAGGTCAGGTGAATCGTCGCAATCGTCACCATGATTCCGGGCACATCTTCGGGAAAGCACCCCCATGACGTCAGAAATCCTCTCAAGGTCAGTATTCTCAGCTCATCGCTCTCGAAGAAATATCGGGCGATTTGCTTGCACGTCATGAACTGCATGGGGAGCTCCAACCCGCTTTCGGGATCATTGAAAAGCTCTTCCAACGGGTCGGGCACACCCCAAGGAGTGGGAGGCGAATATCGGTACTTGTGGAAGGCTGCGCGCCACTTGTTCTTGTATTTTTCGGTAAGATCAAGATACGTTTGCGCATCGGTTTTGGAAAACCGCGCAATCTGATCGTAGGTCTTTTTGACGTTCGCCTCATTGTACTTTGTTTCGCCCGTCTTGGGATCGACCACGGTGAAGGCCGCATAAGCCACATAGCTGGTCCCGTCGTCAAAGATGATCGCTTCATTGGTGTCCGGAAACGTGTATTCCAGTCCTTCTTGGCGAAGATTGAATTCTTTGTAAGCCGGGTGGCTGTAAAAGCGCGTGAAATGGGCGCAAAAATTTCCGCGAAATCCGGGAGAAGGAAGATCCTCAGTGATCGCTCCCCCGCCCAAATGGTCCAGGCGCTCAAAAACTCCGACCTTCATCCCTGCTTTGGCCAGATAGGGCGCTATGATCGAAGCGTGATGGCCTCCTCCAATAATTACCGCATCGTACACTTTGTCAGCCATTTCATTACCTCCTCATTGATATTGTTGATGTTAGTACAGACGGTTTTTTAAAAAGTTCAAAAGCACTCTTTTCTGTCATTCCCGCGGAGGCGGGAATCCAGTCCTGCTAAGCGCTTCTGGACTCCCGCCTTCGCGGGAGTGACGGTCGAGAGGCCCTTGTGGCTCCCCGTTTCACCAGAAATGCGATTTGTCCTCCAGCCCCCCGTACCCCCCTTTAGTAAAGGGGGGAAACGCGAATAAGTCCTCCCCTTTGTAAAGAGCCTGTCCTGAGCTTGTCGAAGGAGGAGACAGAGGGGATTTGTTTCGTGATTTATCTCAGTTCTTTGAAAACCGTTGCCAGCTTGCCGGCCTTTTCTTCAGGCGACGCCCCTTCGATGATAACGCACTCCCTCCTCATGTCCGGCGGCGGGCACAGCTCAGCGAGCTGGACTCCCTTGAGGGTCTCCGCGCTGATGCCCAATTCCTTCATCCCCCATTTGGGGATCGGCATAGGCCGCTTAAGGAGCATCAGCATCTTGCTTCTTGCAACATATCTCAGCTCCCCCACCTCATTGCTCACCGTGACCAAGGCTGGGAGCCCAGCCTCAACCACCTCGTACCCCACGGGAACAAGTTTTTCCACCACGGCGCTGCTGTCGCTGATTTTTATCGAGCGCGCCAAGCTGACCGATGGAATGCCGAGCATTTCCGCGAGGATCAGGCCCACCTGCCCGGAGTCCCAGTCTCCCGCCTGCCTTCCTGTCAGGATCAGATCATACCCGCCAATCTTCTTGATGGCACAGGAAAGCACGTAAGCGATGGAACGACTCTCCAGCCTTTCGAATGCAGGATCTTCCAGAAGAATCAGCGCATCGGCGCCGGCGGCAATCGATTTTCTTAGCACGGTGTCCGAAACCTTTCTGCTCATGCTTAAAACCGTGATCTTTCCTCCCAACTCTTCTTTGATCCTGATTGCAGCTTCCAAAGCGTTTTCGTCATAGGGGCTGATCACATCGGGAGCGTCCACCACAACCTCCTTCTTTTCCGTGTTGACGCTCACATTCGAGAAGGGGACTTCCGGATCGGGTATCTGTTTTGCACAGACGATGATTCTCACATCTTTCATGATCACTCCTCCAGTTTCTTGATCAATGCGGGTAGGAGCTCCTTGTAATCGGCAACCACTCCATAGTCGGCCACCTTGAACATATTGCAGCCCGCATCCGTGTTGATGGCTATAATTTTCTTTGATCGGATCATACCGACCAGGTGTTGCACCGCTCCTGAGATACCCACCGCCACATAGGCATCCGGGGCAATCATCGAACCGGTCAAGCCGACCTGGTGGTCGGAGGACATCCAGCATTTATCCACCACAGGCCTGCTGCATCCGACCATCACGTTCCCATGGGTTTTGCTCATCGCCTTGGCGAAAGCCATGAGCATTTCAAAATCCTCCTTGGCAGCGATCCCTCGCCCGCCGGAGATGACGATGTTCGCTTTGTCCAGTTCGACGACCTCCTGTTCCACAGTCTTCAGGGACTTGACTCTTATTAGGGATTCATCAAGACTGGGGGTCATAGGCACCATCTCGCTCTTCGTGGCCGTTTGCTCTATCGGCTCAAAGGCCCCTTTCCTCACGGTGACAATCTGAGGACTGCCTTCAATCCTCAATATGGCCACGGCGTTACCCCCATAGATGGGTTTTGTGCGGATGAGACCTTTGTCCGTGGGATCGATCCTCAATCCGGTGCAGTCCGCGGTCAGCTCCGTATTCAGCCGATACGCCAGCCTAGGCGCCACTTCCCTGCCTACAAAAGAGTGGCTGATGAGAAAGAGTTTGGGGGCAATCTGCTTGCACAGCCACTCCAAGGCCCCTACCCAGGCATCGGGTTGGAAGTCTTTGAGCAGCGGGTGCTCAAGCCGATAGACCTTATTCAATCCATAGGCTGCAACCGATTCGGCCAACGGGGAGGTTTCATGTCCGACGACCACCGCTGACGTTCCGGTGCCCAGATCCTTCGCCAGGACGCTTCCCCCTCGTATGAGTTCGAGGGTCTTCTTGTCCAACAAACCCCCTTTGGTTTCAACCAACACCAACACGTCGCTCATCGCTACCAGCCCTCCTTATTCGTGATTGTTTTAACGCAGGCCTTTGGCCGCAACCAAAGACTAATTCCGAAACCCGAATGTCGAATATCGAACAAGGTTTACCATTCGACCTGCCCGCTATGCCCCCAAGCAAGTTCCAGCTAGATCCGCCATGCTTACGAGTGTCACGGCTATCGTTGCGCTGCAAAGCGCCTCGCAGGGCAGGCGGGTATTCTGCGGTTCGTTTTTGACCTTCTACGCAGCTTGCGCAGAAGTTACAGACTAAGATTCCAATCTCTTCCATGGCTTTATTGTTTGGTGACAGGATTCCCTGCCTATTCCAATGATTGCAAAACCAGCTCATTCAAGTCCATGACCTTCAGTTCTTTTTCTAATCCCAGGGTCTTTGAAGCATCTTCCAGCATGATGAGACACAGAGGACAGGCCGTGATCAGGACCTCTGCCCCGGTTGTGTGGGCTTCTCTCATCCTGATTTCGCTCATTCTTGCCTCACCATCCAGTTCTTTCCCTTGCCACATCCTTCCTCCTCCTGCGCCGCAGCAGAGGCTGTCAGGACCGTGGTGACCCATCTCTATCAATGTTGTACCGGGGATCGAGCGAATGACTTCCCTTGGTTCCTCAAAGATCCGATTGTGCCGTCCGAGGTAACAAGGGTCATGATAAGTCACCTTGAGCTTTCCGTTCGTTTTGAACCTGAGTCTTCCATCGCCGATGAGCTCCCTTAACAACAAAGAATAGTGCCTCACTCCAAAGTCCTTTTCCGGGTATTCGTTGAGAAACGCGTGGAAGCAATGGGGTGAGGATGTCACGACCTCCTTGATGCCATATTGGCCAAAAAGGTCTAGACAGTTTGCCCTCTTCTCCTCAAAGAGACCTGTTTCTCCCACCACTCTGGCGATGTCCCCGCAGCAAGGCTCCTTGTCGCCGAGAATCCCGTAACTCACCCCTGCATGCTTCAAGATGGCCGAGAAGGATTTGGCTATGGCCTGGGCTCTTGCGTCGATGGAGGTCGTGCAGCCGACAAAATAGCAGAACTCTACCTCTTTCCCACCCTTTGCCAGGGCAGGGATATCCAAACCCTTTGTCCATGCAGCCTTCTCCCTCTTGGAAGAAACCCAGGGGTTCTCATAATTAAAGAGCCTTTCAAGGGTCTGATTCATAAGATCGGGCACCCCTTTTCCTTCCTGGATAAGCAGTGCCCGTTTTTTCGAAACAGCCTCGAAGGTGGCGCCATATACCGGGCAGACCTCCAGACACGCTGCGCAGGTCGTACAGTGCCAGGGAGCATTACTCTCGATCGGGTGATCCTTGGTGAGAAACCGGATATCTCCAACACGAGAATGTTTTTTCCACAAGGCATGGACCGTGGCCTGTATGAATTCGCGGGGTGCGAAAGCCTCGCCGGCGCCTGTGGACGGACAGGCTTGCACACAACGCCCGCATCGCATACAGGCATCATAGAACACGACGTCCCCGAGTTTCAGGGGGGTGGCGCCAAAATCCAGTGATGCATCGTCGGTATTCAGTGACGCTTCGTCAGTATTCACGGCTGCGTCACCCAGTTCCTGAGAAGAGGGCGAGGTTTCTCTCGACCCTTCTGAAGAATGATGAAGGTAATAGGCGGCAGGCGCTCCCACAATGTGAAACAGTTTGGTAAAGGGGATTATGCCGATGAATCCAAGACTCAACAGCGCGTGACCCCACCACAAATACGGATAGGTTGATTCCGCGATCCCTTGGGATACGAAACCGGCCGCCCATGCCCCAACAAAAGACCAGTGGCCCCAAGCCGGCTTTTGAGACGCCAATCGGACCCCTTCCAACATAAACCCGGAACACACCACCGTCAGCAACCACAGAGGCACCACGGCATCTTCCAGCCTGCGTTCAAGTCTTGAAACGCGTTGAAGGTACCTGCGTACCAAGGCCCAGAGAATCCCTGCCAGGAGGATGAGTCCGCCGATTTCCATGGAAATCTCAAAAAGAAGATGGCTCTTGCCCACCAGGAAGGAGGACAAATGCTCGTGGATGAGCAGCAAGGTAGTGCCTATAGTCAGAATGACGAATCCCCAGAAGATAAAGGAATGCATGATGCCGGCCGGCACCTCACCCTTAAGCACACGCAGACCCAGAAAAACGTCGGAAATCGTTTGCTTCAAGGCAGGGCGTGAGAAAGCGACCTTGCCTTTCGGAGCGCTTTTCAACCACATATAAAGGTGAGCGGCAACACCGACCAGCAGCAGGCACATTGCCAAAGCAGCTAGGACATAAAAGAGCCAACCTGCCCCGATCTTCCAAAAGAGTTCCCTTTCCGGTGTCATGAAAACCTTCTCCGTCTTGATTTAACCCATCAAAAAACACTGCAGGGTATTCAATAATGCTCATCCCAAAGCAGTGGCCCATAGGGCTTTGAGCAGAATCCCAAGCATCGTTGCACGGCTAGAACTTCTTCATCATTTCGCTCATGAGATAGGGCACCTCAATGCGGCCTGTGGGAGCGAGAATCCGGCTGGCGTAGTCCGTGGCCATCTCGTTCTTGAGCTTTCTCACGAGGGATCTGAATTCCGGAGTGTCGATCGCTTTGGCGATGTCCACAATTCCCCTGGCAGTGGACTCCGACAGTATTTTGGGGCCTGTGCCGACCACCAGCCGCCATCCTGCGGTGATCGGAATACCCAGGTTCTTCATTGCGGGAATGCACTCGCCCTTCACAAAACGGTAGTGATCGTCCTCTTTTCCGGGCAACACGTTGTAGTACTGATTGAATTTCCACACACCCGTCTGGATGCGGTATGGGCTCTCCTGAACTTGAATTCGACCGGAGGGAGCCCAGACCTTGCTGTTGTATTTCCACGCATACTCGAGAAGGCGGTTGGATATGATGCGGTATTCCCGCGTGGCAAGGTTTTTGTGCAGGCTGTCCAGGCTCTCGACCTCTGCAACCGCCACGACCCTTGGCCCTTCTCCAACGACCACATAGTAGCCTCCCACCAGGCGAATCTCCAGTTTCTGCAAGGTGGGGACGTATTCGTTCATCACAAAGGTGGAGTAGTCGTCGAAATGCCCGGGCATGATGTCCCAGTATTGGGTAAAAAGGATGGCCATGAGATTCCTCCTTGGGGTCATTGCAGCGCGTGCACCCCGGATTCGCCCGTGCCCTAGAGGCAAAAGGTACGAAGGGGAGTGCAGGGGCTAGAACTTGAAGACCCTGGTCATGAGTTCGGCAATGTATTCCGCGTCGTCTTCCTTTTTCTTGGTGAATTTCGCTGGTCGCGCCTGGACCCAAAAAATATTCTGGGGGAAAGGGAGGTCGAAGTCCACAACCCACTCCATGTCCTGGGGGGTGTTGAAATGCTTCTCCACGTCCAGAGAGACACGCACAATTTCCAGAAGTTCTTCTTTGGAGAGGCAGGCTTGATTCTGCATGTCCCCAGGCACGTCGGTCGTCGCGGTCCCCGAGCTGCGGTAGACCACCATTTTCGTTTTCTCATTGATCGTGCTTTCGATGTCCTTGGTCTCCTTGTCAACGAGAAAGTGATCAGGGTTGACTTCTCCACTCACGACGCTTTCGCCCAAGCCCCAATTGCCCTCAACAACGACCTTGGTCGTGTCCCCGGTGGTTGGGAGGACAGTGAGAACGACGCCGGCAGACTTGGCATTGACCATCTTGAGGACTGCCACGCCGATGGGCGCCCTTTCCATCTCCATGCCTTTTTCGATACGAAACGCAATGGCCCTGGTCGTGAAAGCACTTCCCCACACCTTGATCACATGATTCGACACCTCATCTTTTCCCAGAACGTTCAGGAAGGACTCCATCTGTCCCGGCATACTCACCGCACCGCTCGAACGCACGGCCACCCGGACCCTGTCCATGCCGACACGGCTGCACAGCTCATCATAATGGGCATCGAGCTCCTTCTTCATATCGTACGGCATGGATTTTGACTCGATAATGCCCCGGATGGCGCGGCTGGCCTCGATCTGTTTTTCCACCTCCCTGAAACCGCGAACATTCTCTTTCACATATCGCCTGACCTCCTCGCCTGCGCCACTTTGCTCCATGAATTGTTCGTATCCGTCAACGCAAATCGCAAAACCCGGCGGCACACGCATGCCCAATCGGGTCATTTCACCCAGGTTGGCGCACTTCTTACCGACGATCTCGTTGTGCTGACTCCCCAGTTCCTCAGACCAATAGATCCATTTGTTTGCCATGAGGTTCGATCCTTTCCTTTTGGAGGAAAGCGGGTCAGGGTCCCCGTCAGTCCTTCAAGTCCCTGACCCGTTCCTCCAAGGGAATCATTGGTTAGCTGAGGATAAAGACGACGCCAAGGTTGGCATCCACCTTGATCCTCTGTCCGGATTTGATTTTCGCTGTTCCTTCGAATACGTTCATCACCACAGGAATACCATATTCTCTTCCCACAATGGCCGCATGGGAGAGACCAGCCCCCCGGTCAACGACGACGCCCTTGATAATGGAGAAAACAGGCGTCCAGCTCGGAGACGTGGTCGCAGCCACCAGGATATCCCCTTCTTGCACCAGATGGAGTTCGTCTTCCGTCATGATCACTCGCGCCGTCCCCTCGGCCACACCCGGTGATCCGCAGACGCCATAGAGATCGGCCTTAAGTTCAGGCCGCACCTGGGGCATGGAACCTACCACCACTTTGAGGGCAATGGGGTCCATGGACTGCACGAGAACGCCCATGGCCATATTCATGTCGAATCCCTCTTTCAGGAAGGCGGGCGGATTAGGCGTCTTCTGCCATTCCTTCCATTCCGCCTTTCTCCGATCCACGATGTAGCGCAGATTGAATTGATCGGGGTTGATCCCGGCCCGGCGGACTTCGTCGGGGATGAGGAAGAACATGTCTTCAGGGTCGTTCATTGCTCCCAACTTGACGAAACGCCTCCCCAGACCGAGAGCGCTCCGCCTCATCATGGCGTGGGTATAGAGATCCAAATAATGATCGTGCTCTTCGCTAAAGGCTCCGCTCTTCTGCGCCAATCGCATGAGCTGCTGAAACCATCCCTTCTGTTCTTGCGACACTTTGGCCAGGATCTCTTTCTCTGCGGCAAGCCTTTCGACCGTTTTCTTTTTCCGCTCCTCATCCAGGTTGAAGTCACCGCCCTTCATGAGAAATTGCTTCACATTCACCAGCGCCGGTGTCGGGTCCTCTACCCAGCTGGGCAAGTTGATTTCGGACATTCGCTGCATGCGCCATCCGTCTTCATTCATCAGTGCCGCAAAATCCTTCATGAACGCCCGGCCCTTTTCAGTGCCCTCCAGCTTGGGCTTGATGTCATGGGCTTGGTTCTTGAGAAACACATCGCCAAGGCCATCCTTCCGGGCCCGCTTCGAGAACTCCCAGAGTTTACGGTCCACCTGAAAAACTTTGTTATCAAATCCGGAGACCAGCTTGATAAACATCGGCGAGGTGTCGTCAATTTTGGCGATGTCCCTGCACATGTTTTCGAAAAGGATGTAAGCGGTGTAGGTGCCGTACATCATATACATGTGAATTTCCCACATCCGCCGGCACGTGTTGATCGTGTCCTCGAAATTCTGCAGCAATTCAATATTCGTCGCTGTTTCCGGATTTGTGGCCTTGAGGTGCTCATAGCGCCCGAGAATTTCTTTCACGAATCCGCCCCACAGCCCGTCAAAGTCCTTGATAAAGGGCAGGATAGCCTTTCGGAACTCAACCTCTCTGCGCCGTTTCTCCTCCTCGGTTTTGACCAGCAAAAGTGTCAGGTAACCCCCGCCTTTGTGGAACCGCCAATCCCAGCCCTTCACCGTCGGCAGGCTGAGTTTCTCGGCGCCATACTGCATACCGTGACGGCAGAAGTTGATCCAAAACCATCCGAACATGGGCGTCCATGGCGGTACGGAGTGCGTGCCATCCAGGAACCAAGCAGGTGATTGCTCGAAATCCCTCTCCAGATCCAATTCCAACCCGGGGACCACGTCGTAGACTTTCATCCTCTCTACCTCCTTCAGTGAAATGTTTTTGGTGGATAATGCCCTGCCTAAAATAAACCACGTACCCGATACGGGCACCACAGCCTTCCACAGAGAAGGCGTCTCTTCACCTCCTTTCTCTTGGGGTCGAATTCACTCAATCTCCCACCACCGTGAGTGCTTCCGCGGCGCACCACTTCACGCACTCAGGATCAGGAGGCTCGCCGCAAAAGTCACATTTCAAGGGAATGGCGGTGTCCGGTTCTTTGTAAATGGTTTTCTCCGGGCAAGAGGCCCGGCACAACACACACCCGTCAACCTCTACGCCGTCAACAAGCACTGTGCCCTTGGAGTTGCATGCCGCCTCTGTAAAAGGTCCGGCAATGACGGGGAGACAAAAGGTCTCCTCAACAAAAACCTTGATTCTCGACCTTTGCGGACTGACGCTCTCCGTGTGCTTCAACGCACAGGCGACCTCACAGAGCTTGCACCCGCTGCACTTGGTGTGATCGATTCTTATTTTCATTTGAGCCCTGTCCCTTCTTTCCCCAATCCCAATTGACGAAGCTTCTCCGGGGTCGGCACGCCGTCTTCATCCCATCCCCTCAGTCGATAATACAGGGGGAGCATCTCTGAGAGATGGACGACCTGGTTCTTCACCCGGGGCTCCTGGGTGATCCTTTTGGGGAGCGTGTCATCCTTCCCGCTTAAACCGGCCTTGAAGTTGAACAGTCGCTCCAGGTTCCATATCCTCTCGCCGATGAGGGCCAGTTCTTCTGCCGAGTAATCGAGTCCTGTCGTGAGCCTCAACCACTGAAGGGGCTTTTCGTTCCAGAGCGGCCCGTGGTAAATGATCCAGCACAGCACTCCCGAATCCACAATGGCGACATAGTCCTGATCTTGTTTCGTCCATTCCACATGGTGCGCCGGATCCTTCCTTCCTTCGTAGAAAGGCAACGTGGCCTTGGTGTGGCACGCCCCCACATTACTGGTTGCATATTGAAGGCCGATGATCTCGATCCCCTGGGGATGCCACGCAGGCATGCCCTGTTTCTTGACGCCCATGAAAAGTTCCGGTCGGCCGTATTTTTCCGCCACTGCGGCGCCTCCCTCTGCAAGCAGATCGCCGAATCCCTGGCGCAGGGCCGTCTCCCGGAGTGCCCGGAACATCATAGCGGCATTTCCGAAAGGGAGCGGATACCCGATGTCCTTCTCATGAAGGATGCCTGTTTCAAAGAGCTCCATGGCGCAGGAAATCGTGGCGCCTGCCGTGATGGTGTCCATTCCCAGCTCATTGCACAGGAAGTTGGCCCTGAAAATGTCCTTCAGGTCCCCGATACCGCAGTTGGACCCAAGAAGCGCCATGGTTTCGTGTTCAGGCCCTTTGGTCGTCCATGGATACTCCGGGTCGCTGATTCTTGCCCGCTTTCCGCACCGAAAGGGACAGGCAAAGCACCCCTCGTCCCTGGCCCTCAGCATGTTCCGGATGTAGGCGGGATCCTCGAACTTGGTGAAGGGCTCGAAGTAGCCGTCCTTGAAATTAAAGGCCGCCTGCGTCTTGGACTTGTTGGCTCTGCCCGGGAGACCCCAGGTCCCCCACATAGACCTTTTCTCGAGCTCTTTGTTTTCCCTCGCTTCTTTATAGAATGCCATCACCGCCTGCTTGAATGCTTCAGGATCGGAGATCCGGATTTCCCCTGTTCCATGGGCGGCAATGGCCTTTACGTTCTTGGACCCCATGACCGCTCCCATGCCCGAGCGGCCGGCTGCCCTGCCGCCGTCCGCCATCACACAGGCAAAGCGAACCAGATTCTCGCCTGCAGGGCCGATGGTGGCGATGCTCAGCATGTTTTTCTCCCAGCGGTCCGCTTCGGGCCCCATCTCTGCCCTGATAGCGTGCTCTGTTTCCGTGGCTCCTTTACCCCATAAATGGGCCGCAGGCCTGATCTCCACCTTGTCGTTGAGGATAGAGATATAAACAGGTTCGGGAGACTTCCCTTCAAGAATGAGCGCGTCATATCCGGAAAATTTCAGATTGGCTCCGAAGTATCCTCCGCAGCAAGGGTTCCCGATGGCTCCGGTGAGAGGAGACTTGCCGACCACGACGAATCTTCCACCTGCAGGAACACCCGTGCCTGTGAGAGGACCCGTAGCGAAGATCAGCTTGTTTTCCGGGCTGAGGGGATCAATACGGGGATCGATCTCGTCAAAAAGCATACGGTCCCCTAGACCGCGGCCTCCGATGTAGTCTCGTGCCAGTCCGGGAGGCAAATCTTCCACACTGCAGTTGCCCCTGGTAAGATCAATCCTCAGAATTTTTCCTGTCCAACCATACATATTTCACCAACCTCCGGTTCACGGCGCACGGCTCACGGGGCACGGTAAGAAAGCCCCGAGTAATGGGTGTTGCCGTGTGCCGTCTAACGTGCACCTTGCACCGTGTCTCGTGTACCGTGCACGTGCACCGTGTACCGTGCACCCTTCCTTATAAGTGCGCCTCACCCGTCAGCCCCGTGAGATCTGCTTGCGAAAACACCGGCCCGTCGCTGCAGATGTACTTGCTCCCCACATTGCACCGACCACACTTCCCTATGCCGCACTTCATCCGCATTTCCAGGGAGAGAAAAATGTTTTCATCCTCAAACCCGAGCTTCTTCAGTACCGGTAGAGTGAAGTGGATCATGGCCGGGGGTCCGCAGACCACGGCAAAGGCATTCCGCGGATTAGGCGCGACGGACCGTGTGACATCGGGTACAAAGCCGACATGGCCCTGCCACCCGTTCTCGCCTTTGTCGACCGTGAGGTGCACTCGGAGATCCCCCCGCTCCTGCCAGGCTTGGAGATCTTTTTTGTAGAGAAGAAGCCCGGGCTTTCTCGCCCCGTAGATGACGATAAGATCCCCGTATGCCTCCCGGTTTGAATCATGGAGAAGGAAATTGGTCAGGGATCGCAGTGTGGACAACCCGAACCCTCCCCCGACAAGCACCAGATTTTTCCCTTTGAAGGTCTCCAGGGGATATCCGTTTCCCAACGGCCCCCGGACACCCACCACCTCCCCCTTTTCCATCCGGTGGAGTGCCCCCGTTACCACCCCGATCTTGCTCACGCTGAACGCGAGACGGCCGGGACGGGTTGGTGTGGAGGCCATGCCGAAGGGAGCCTCTCCTTTGCCGAAAACCGAGATCCCGGCGAACTGGCCCGGAGTATAAACAAATCGCTCTTCATCCTCTTTGCCCACAAAAGAGAGCTCAAAAGTTTTGATGTTTCTATCCTCTGTCTCGACGATGATCTCTTCGATTCTCATGGGAAACGGGACATAAGGGTTTTCCATCACCGTGCATTCCCCTCTGAAAGCGATGTCATGACCTCGCGGATATCCAGGTTGACCGGGCATTCGGTCACACACCGTCCACAGCCCACACAACCCGGCATTGCCTGAGTCTCGGGAAGGTAGCTGAACTTGTGCATGATCCTCTGCCTGAATCTTTCTTTTACCGTAGGCCTCGGGTTGAAGCCGGAAGCCTGCTGGGTGAAAAGCGGGAACTGACAGGAATCCCAGACCCTGATTCTTTCTCCGGTATTGCCCGCGGCCTCGTCGCAAAGATCAAAACAATGGCAGGTGGGACAAAGATACGTGCAGATCCCGCAACCCAGACAGGTTTCTGTCAGGTCCTTCCAAATCGGATCGTTGAAGAGCCGCTCCAATTGCCCTTCCAGATTTTCTTTCATGGCCACCGGCTTCATGCAAGCCTCGGATTTGCTTTTGACCTTCTCCGCCAGGGCCAGGGTTTCCACGTCACTCTTCTCAAAAGCCTGGTCTTCAAAAAGAGCCGCGCCCTTTTCACTCACTGCTTCAGCGACGTACCGATCGCCCACGTCCAGGAGGAGCAGATCCGACCCCTCTGCAGAGCATGGGCCTCCACCCGTGGACAGGCAGAAACAGGAGGGATTCGGATCGTCACATCCCAGGCTCACCACGACCGTGCCGGCTCTCTTGTCGGCATAGTAGGGATCGCGGCAGTCACCGCCGAAGACCTTGTCCAGAAGCAGGAGCCCCCTGGCATCACAGGGACGGATACCGAACAGCACTCGGCCCTGTTCTCCTTCCGGAGGAACATCCACCTCCGCCTTTCCCTTTTCCGCCCGATACCGGAAAAGCGTTTCCCTCTGAGGGAAAAAAACGGACTTAGGAGATTCTTTGGCGTTCAGGTACTCCAGTACCACTTGAGAGGGAGAATCAATCTCTCTGATCAGGATGACCTCCCCTTTTCTCACAGGAGCAAAAACAATCCGATCCTGAAGAAGGC
>PDVJ01000062.1_pt1 | contig 14258 bp, 16 predicted proteins | sample 1369811 | NCBI WGS metagenome assembly PDVJ01 (sample SAMN07795376, study PRJNA414565) | Alkali sediment metagenome, whole genome shotgun sequencing project. | reverse complement strand
GTGCGGGTGCTGCACCGGCTGGTGGATGCCGGCAATACCGTCGTCGTCATCGAGCACAACCTCGACGTGATGGCCGAGGCCGACTGGATCGTCGACCTTGGGCCCGAGGGCGGGTCTGGCGGCGGGCGCGTCGTCGCCCAGGGATCGCCGGAGCACGTGGCGAAGGCGGTCGGGAAGTCGCACACAGCGAGCGTGCTCCGGCCATTTCTTGCTGAACGCGGAAGACCGGCTGCGACGTGACTGCGGGCGCAGCGGTCGCCGGTTGCGTGCCCCACCGGAGCCGGAAGGATTCAGTGCGACGCCTCTCCCATCAGCGAGGCAGTTCGGCTCACCACGCACCCTCCTGCAGCGGCAGCAGCCGCGAGTCCTCCAATGCGGCCGTGCGGTGGCCGATGCCGGCCAGGTAATCGGCATTGGACGCGAACGCGAGGAATGCCGCCGTGCTGGCTTGCTCCACCAGCATTGCAGCATCCCAGCGTTCGTTTTCGGGTCCGACCAGAAATCCGCCACCGCGCCCGAAGAAGATCAACCTGCCGCCGGACTGCTCCAGGTACGGCATGGTGTGTTCCATGTAGAGGCGATAGGCCTCCTCACCGGTGATGGTGCTGGCAGGCGCCAGCTGTGGGGTCGCCGAGTAGTCGGCGAACGCGCGGTAGCGCAGCAGGTTGAGCATGACGACGCGGCCGGTCATGCCTCGCATGAAGAAGGCGCGGCCGGATTCCTGGGTCGGTTCGAGGTATGTCTGCATCGCGGGTCACCTGGTTGTCTGATTTCGGTGCGGAGCGTCGGTATCGGGCGTCAGTCAGTGGCTCAGGGCTGTCCCCGCCACTCGCGTCGCAGCAGGCCGTAAATGGCCGTGTCCGAGACTTCTTCACCGACGATCCACCGTTCCCGGAGATAGCCTTCCTTTTTGAATCCAAGGCGCTCCAGTGTCCTGGCCGAAGCGCCGTTGCGCGGATCGATGTCGGCTTCGATCCGGTTCAGGTCGAGTTCGCCGAAGCCGAAGTCGAGAAGGGCCCCGAGAGCTTCCTGCATGTAGCCGTGGCCCCACGCGAACGAGCCGAGCCCGTAGCCGACTTCCGCACGACGGCACGCGTAGTTGATGCTGAAGAGCGAACACGTCCCGAGCAGGATTCCGTCTTCCCGCAGCTCGATGCCCAGGCGAAGGTGATCCCTGTGGGCCTGTTCCAGGTCGGCGGCGATCATGACCCGGGCAGGCTCCTGACTTGTCCACGGAGGCGTGCTCCAGTACCGCATGACCGTGTCGTCGGAGAAGATGGCGAACAGGGCGTCCGCATCGGTTTCGCGCAGAGGACGCAGCACGAGCCGGTCGGTGCGAAGGGGAAGATTCTGGAAGGCCTGCATGCTGCGCCCGGGTGCAATCGGGAATCGATGTGTCAGGGTTCGGTGCCGTCCATTGCCCGGCGCACTTCCTCCGCGATCGCCAGCACTCCGGCGGCCACGCTCTCCGGGGCCTGCGAAGCGTTGATTCGTATGCACTCGTTGCGGTGGCTCCAATCGTCCTCGAGCCCGGGGAAGAAGTGGTGCCCCGACAGGACATACACGCCGCGTGCCTTGAGGCGCCTGTAGAGTTCCTGGCTGGTGATCGGCAGCCCGGGGAACCAGAGCCACAGGAAGAATGCGCCTTCGGGACGGTGGATTCGCAGCGGCAGGTCGCGGCACGCGTGCTTGAGCTGCTCGACCGCATCGGACGAGCGCGCGGCATAGTAAGGGCGGATCGTCTCCGCGCAGATCGCCTCGAGCTCGCCGCTGCCGAGCAGCGGCTCGACGATGACCGCGCCCGTGGCGCCCGGCGCCAGTGAGGTCGTCGCGTTGAACGCGGTCAGCGCCTCGATCACGCCTTCGTGCGCGACGACGATGCCGGTGCGCGTCGCCGGCAGCCCGAGCTTCGACAGGCTCAGGCAGAGCACCGTGTTGTCGTTCCAGGGCAGGCCGGGCTCCACGAACTGGATGCCGGGGAAAGGCTCGCCGTACGCGGCGTCGATGATGAGCGGAACCCCGCGGGCGCGTGCCAGTGCATCCAGGCGCGCCAGTTCGTCGAGCGTGAGCACGTTTCCGGAAGGGTTCGTCGGCCGGGAAACGCAGATCGCGCCGACGTCGGCGATGCTCTCGAGTCCCTCGAATCGCACGCGGTACTTGAAGAGGCCGTCCGGGAGTTCCTCGATGGCCGCGCGTTGCGCCACCAGCATGTCGTCGGACAGGCCGACGTCCGCATAGCCGATGTACTCGGGCGCCACCGGCAGCAGGATGCGCTTCCGCGACCCGTCCGCGCACTCGCCCGCGAACAGGTTGAACAGCGCCGTGAACGCCGTCTGGCTGCCGCTGGTCAGCGCCACGTTGCGCTCGGTGACGATCCAGCCGTAGCGTCGTGCAAGCGCCGCCGCAAGCGTAACGCGGAACGCATGATCGCCCGCCGGGTCCGAATAGCTGGCCGCGAATCGGCCCAGCTGCGCATCATCGCCCGCGATCTCGCGCAGGCGCCGCCGGTAGACCGCTTCGACGGCCGGAATCCGCGCCGGGTTGCCGCCACCCAGCATGTGCACAGTGCGGCCCGCTGCAAGGCGCGCAGCCTCGCCGAGGTCCGTCATCAGCTCCAGCGCGCCGGTGGGTCGCAGCATCCGCACGCCGAATTTCGTCGCAGCGAGCTTCATGGGCCAGGTTCCGCGTGGGTGGTCACGCCCGAGGTCAGCTAGACTCGTTGATACGATGCGCGAAGTCCATGCCGTCATCTTCGACCTCGACAACACGCTCTGGGACGTCGGCCCGGTGATCCTGCGTGCCGAGCACGCGATGCTGCGGTTCCTGGCGGAGCGTTACCCGCGCGTGGTCGAGCGTCACTCGCTCGAATCGATGCGTGACGTGCGTGCCCGCATGGCGCTGGAGCACCCGGCGATGCGGCACGACTTCACGTGGCTCAGGACCCAGGCGCTGCTCGCGCACGCCCGCGAGGCCGGGTATCCGGATTCAATGGCCACCGAGACTTTCGAGGTCTTTTTCCGCGCCCGCAACGACGTCGTGCTGTACGACGACGTGCTGCCGTCCTTCGAGGCGCTTGCCGGCCGCTATCGGCTGTTCGCGATCAGCAATGGCAACGCCGATCTCGCCGCGATCGGCCTCGCGCATTTCTTCGAGCGCAGCCTCGCGGCGCGCGAGGCGGGGACGCTGAAGCCGGATCCGAGGATCTTCACGATGCTGCTCGATGCGGCGGGCATCGCCGCGGATCGTGCGGTACACGTGGGCGACGACCCGGAGGCGGACGTGGAAGGCGCGCGACGGGCTGGCGTCGCGGCCGTCTGGCTCAACAGGTCGGGGGCGCGCTGGCCCGAAACGTTCGCGGCACCGCGCCATGCGATTTCGACGCTTGCTGAACTGCCGCCGCTGCTGGCCGGCGTGGCCTAGGGACCGGCGGCAAACCGTCCCGCCGAACGACGGCAGTCCGTGGCCCGGCTATTCTTTCGCGTCGTCGCGCGCCAGTTTCTTCCGCATCGCAATCCATTTCGAAAGTTCGCGCAGGTCTTTCGGCTTTCCTCGCGACGGCTTGCCGATCGTGACAGGCTGGGTACTGTACGGATCGTAGCCGATCGTCGAAGGTGGAGGACCGGCCGGATCGCTGGCGCCGCCCGAGCCATACTCGTCTGCGACGTCCATGCCGGGATCGACCAGCAGGCGCAGACGTTCCGCGTTGCCCAATGCATCGTCGACGAGCAGGTCACCGTCCGCCTTCCACTCCCACGTCATATTGCCGCGGTCGTCGACGGCGTAGTGACCGGGATCATTCCCGGTTGATTCCTGCTCCGGGGGTGAATCGGCCGGATTTCGACCTGGTTTCTCCGCCATGACATGTTCCGCCTGAGTTGCGGTTCCCGATTCCTCGCGGGATGTTACCGACCGCGGGGACCCGGGATATGCGACCCGCTTCACGGAATGTCGGAATCAGGTGCCGGCCCGCAGGGCGGCCTGCGCCCAGCACAGGCCAACGATGCTCTTGCCGTCACTCAACTCGCCCGTCGCCGCCCTGGCTGCAGCGGCCGGCAGCGGTATCCAGGTGACCTGGAAAACCTCGTGCTCCTCCGGCGAGGTGTCGACGGCCACCAGGTCGCGTGCAAGGAAGATATGGATTACCTCGGTCAGGACGCCTGGCGAGCTGAAGAACTCGCCGAGCTTGTCCCAGCGGCCAGCCTTCATCCCGGCTTCCTCCGCCAGTTCGCGCACGGCGCACTCGATCGGCGGCTCGCCGTCGTCAAGCTTTCCGGCGGGCAACTCGTCCAGCCATCCACCCGCCGCATGCCTGAACTGGTGCAGCAGGCAGATGCGGCCTTGGGCGTCGAGCGCCACGATCGCCGCCCCGCCCGGGTGGTGCGCGATCTCCAGCTCGGCCACCCGGCCGTTCGGAAGCTCCACCTGCTCGAGGTTGAGCGTCAGGACGCGCCCCTTGAAGACGTTGCGGATCCGCTGTGTCATGTGATGCGCGCTGGCGTGCTGAAAACGTGGATCATACTCAGGACCACGACGGCGGTCCTTGTCGGGCCGCCGGTGGGTGATGGGTTGCAGCCTGCCGCCGCACGCGCCAGCTGCCGGGCACGGCCAGCCGCCCGCCGCTTGTGATAACTTGCCCAGTCAGGCTCCAGGAGAAGGGGCCGTGGAGCACGACTATGAACACCCCCACGATTCCCGCGACCGTCGCCCGCCTGCGCCAGACTTTCGACAGCGGCAAGACCCGCCCGATCGAGTGGCGGCTGGCGCAGCTGGCAGAGATCGAGCGCGCGATGCGCGACCACGAAACGGACTTCGCCGAGGCGCTGCAGAAGGATCTCGGCAAGTGTCGCTTCGAGGCGGTCATGACCGAGATGAGCTTCGTGGAGGAGGAGGCGAAGTACGCGCGCAAGCACCTCCGGAACTGGATGCGACACACCAGCGTGCGGACGCCGATGATGGCGCAGCCGGGGCGCAGCTACATCGAGCCGGAGCCGAAGGGCGTGGTGCTGATCATCGCGCCGTGGAACTACCCGATGTCCATGGTCTGCGCTCCGCTCGTAGGCGCCATGGCCGCAGGAAACTGTGCGGTCATGAAGCCGTCGGAGATCACCTCGCACACGTCGGCCGCGCTGGCTGCCATCCTGCCGCGCTACCTCGACAAGGATGCTTTCGCGGTGGTGGAGGGCGGCGTCCCGGAGACGACGGAACTGCTCGGGCAGAAGTTTGACCACATCCTCTATACCGGCAACGAGCGTGTGGCGCAGATCGTCATGACGGCGGCGGCGAAGCACCTCACGCCTGTCACGCTCGAGCTCGGCGGCAAGAGCCCGTGCATCATCGACAAGAGCGCCGACATCGAGGTCGCGGCGTCCCGCATCGCCTGGGGCAAGTTCATCAACGCGGGCCAGACCTGCGTCGCCCCGGACCATGTGCACGGCGGCCGCGTGGACGTGGCCAGGCGCTACGTCGAGCCGACGATCGTGCTCGACCCGGCCGTCGACTCGGAGCTGATGACCGAGGAGATTTTCGGCCCCGTGCTGCCCATCATCACCGTGGACGAGATGCACCACGCCATCAAGTTCGTCGTGGACCGCCCGAAGCCGCTGGCGCTGTACGTGTTCACGAAGAGCAAGGCACTGGAGGACGCGGTCCTCGACCGCATCAGTGCCGGCAGCGTCTGCATCAACGACGCCGTGATCTTCATGGTGTCGCCCGAGCTGCCGTTCGGCGGCGTCGGCAACAGCGGCATGGGTCGCTACACGGGCTGGTACGGGTTCGAGACCTTCAGCCACATGCGCCCGGTCATGAAGCGCAGCTTCCGGTTCGACGCACCGATCCGCTACCCGCCCTACACCGAGGGGAAGGCAAAGCTGATGAGGCTGGTGCGCTAGGCGCGGCCGTCACGTATCGACGCGGTCCACGGACGTCTGGCCGGAGACCCGCTGCCGGACAAGCGACCACGACATTCCGATGCCGAGCACGATGCCAAGGATGGCCAGCACCACCCAGGCCATCGCGGCGCGGTTGTCGATGCTGAGCCAGCCCTGCCTCACCATCCACCAGGCGATCGACGCGAACAGGGCCACCAGCAGGCCGACTCCCACCGCGCCCATTGCGTTGAACGTCGAGCGCACGAAGAACAGCCATGCGCCGACGAGCAGGATGCCGGCAATGGCCTTGGCGGGTGGAATCGTGGGGAAGTTCTCGGCCAGCCAGTGGAAGTACGAGTGGCCGGACGGATTGAAAGTCAGGAAGACCAGCGCCAGCGAGAAAAGCACCCGCCAGACCACGCCCATGATGTTGAACTTGTCCATTTGAAGTCTCGGTGTCGCCGGAAAATGTCGGCCGCATCTTACAGGCCGGTCGGCCCGCGGCGTGCAGCTGGATATCCATACAGCCCGGCCCTATAGTCCGGCGGAATATGATCCATTCGCAAGCCTTCGCCGACCTGAATCCAGCGCAACGCGAGGCCGCAACCTACGGCGAGCCCTCGCCCGGTGGCGGCGTGCTTGCCGCGCCGCTGCTGGTGATCGCCGGCGCAGGCACCGGCAAGACCAGCACGCTCGCGCATCGCGTTGCGCACCTTCTCCTCTGCGGGGTGGCGCCGGAGCGCCTGCTGCTGCTCACGTTCACCAGGCGTGCCGCCCTCGAAATGACTCGCCGCGCGCAACGTGTCGTCGCCGGTGCGATGGCCCGATCCCGCGGCGGCATGTCGCCACCGGCAGACATGCGCCTGCCGTGGTCGGGTACGTTTCATGCGATCGGCAACCGGCTGATCCGCCAGCACGCGAGCCGTCTCGGCCTCGATCCGTCGTTCAGTATCCTCGACCGCGGCGACGCGGCCGACCTGATGGACGTGGAGCGCCAGCGCCTCGGGTTCTCGAAGGCCGAGAAGCGCTTCCCGCGCAAGGACACGTGTCTCGGCATCTATTCGCACAGGGTCAATACGCAGCGCAGCCTGCGCGAGACGCTCGAGACCGCGTACCCGTGGTGCCTCGACTGGGAGGACCAGCTGACCAGCCTCTGCCGCGCCTACGTGGATGCGAAGCTCAGCCAGCAGGCGCTCGACTACGACGACCTGCTGCTCTACTGGCAGGTGATGATGCGGGATAACTCCCTCGCGAGCACGATCGGTGCGCAGTTCGACCACGTACTCGTCGACGAGTACCAGGACACGAATGCGATGCAGGCCGCGATCCTGCTCGGCCTGAAGCCGGACGGTCGCGGCCTGACCGTGGTCGGCGACGACGCGCAGGCGATCTATTCGTTTCGCGGTGCGACGGTGGACAACATCCTCGACTTCCCGGAGAAGTTTCCGTCTCCGGCGCACGTGGTGACGCTCGAGGAAAACTACCGTTCCAGCCAGGCCGTGCTCGATGCGGCCAACGCTTTGATGGCCGAGGGCGGCCGGCAATACCGCAAATTCCTGCGCAGCTCGCGCGGTGCGGGAACAAAGCCACGCTACGTCGCGGTGCTCGACGACCAGGCGCAGGCCGGTTACGTGGTCGAGCGCGTGCTCGAAGCGCGCGAACGCGGCGTCGATCTGCGCCGCCAGGCCGTGCTGTTCCGCAACTCCGACCACAGCGACGTGCTCGAGCTCGAGCTCATGCGCCGCAACATCCCTTTCGTGAAATACGGGGGTCTCAAGTTTCTGGAGGCGGCGCACGTCAAGGACATGCTCGCCGTGCTGCGCTGGGCCGACAACCCGCGCAACCGCATCGCCGCTTTCCGCGTGCTGCAGTTGCTGCCGGGCATGGGTCCCGCCAACTCGGCGCGGGCGTGCGAAGCCTTCGAGGCCGCTGGCTTCCACTGGTCCGCGCTCGCCGCGCACCCGGTACCCGCCGCCGCCCGGGAGCACTGGCCGGATCTCGCGCGGTTGATGGAGGCTCTTGCAGGCGACGCGCCCTGGGAGGGCCAGGTAACGCGCGTCCGCGCCTGGTACGAGCCGCAGCTCGAGCGGCTGTACGAGGTGGCACAGGTCCGCCGCGGCGACCTCGAGCAACTCGAACGGCTCGCGGTGCAGTACGCGACGCGCGAGTCCTTCGTCACCGAGTTGACGCTCGATCCCCCGCAGGCGAGCGGCGATCTTGCGGGTGATCCCTTGCTCGACGAGGACTACCTTGTGCTGTCGACCGTGCACTCCGCCAAGGGCCAGGAATGGGAGGTCGTGCACGTGCTCAACGTCACGGATGGCAGCTTCCCGTCGGAGTTCGCGACCGGTCGGCCGGAACAGGTCGACGAGGAGCGGCGTCTGCTCTACGTGGCCATGACGCGGGCCCGCCAGGAACTGCATCTGCTCGCGCCGCTACGCTTCTACGTGACGCAGCAGGCGCCCTCGGGCGACCGCTACGTGCACGGGGCTGGCAGCCGGTTCATGACCGAGACGGTACTCGCGCGGTTCGAGCGCACCGCATGGCCGCAGGGGACTGAACGGCCCGGTCAGGCGCCGGCCGACGGCGGGCCACGGATTGACGTCGCGGCGCAGCTGCGCGGCATGTGGTGAACGTGCTGCCGGCTCAATGAGCGCCGAATCGGTATTGCAGTTCGAGTAGAAACGAATCGAGGCTCGTGGAGCTGTCGGTGTTCAGCATGTCCCGGTCAATGCCCACGGTTTGCAGGTCGAGACGGACCTGCAGGCCCTTGACGACGGTCACGCCCACGCCCACGCCGGCCAGCAGGCTCGTGCCGTCGTCCTCGAGGTTGCGGGTGACCACATCGTCGCCGAAAGACTGATCCAGTCGTTGCGTGCTCTGGCCATCCCAGAACCCGGCGCCCAGCCGCACGTAGATCTCGAAGACTTCGCCGAACGGAAAGATGCCCAGGGCCGACACTTCGGTCACCGTGGCCTGGAAGTCCACGCGGTGGTTGTAGAAGTCGTTCAGTTCGGGCGTGTAGACGAGGTTCTTGTTCCAGCCGATCGTGCCGGAATCGAGATAGCCGACCTCGAGCGCGACATACTGGTTGAGACGCAGACCGGCGTAGACGGAGTAACCGTAAGCACCGTCGCCCCCGTCATAGTCGTTGTTCGCGGGGTCGTTGCCCCACCAGAAACAGTCTTCGTCGCAGTCATTGCCGACCAGCACACTCACGTTCGAGTAGCTTCCGCCGCCGCCCACATACACGCCGAACCATGACGCGGGAACCGGATCGGGTATCGCTGCAGCGCTGGTAGGATCCTGGGCCCACGCAGTACCGGCCCAGAGCAAGTGCCCACAGAGAAACGTCACGACGAGAGCCGGGATCTGTGCTTGCGTCCTCATTGCCGACCTCACCAGTCGGGGCCAGTTCCGTGGCCCTTCCGCACCCTTGTAGGCCCGTCTCGCCAGGCGACTCAATGGGGCTTTCCCCCGCGTGAATCCCCGTGGGTCGTCGCCGAAAAAAAAGAAGGCCCGGGTCGCCCCGGGCCTTCCAGTCTCATCAGCTCAGGCGCTTGCGCGCGGAGCAGCGTTTACCAGCGGCGCTGGCCGCCGCCGCCGCCACCACCGTAGCCGCCGCCGCCGCCACCCGGACGGCCACCGCCGCCCGGACGACCGCCGCCGCCGCCGGTACGCGGACGGTCCTGCGCCTCATTCACGCGCAGCGGGCGTCCGCCCATGTTGAAGCCGTTCAGCGCCTGCATGGCGCGCTGCGCATCGGCCTGCGGCATCTCGACGAAGCCGAAGCCGCGCGGCCGGCCGGTCTCACGATCGGAAGGCAGGGCGATGGACTCGACGGTGCCATGCTGGGCGAACAGATCTTTCAGCTCGCTTTCAGTGGCGGAAAAAGGCAGGTTGCCCACGTAGATCTTGGTCATTCGAACATTCCTAAGAAAATATCAAACACAAAACGACAGGACTCAAAAAAGCCGATTAATCGCTCTGCGATACCCGTTCAAGGGCAAGCGCGCGCGCGATTCCTGTCACCTGATCGAAGACGTTTCGGCTTAACAAACCAGGGGCCAGGAGGCTCCCTGCAAGGCACGGACGGGCAACGATCTGTGCGCAGCTTAACACAAGCTCATGATCCATCAAAGGAAAAGTGCCCGACATGCGGGTCGCCGGGACTACCAGCGGTCGCCAGAGCCGCGGCGCGGCGGGTGGGCAGCGCGCTCGCGCGCCTCGCTCACCCGCAGCGCACGGCCATTCATCTCGAAACCGTTCGTGTGCTGGATGGCGTCATGGGCGTCAGCGCCTGGCATATCGACGTACGCGAAGCCGCGCGGTTGCCCGGTATCGCGGTCATTGACGATTTTTACGGTATCGACCCTGCCGAACTGTTCAAAAAGACTGCGGACCTCGGCTTCGGTCGCGCTGAACGGCAGGTTGCCGACGTGGATGGTCGTCATTGGCAGGTCCACTCAGTCGTGCAGCGGTGCGGGCCGGGGAGGGGGCAATGGCTGACAATTGCGGATACGCCGGAGGAGAGTGAGGTCGGCCTCGGGGAGAACTGTCGGGCGAGTGCCTGGCGTCCGCTGTCTGGAACCCTGATGACAGGGACGAGACTACTTGACAACAGGTGTCAACTGCAACCTAAATCATTGATGCAGCGCAAAAAAACGCCGGGCACCCTCCCGCATTGCAGGAAGATCGGCACCCGGCACCCGGCTGCCGCTCGTCTACTTGGCTTCGGGGGCCGGCAGCATCTTCTTGAAGTAAGACCAGCTGGTCTCGTTCGGTCGGGCGTCGTCCACCGGCGGCGGGTCCTTGTAGATCGGGTTGCGCGACTCGATCGCGGCACGCATGCCCGCCGGCAGCTCCGCATAGCTCGCAAGCTTGACGCCGGCGCCATTGAAATAGATCACACCGGCGCGGCCCCGCATCTTCATCCAGGGCAGCCAGTCCGACAGCCGGGTCCAGGCCACGCTGACACTGGCCGACGTGGTCTTCGGGTTCGTCAGGTTGGAAACGCTGCCGAAGAAGTTGAACATTTCCGTGGCGTGATAGGTGCCGCCGACGTAGTCCTGGTAGTCGCCGGCCAGCGGATTCTTGTAGAAGAGCGGCACGGTCGTGGTGCCCCACCACTGGTCGCCGATACTCTTGATCTCGGACTGGTAGGGCTTGCCGTCGGCGCCTTTCGGGAAGATCGGGCCGCGGAAGTTCACTGGATCGTTCGCGATGTGCAGCACCTTCACGGTCTCGCCGGTCCACGGGTTCTTCCATTCGTCGAGGATCTGGCCCGTCGTCGGGTCCTCGTAATAAAGGACCTCGCGCGACACTTGCCGGAAGCCGACCCCGCGCACCGGGTCAGTGACAGTGACGCACTGCCGGACGTTCATGCCCTGGAAACGGAACAGTCTCTTGTCGGGTTCGCCGGCGACGCGGCTGAAGGTCTCGCCGACCCAGTAATAGACCACCGGTTGCTTGTCGACCGTCGAGCACTGCACCCTGCGGAACGCCTCGATCCCGCCCTCCGGCGTCGCGAGGTCCAGCGCCTTGCCCGAAGTCGCAGCGAACGAGGTGGCCGATGCAAGAAGCGCACCGGCGAGAGCGATGCCGCGCGCGAGCGAGATTCCCATGACTGGCTCCCCTGGCTGATGGTGCGGAAGGATCAGCCGGGATTATGTGCCGCATGCGCGCCGGCGGGAAGCTACGACCTGCTGCGCTCGATCCAGTGCCCGACGTTGCGGAGGTTGGTCCACTCGCTCTGCTGGTCGCTCCAGCTGCGCAGCCACCCTTCGATCGTGTGTGGCGGTGTGCCTTGCGTTGCGAATGCCGCCAGGAACCGGGCGAATGCGTCGTGCTGCGGGCGAGGGTCGGTGGATTGCTCGCGCATGGGCTGGTCTCTCCTTTCTCGACGCGCATTCCAGCCGGGCTGCATTGCGTCCTGATGACGACGGCACGACGAAACGGTGAAAGCACCGCCGTACGCCGGGGCGGGGTACCGGCCGGCACCCTGCTATGATCGCGTCCGCCCGGGGCGGCAGACGGCTCCGAATCACGGCAGCCCAAGCTCAATGGAAGCGTTCCTGGTCTCGACCGGCGTGGTCGCACTCGCCGAGATCGGTGACAAGACCCAGCTGCTGGCGCTGCTGCTGGCCGCGAGATTCCGCAAGCCCGTGCCGATCATCCTCGGTATTTTCTTCGCCACGCTCGCCAACCACGCGCTGGCCGGTGCGGTCGGCGCATGGCTCGCAGCGCTCGTCGGACCGACGGCAATGCGGTGGATCCTGGGCATGTCCTTCATCGCGATGGCGGCGTGGATGATGGTCCCGGACAAGCTCGACGAGGATGAGCCCGGGCAGCGCGCGTCGCCGAGGCTCGGCGTGTTCGGCGCGACGTTCGTCGCGTTCTTCCTGCTCGAGATGGGCGACAAGACGCAGATCGCCACGATCGCGCTTGCGGCGAAGTACGCGTCGCTCACCGCCGTCGTGGCGGGCACCACGCTCGGCATGATGATCGCCAACGTGCCGGCAGTGCTGCTCGGGGAAGTCGCTGCTCGCAAGCTGCCGATGCGGCTGGTGCACGGCATTGCCGGGGCGACGTTCCTGGTGCTCGGACTGCTGCTGCTCTCCGGCGTGCGCGTGCCGGGGTGAGGAGCGCGGTTTCGTCCCACGCCGGCGCGGTCGCAGGTCCGCGTCAGTCCGGCTTGAGGTAGGTGTAGCCGTTCAGTCCAGCGTCGTAGAAACGACGCAGGGCCTGGCTCTCCGCCAGCGACAGGCGTCCCTCGCGCACCGCACGTTCGCAGTCGCGCGCAAGCTGCGGCAGCAGCCGCTCCACGTCGTAGCGCATGTAGCGCAGCACCTCGGCCGCGGTGTCGCCCTTCACCGTCTCTTCGATCCACCAGCCGCCTTCCTCGTGGAGCTTGATGTGCACGACGTGCGTATCGCCGAAGAGGTTGTGCAGGTCGCCGAGCGTTTCCTGGTACGCGCCGACCAGGAAGGCGGCGAGATAGTAGGGCTCGCCGTCGCGCAGCCCATGCAGCTCGAGCGTGCGCTTGGTTTCCCGGGCGCTCGCGAAGTAGTCGATCTTGCCGTCCGAGTCGCAGGTGATGTCCGCGAGCACCGCGTTGCGCGTCGGGCACTCGTCCAGCCGGTGCACCGGCATGATCGGGAAGATCTGGTCGATGGCCCAGCTGTCCGGCAGCGACTGGAAGACCGACATGTTGCAGAAATAGATGTCGCTCAGGATCGCCTCGAGCCCCTCGAGCTCCTCCGGGACGCTCTCGCGGCGACGGCACATGTCCCGGATCCTGGCGCAGGTGGCCCAGTAGAGGCGCTCCACGAGCCCGCGTGCCTCGAGGCTCAGGTAGCCGAGGTTGAACATCTGCAGTGCCTGCTCGCGCGCCTGGATGGCGTCGTGGTAGCACTCGACGAGCCGCCGCTCCGTGATCGAGCGGTAGGCGTCGAGCAGGTCGCGCACCGGTTGTGGCACGCTCTGGTCGCGCGCGCACTCCTCGGCGAACTGCTCGGTCACGCTGAACTTGTCCAGCATCGAGCTGCCGAGCGTGTTGAACACCAGCAGGCTGTGGTGCGCCGCGATGGCGCGCCCGGACTCGCTCACGATGATCGGGTGTTCGACGCCGCGCGAATTGCAGACGTTTGCGATCCGGTACACGACGTCGCTCGCGTATTCGGCCATCGTGTAGTTCATCGACGACGAATAGTTGGTGCGGCTGCCGTCGTAGTCGACGCCGAGCCCGCCGCCGACGTCGATGTAGCGCAGGCCCGCGCCCATCAGCTTCAGCTCGGCGTAGACGTGGGCGAGCTCGTTCACGGCATCCTTGACGCGGCGGATGTCCTGCAGCTGGCTGCCGGGGTGACAGTGCACGAGCTGCAGGCAGTCTTCCATGCCGGCCTCGCGCAGCACGCGGAACAGCTCGAGGATCTCGGTCACGAACAGGCCGAACTTGGATTTCTCGCCCGACGATTCGCGCCAGCGGCCCGCGCCCTCGCTCGCAAGCTTGACGCGCACGCCGATGCGCGGCCGCACGTCGTAGTTGCGCGAATGCTTGAGGATCAGCTGAAGCTCGCTGAAATTCTCGACCACCGGGATGATCGTGCGGCCGAGCTTGGTCGCGAGGATCACGGCCTCGATGTAGCTGTCGTCCTTGAAGCCGTTGCAGATGATCATCCGCTCCGACTCGCCCTCGGTCATCGCCATTACGGCGAGCAGCTCGGGCTTCGACCCGACCTCGAGGCCGAAACCGAACTCCCGGCCATAGCCGTAGACTTCCTCGACCACCAGGCGTTGCTGGTTCACCTTGATCGGGAACACCGCGGCGTAGCGGTTGCGGTAGTCGTTCTCGGCGATCGCGGTCGCGAAGGCGTCGTGCAGCCGCTTCAG
>PDVJ01000208.1_pt2 | contig 14277 bp, 10 predicted proteins | sample 1369811 | NCBI WGS metagenome assembly PDVJ01 (sample SAMN07795376, study PRJNA414565) | Alkali sediment metagenome, whole genome shotgun sequencing project. | reverse complement strand
GGAGGCCGGGGACCGATGGAAGGAGATCATCGAAGAGGAGGGAATACCGCTCCGCCCTCTTCTGCCTTTCTAAAGTCCATCCCTCCAGATATTTAAATTTAACCAGCAGAATGGCTGCCTGAAGCGTATCGAGTCGACTATTGATTCCAATCCATTTATGGTAGTACTTGGGCTTGCTTCCGTGGACCCTGAGGAGCCGAATCTTCTCAGCTAATTGGGGATGGTTTGTGACCACCATTCCAGCATCTCCAAAAGCCCCCAGGTTTTTGGTGGGGTAAAAGGAAAAGCACCCGAGATCTCCGATTTTCCCAGCCCTCCGGCCTTTCAAATATTGGGGTTTGTATTCAGCTCCCAGAGCTTGAGCAGCATCCTCAATGATAAAAAGCCGTCTCTCCTGTCCTATTTTAAGAAGCGGGTCCATATCAACGCATTGTCCGAAGAGATGGACGGGGATGATGGCTTTCGTTCTCGGGGTGATCTTCTTTTCAATCTGAGAGGGATCGATATTATAGGTGTCCGGATCGATATCGACAAAGACAGGGGTTGCTCCTACGCGCGAGACAGCCCCAGCCGTGGCAAAAAAAGTGAAGGGAGGGATGAGGACTTCGTCTCCGGGTCCAATCCCGAGAGCCATTAATGATAAAAGAAGGGCATCCGACCCGGAGGCCACTCCAATGGCATACGGAGTTTGACAATATTGGGCAATGGCCTGCTCCAGAAGTTCAACTTTTTTACCTAAAATAAATTGCTGGGATTTGACAACTTCATCCAGGGCAGACTTGACCTCATCCCCAATCAATTGGAACTGAGGCGATAAATCAAAAAAAGGTACTTTCATGATTCATCCTTTCGCTGTGAAGCTTGAGAAAGTTGTTGGGGTTAAAATTAAGATAAAAAAAATTGATAGTCAAGGCCATTTTTGAAAGATATAATAAAGAAGATGAGAAAAATGAATCTAAATTCGATCTCGATCCTCTATGAAGAATATGGGATTGAACCGATTGATCGTGGTAGACGGCTCTTCACCGCTCCATCGAGATGCCTATAAACTAGCTTCAGGGGCAGAGGACATTCTGGAGCGGGCTGAGGAATTTCCAAACTTGAGAGAAGCCATCTCCGAGATGAGGTGCGTGGTGGGGATGACTTCCCGGGTTGGAAAGGAGAGAAGTCCCCTGCTGACTCCAAGGGAGTTGGGGGAGGAACTCATTCCCATTTCTGAGAAGAATTCGATCGGACTTGTCTTCGGCTCTGAGAAAGAAGGATTGACCAATGAGGAACTTTCGCTCTGCCATTATTATGTCAGGATTCCATCGGTCGACTCTTTCCCATCTCTCAATCTGGCCCAGGCAGTGATGGTCCTTTGCTACGAACTCTTTCAATCCGCAACGACAATTCAAAAAGAGACGGGTCCACTGGCCTCATCCGACGATCTGGAAAGGATGTTTGAACATATGGAGAGAACGCTCGTGGCGATTGAGTTTCTTGATGCCAAACAGCCAGAGAGAATCATGCGGGTTCTGAGAAAAATATTTGGAAGGATCCAGATGGATGAGAGAGAAGTTCAAATTTTCCAAGGGATTTGGAGCAGGATGGATTGGCATTTAAAGAGAGAAAAGTTGAGAGTGAAAAGTTGAAAGTGATGAATCAAAAATCAAGAATTAAGGAAAGGACTTGAGGTTGAAGGCGTTGAAGATTTTGCCTCCAACCTCAAACCTCAAACCTCAAACCTCCAACCTTCTGCCGCCAACTCACGATGTCTATTTCTTCAAGAAGGGTGTCAGTAAGTCAATGGGTACAGGGAAGATGGTCGTGGAGTTCTTCTCTGTAGCCACCTCGGTCAGGGTTTGTAAGAATCTTAATTGGATGGCTGCAGGATTGACGCTGATCACGTTTGCAGCCTCGGCCAATTTTTCAGCAGCCTGAGCCTCACCTTCCGCGTGGATAACCTTGGCCCTTCTTTCCCTCTCGGCCTCAGCCTGACGGGCGATCGCCCTTCGCATCTCTTCAGGCAGATCGACCTGTTTTGTCTCGACCAGTGAGACCTTGATTCCCCATGGCTCCGTATGTTTATCCAAGATATCCTGAAGCGTTATGTTAATCTTTTCTCTCTGGGAGAGCAACTCATCCAAATCCGCCTGCCCCACGACGCTTCGGAGGGTTGTCTGAGCCAATTGAGAGGTGGCGTAGAGGTAGTTCTCCACCTCAACGACGGCTTTGTTCGGATCCATGACCCGAAAGTAGACAACCGCATTCACTTTAATGGAGACGTTGTCACGGGTAATGACATCCTGAGGTGGAATGTCCATCGTCACTGTTCTCAGGCTGATTTTGAGCATCTTGTCAATTCCAGGGATGATGAAGAAAAGCCCTGGCCCTTTTGCTCCGATGAGCCTTCCCAGCCGGAAAATGACCCCCCGTTCATATTCCCTTAAAACCTTAACGGCTGAAGCTGCTAAAATGAGAAGAAAGATGATCAAAAAGACTACCGGCGATGCACCAAACATATTTCAGTCCCTCCTTATTCTAGTTTTTTCACTTTCAACTTTAAGTTCACGACCCCAATGACCTGCACCTTCTCCCCTGCCTCTATCGTTTGATCGCTCATGGCATTCCAGAACTCCCCGTGGATGGAGACTTTTCCGTCTGGAGCAATGGGTGTGGACACCGTCCCGATTTCTCCCACCAGCCCTTCTGTTCCCGTTGTTGGTTTCGACAGGCGTGCCTTGACCGCCTTGGTCACAGCAAAAGTGAAAAAGGCCGCGCTGACCAAGACCGCAGGGATGATCACGCTTAAGGAAATCCTCATGTACTCCGTTGGACTCTCGATCAACATCAAGGAAACGAGGAGGAGTGAGATGACACCTCCTACGGCGAGGAGACCATGGCTCACCACCTTGATCTCGGCGATGAAAAGGATGATGGCAAAGAGGATGAGAGCCAACCCTGCAAAGTTGATGGGAAGCATCTGCAGGGCATAAAAGGCCAGGATGAGAAAGATCCCGCCCACCACCCCGGGTAGAATGGCTCCAGGATTCGAGAGTTCGAAGAAGACCCCATAGATTCCTAACATGAGAAGAATGTAGGCAATGGTGGGATTGGAGATGGTATCAAGAAGGCGGTAGCGCCAACTCATCCGCATAGCCTGAGGTTGAACTCCCTTGGTGAGAAGGGTTCGGGTGACCCCATCGAACTTCACTACTCTCCCATCGATTTTAGAGAGCAAGTCTTGAATGTCCGGGCTGACCAGGTCGATGACATTCAACTTCAAGGCTTCGTCTTCCGTGATGGAAACGCTCTTTCTCACGGCCTTCTCTCCCCACTCCACATTCCTCCCCCTCGTCTTTGCAATCGTCTTGATATAGGAGACCGTATCATTAACGATCTTTTCGGACATGGTTTTGCTCTCTTTTCCTTCCCCCAAAGAGACAGGGTGAGCTGCACCGATGTGCGTACTGGGGGCCATCACTGCAATGTGGGCGGACATGGTGATGAAGACACCCGCAGAGGCCGCCCTTGCTCCACTTGGACCGACATAGACAATGATGGGGATGGGAGAAGTGAGGATTTTCTTCACGATATTCCTCATCGAATCCATTAACCCTCCAGGGGTATCCATCTCGATGATGAGGCATTGCCCCCCCTGTTGAACAGCCTGATCGATCGACTCGATGATAAATTTGGCAGTGGCCGGGTTGATGATCCCTTCTACCTCCGCTACAAAAACAGGAGCCTTCTCGTCCGAGTGCCCCGGAATTCCAATGGCGAGGAAGGAGAGAGAAAGGATCAAAACAAAGGCATATTTTTTCAAAATCTTATCCTCCTGACATTTAAACTATCTTAAAAAGGGTCGGATGTCAATCGATTCCCAGGAGATTTCTGGGAAAGTCCTGAAATCTCTGATTCCACAGATTAAGGAGCGATTACACAGATATGAAAGAGAACGTAGAACAGTTTCTCAGAACTCTTCCGAGGCTCCCTTTTCTAAATTTTTACTCTCATCAGATCCTCTCCCAGGATGATCTCGCCCGAATAGACGTCCCTGCATTCTTTGAGGATATCCGTTTGGTCACACACAGGATAGAAATGAACGAGCAGAAGCTTTTTGCAGCGGGATTCCAATGCGATTCTTCCTGCCAAAGATGGGGTGAGGTGTCCTTCCACTTTTTTATCGTTGGGGAAGGAACACTCCAGGACGAGGAGGTCGACTTCTGAAGCAAGTTCGACAAGATTTCTGCAATAATCCGTATCTCCTGAAATGGCCAGTGTTCTCCCGTCTTTGAATTCGATGCGATATCCAACACTTTCAGGGAGGTGAGCCATAGGTTTGGCAGAGATCATCAGGTTCTGAAAGATAAGGGGTCTCCTGGAAAGTTCCTTAATCGTAAATTGGTAGAATTCTGAATCAATCCAGGATCCGTAAACTTTCTTGATTTTGGGGTGGATATGAGTGTAGAGGAGAAGATCCATATCGTGATGGGTGAGTCCAACCTCCAACATCCTTCTCAATGTCCCAGGGCCGCTGTCAATCAATATTCGAGAACCCTCCGTTACGACCACCAGACCTGGAGATCCCCTTTTTAAAGAGGGAACGCCGGTGCCCGAACCTAAAAGGATCAGTTCTGCCATCTTGAAACTCCCGGAAGACGGACAAGAAAGATTAACACGAAAGAGAGAAAAGTCAATTGATGATTGGGGAAGATGATTGAGAAATACTGTGGGTAGGGGAGGCTTCAGCCTCCCCATTTTGGGCGACTGAAGTCGCCCCTCCTGAAAAGATGGAGCATGATTCCCGTGGCATGATAGAAATTGACGGTTCTTTCGGGGAAGGGGGAGGCCAGATTTTGAGAACTGCCCTGGCCCTTTCTGTGATCTTTAAGCGGCCCCTGACCCTTCATCATATCCGAGCAAAGAGAAAGGATCCTGGCCTCGGACATCAGCATCTCATGGCGGTCAATGCGTTGGCCCAGATTTCNGNGGCCANGGTAGAAGGAAATGTCATCGGTTCACAGAAGCTCACTTTCATNCCAGGAGAGGTCTGTCCCGGAGNTTATCATTTCCCCATAGGGACGGCTGGTTCTGTCACCCTTCTCCTTCAAGCCCTTCTTTNGCCCCTCTGTTTATCGCAGAAAGGGTNCCGATTAATTCTGGAGGGGGGAACTCATGTACCATGGAGTCCCNCCTATCAGTATCTNTCCGAAGTTCTCTTCCCGNTCCTGNGCTTCATGGGGGTCTCGGTGGGAGGAAGAATCGATCAATGGGGTTGGTATCCAAGAGGAGGTGGAATNATTCAAGTGGAGGTCCAACCCAGTCCATCTCTGGGACCGATCTCATTGCTTGAACGGGGTCCCCTCAGAAAGATTCGCGGGTTTTCTGCCGCATCCCTGCTTCCAAAACATGTGGCGGAGAGACAGAGAGAAGAAGCCCTCCGGAGGATTGAGAAGGAGATGAAGATGGGAGCAGAGATAACGATTCTTCCGGACCCTCCTTCCAGGGGGCCTGGTTCCTTCCTCTTTCTCGTGACAGAATCAGAGGGCGCTCTCGCTGGGTTTTCGTCACTGGGCCGGAGGGGGAAAAGGGCTGAAGAGGTGGCTGGAGAGGCTGTGAATTCTCTTAAAGATTATTTGGAGGCAGAGGGCTGCGTCGATCCCCATCTGGCTGACCAACTGATACCCTTTATGGCCGTGGCGAAGGGGAATTCCTCCTTCACCACAACCCGGGTCACGGAACATTTATTAACCAATCTTTGGATCATTCAGCATTTCAAGAATGTAAGAATCTCCATGACAGGAGAAAAGGGGAAAGAGGGGAAGGTTGAATTGTTCAATGAATAGGGGAGCCGTGAGAAATACTTCATGCTCTCTTGGAGATTTCTTGACTGTTTCGGATTGTCCTGAGCGCAGTCGAAGGGTTGACTTGCTATTAAAAGCATATTAGTATTTTCTTAAAATAAGGAGGAGTAGATTAATAGAGTATACGGCAACATCATTGGCCTAAAGCCCAGCCAAATAAGGAATATCGAACGTATCTACCGAAGGAAAATCCCTCCTCAAAAGGCGATTTCCGCTGAAGTTGCAGGCCTTCTTACCCAATTATCCGATGAAACACGACGTCAGATAGGCATTCTCGTTGGTCGAAGAGGGTCTATTGAAACCGTCATCGTTGGAGACCAGAAGGGACTCACAATCCCCGATCTCTCCCGTTCTCGAACGGGTATCCTTCGCTTAAGAGGTCTCCGCCTCATTCACACCCATCTTCAGGGGGAGCCTTTGACAGAGGAAGACTTGACCGATCTCGCCCTTCTAAGATTGGATATGATGGTAGCCCTCACGGTCAATCCCAACGGTCATCCCGGCTTGATCTACTCCGCTCACCTCCTTCCCGATAATCGAGAGAAGAAGGCATGGGAAGTGGACCCTCCTGTCCCCCTGGGACAATGGGACATCGATTTCCTACGATGGATTCAGTCTCTTGAGGATGAATTTCAGAGGGGTCAACGTTCGATTGCCCTGAAAGCCTCTCAAGAAAAGGCAATCCTTCTCAGTGTGGGAAGGGAGAACCGAGAGGTCCTGGAAAATTCGATGGAGGAATTGAAAGATCTGGCAGAATCGAGTGGCGTCTTTGTCGTAGACTCGATTATCCAAAGACCGATGCGGCTCTCTCCCACGACGCTGATGGGAGAGGGGAAATTGAAAGAGTTGTTGGTCAAATGCATGCAACAGGGAGTCGATCTCATCATCTTCGATCAGAATCTTACCCCCGGTCAAATGGCTACCATATCGGATTTGACAGAACTGAGAGTGATCGACCGCACCCAGCTCATCTTAGATATCTTTGCTCAGCGCGCCCATACCCAGGAAGGGAAAGTCCAGGTTGAATTGGCCCAGCTCAAATACCTTCTTCCCCGGTTGGCTAAAAAGACCCTTGCCCTGTCACGGTTAACAGGAGGCATTGGAGGAAGGGGGCCTGGTGAGACGAAATTGGAGATCGACCGAAGGAGGGTCAGGGAAAGGATCCACCTCTTGGAGAGGGAGTTGAAAAAGCTGGGCGAGAGGAGGGAACAGAGGAGAGGATTAAGAAGAAAAACAAGAATTTCTGTCCTCTCCATCATTGGGTATACAAATGCTGGGAAGACAACCCTCTTCAACCTGCTCACGGGGAGCCAATTCCATGTGGAGGAGAAACTCTTTGCCACGTTGGATACGGCCACGAGGCGATTGAGATGCCGCACCTTTCTCCCAATCGGGAGCAAAGTCCGGGAGGTGGTGATCACCGATACGGTAGGATTGATTAGGAATTTGCCCAAAGACCTGATGGTGGCCTTCCGTCCGACCTTTGATGAGCTTCATGAATCCGATGTGTTGATCCACCTCATCGATATCAGCAATCCTCGTTTCCCTGTACATATTGAAGCGGTCCATCAGATCCTCGTCGAATTGGAATTGGATCTCATCCCCCGATTGCTCGTTTTCAATAAAGAAGATCGATTGGATCGGGAGGAGGTCGAAGCCCTCTGCCAAAAATATGGCGGGGTTTCGATCTCGGCCCTTCGGCCCGAAAACCTTGGAAAATTCTTCCTTGCCTTGGAGAGAAAGCTATGGGAAAGAAGGGGTTCCTCCCAGGATTCGTATAATGTCAGGTTGACAAATGAGGATTCCTTTGATATATCAAATAACAACTTAGTGACGGGAGCAAGGTGAGACGATGGGAAACCATCCTAAGATCATTAATGAAAGCTTGACGTTCGATGATGTATCGATCGTTCCTGCTGCCTCCTCCGTCTTGCCGAAGGAGGTCGAAGTCAGCACCCAGTTGACGAAGGCCATCCGACTCAATATCCCTCTGGTGAGTGCGGCCATGGATACGGTGACGGAGTCGAGAAACCTTCCGGTTGAGGATCAGGCTTTAGAAGTGGACCGGGTCAAAAAATCGGAAAGCGGGATGATCCTTAACCCGATCACCATGCATCCGGAACAGAAAATTTATCAAGCCTTGGAAATCATGAAGAAATACCGGATCTCCGGGGTGCCGATCACCAAAAACGGAAAACTCGTGGGCATTCTCACCAATCGTGATCTTCGGTTTGAGAAGAAATTGGATGCAGAAATTTCTACGGTCATGACCAAAGACCGTCTCATCACCGTCCCTGTTGGGACCACCCTGGAAGAATCGAAAGAGATCCTTCACAAGAACCGGATTGAAAAATTATTGGTTGTTGATGAACAGAACAATCTCAAGGGATTGATCACCATCAAAGATATCGAGAAGATGAGAAAGTATCCCAATTCCTGCAAAGACCACCTGGGACGGCTCCGGGTGGGAGCGGCCATTGGAATTGGACAGGATCGAGAGGCGAGGACAGAGGCCCTGATCAAAGCAGGGGTGGACGTCCTGGTCATCGATACAGCCCATGGCCATTCGAAGGATGTTCTCGATGCGGTTCTGGATACGAAGGAGAACTTTCCGGATTGTCAGCTCCTCGCAGGAAATGTAGCAACCAAGGAAGGAGCCCTGGACCTCATCAAATCGGGTGCAGATGGCATCAAAGTCGGGGTGGGACCCGGTTCCATCTGTACCACACGGGTGGTGGCCGGGGTAGGGATTCCTCAACTCTCTGCGATACTGGAGACCACTGAACTTTCGTCCAAGCACGGGATACCCATCATCGCCGACGGAGGAATTAAATTCTCTGGCGATATCACCAAGGCCCTTGCTGCCGGGGCCCTTTCGGTGATGATTGGAAATTTGTTTGCTGGAACGGACGAGAGCCCCGGGGACATCGTGCTCTACCAGGGGAGAAGTTACAAAGTATACCGGGGAATGGGCTCCCTGGAAGCGATGAAAGAAGGGAGCCGGGATCGATACTTTCAAGAAGATGTGGAAAGCGAGACCAAACTGGTTCCCGAAGGGATCGAAGGCAGGGTTCCGTACCGCGGGGCTCTTTCCTATTGTATCCAACAGCTCATCGGAGGGTTGAAGGCTGGAATGGGATATGTGGGGGCAAGAACGATTCAGGAGCTCCAGCAGAAGGCGAAATTTATTCGGATCACATCTTCGGGATTGAGAGAGAGCCATGTCCATGATGTGATCATCACCAAAGAGGCTCCCAATTATCGATTAGAATAAGAGGAGAACCTTTCTGGATTACACAGATTTCAAAAATGGTTACACAGATTTCTTGATAAATTCAGTATGTTTATAATCGGTGCAATCGTTTGGTAATCGGTTTAATCAGGGACTTATGAACTTCGTCATAAGTCCCAAGAAGCCCCGAAAGGATCGTTTTGAAAAAGGCAATTCTTATCCTGGTCGTCATAATCTTTTCTTTCCTTTACTATGTGGGCTTCCTGGCGAAGAAAGAGACCCTTCCCTTTTCAAAAGAATTCTTTTCAGTAGAAACGGCTCCTTCAGACGATCGATCTTTCGATCCAAAAGGAATATGGGGGCAGAGACCCCAGGGAAGTGGGGGAAAGGCTCCTACTCGGAAAGAGCTCGAACAGCTCTATCAATTAAAATTGGATAAGGGGATCCGAAACCTTCCGGTTCTCTCCCAATGGCTCAATCGGGAAGCCCGAAGGGCCAGAGAGCGAGGGGACTCTGATGAGGCCGTCGCGCTTGCATCCTATGCCATCAAATTCTCGCCCGATCTTCCCCAAACCTACTACGAACTGGCCCGGATCCTTTGGTTTCAGAGCCCCTTTCAACTCCATAAGGTTTTAGCTGAGATTTATTGGGGGCAAGTCGCCCAGTTTCGTCATTATCCAAGTTCGCTTAAGTTTTTTTATAACCTCTTCTTCATCCTCTGTAATGCGTTGCTCATGACCTTTGTTGTCTTCGGTATTGTGGTCATGGCAAAGTATTTACCCCTCTACTTCTACGATCTTCGAAGGAATTTGACCCAGAACGTCAAAGGACTGCTCCTCACCAGCGCCAAAATTTTGGTCCTCTTCATCCCCTTCTTCCTTCGCCTCGATATTCTATGGGCCTTTATGTTTTGGTCCATCTTTTTATGGGGCTACGTCATGAAGCGGGAGAGGGTGATCCTGTTGATCTTTCTCGTTCTGCTGGTTTACCTCCCCTTTTTCCTTCGTTCCGCCTCCTCTTTGTTGGATGGTCCTCATTCAGAGGTCATCTTGCAGATGAGCCAAGCGAACCAAGAGGACTGGGACAGGACCCTGGAGAAGAAGTTAGAAGGTTGGTTATCAGACCATCCCTATGACGCGGAAGTCCTCTTCACTCTGGGATTGATGGAAAAGAGGGAAGGGCGTTACGGACAGGCAGAAGAATGGTATAAGAAGTCCCTTCAGCAATCCCCCCAATTTGGCGAGGCGTTATCCAATCTGGGGAATGTTTATCTGGCCAAGAGACAGGTCGAGATGGCCATCGCTTCCTATCAGCAAGCGGTGGATATCCACCCCAATAACGGGGCCTATTATTACAATCTCTATCGTGCCTATTCCCAAGAGACCTTTCTTTCTGGTAAAACGAGCAAAGCCTTTGAAAAGGCAAGGCAATTGGACCCCAGGCGGGTCGATTACTACACGTCGATCGACTCACCCAACATCAACCGACAGGTAATCGATGAAGTGCTCACCGCTCGGAAGTTCTGGGGAAGGCTTCTGAGTCAGTTCGTGGGAAAGGAGGGGGCGCCTTACCGTCTCTTCATGGCCTGGTTTGGTAAGATTCCGTCAAGAATTTACCTTTTGCCTATTTTCTTCCTCGGGTTTTTGATCGGAATGTCCAGGGTCACCCAGCGGAAGCGTTTCTTAAACCGCTGTCCCATGTGTGGAAGCCCCACCTTTCGGTTTTATTTGGGAGCATCCGATCAGGAGTCCATCTGTTTCAATTGTCATCGAATCTTTATTCAAAAGGAGAAGATCCATCCCAAGATCAAAGAGAAGAAATCCCGTCAGGTCAGTCAATTCCAAAAGAAGAATCACCGCTTGAGCCAATTTCTCTCTTACTTTTTCGTCGGGTTCAGTGACCTGTGGGGAGGGCGGGCTTTCTATGGGCTCTTTCTCCTCTTCCTCTTTTTTATCTTCGTCTTCCGATTTGTTTATTGGGACGGGGCGATGAGGGTCTCCCTTTCCCAACCCTCTATGGTCTTGGTGAGGGGAATCCTATGGGGAGGTCTTTTTATCGCCTTCTACCTCCTTTCCATTCGAAGAGCGTATCGGCTCAAACCCAGGTACGAAGCAGAGAGGGAATTGAAAGGTTAAACCATGGCCCTGCAGGGAACGTTAAAAGATTTTAGCATTACCGAGATCATCCAATTGATTGGCCAGCAGCTTAAAACAGGGATCTTGAGAGTCCGCAGAGGGAAGGATTTGGCGGAGATCCATTTCGTCGATGGGATGATCGTCCACGTTTACTCGAATTATCGAGGGAAGAAGGACCTGATTGGGGAAATCTTAGTGAAGGCCCAATTGATTACAGAAGAGCAACTGGAGCGGGTCTTAAGAATTCAGAAAGAGACGCTTAAATACTTGGGGGAAATCCTGGTCGAACTTCAGTTGTTAACCAAGGATCACATCTTGCAAGTGATTTCGACGCAAATCTACGAAACCATCTACGAACTCTTTTGGTGGGAGGATGGGACCTTCAATTTCGATCTGAAATTGGTTGAGAGTTATAAAAAGATTCCCTTCGCCCTCAGTGCCGAACAGGTCCTGTTGAGCATCCTCCGAATGGTGGATGAGTGGTCAGAGATCGAGAAGAAAGTTTATTCACCCAATCTGGTTTTTCGCAAAGTCCCGCAAGACAAATCCCTCGATGCCATATCCTCGCCGAGCTATTTGAAGGAGAAGCTGACTTCCGAACAAGAGCTGGTTTACAATTTGGTAGATGGGCAGCGAACGGTACAGGAGGTCATTGACCGAAGCCTCCTGGGGAGGTTCAATGCGAGCGATATTTTGGCCGACCTGATGGAGATCGGTTTGATTGAGGTGGCTCGCCTCGAGGCCCCGAGCTTCCTCAAGAAAGTAAGCACCTTCCGTTTCAAAGAAGTGTTGACCTATGTCTATTGTGGGACTTCTCTGCTGGTGATCGTCTTGCTCCTGGCCTATTTCAAACCCTCGGTCTTACACCATCTGACAGATTCTAAGATTGAACGTGCCGATATCGAGATCCCGATGAATTTGACTCATAAGACGCAGTTACAAAGTATCAAGAATGCTCTGGAGATTTATCATATGGAACATGGAAAGTATCCCGATCGCATCGAAGAACTGGTCTCTACCCGTCTGCTTCAAAAGAATGACCTCTACTACCGGAAGGGCGTTGCCTACCAATATGAATTAAAAGAGGGGAGATATTATTTGAAGCATTGATCGGAGCCTCTTCCTTGCCCACCCTCCTAAAGGCGGGGAGGGAACGGGCAGCCTATGGTGAGATTGTCTTTTCTTCCTTTCCCTCTCAATCCTTAAATAGGATGTAAAATGTATGGAGAGAAATTCCCGTTTTGATAAAATCCTCATTCTCGATTTCGGTTCGCAGTACACCCAACTGATCGCCCGAAGAGTAAGGGAGTGCCAGATTTACAGTGAGATTCATTCCTATGAGATGGGACTGGAAGCTGTTCGGTCTCTGGCTCCGAAGGGAATCATCCTCTCAGGGGGACCGGCAAGCGTCTATGAGAGGAAGGCTCCCTTTTGTGATCCTCGCCTCCTGGAAATGGGAATCCCGATCTTGGGGATCTGTTATGGAATGCAGTTGATAGGGAAATTGCTCGGAGGGGAAGTCACCCATTCAGAGAAAAGGGAGTACGGAAAGGCGAAATTAATGATGGATCGTGGAGGGCGACTCTTCAGAGGTTTAGGGAAGCGGGGAAGTTCCTTCGTCGTCTGGATGAGCCATGGAGATCAGGTCAGGACATTGCCCTCTGGATTTCATGTCATCGCCCACTCAAAAAACACCCCCGTTGCCGCGATGGAACATCCCAAGAAAAAAATTTATGGTCTCCAATTCCATCCCGAGGTCATTCATACTCCAAGAGGGATCGAACTCCTTCGGAATTTTCTTTTCCAGGTGTGTGGGTGCTCCCGTCTTTGGACCCTGCAATCCTTCTTAGAACAGATCCGCAATGATCTGAGACGGAGGATCGGGAAAGGAAAGGTGATCTGTGCGCTCAGCGGTGGGGTGGACTCGACGGTTGTGGCCCTTCTCCTCCACAAGGTGATCGGGGATCGGTTGCAATGCATTTTTGTGGACAATGGCCTGTTGAGGAAAAATGAAGCGCCTCAGGTGGTGAATTTAAATATTGGAAGGGGTTTCGGATCCGGAGGAGAAACGGAAAAGGATCGGAAGGGAGTTTATCTCCGTCTTTGAAAGAGAGGCGAAAAAGATTGGGAAGGTGGCCTATCTGGCCCAGGGGACGCTCTATCCGGATGTGATCGAAAGCATCTCCTTCAAAGGCCCTTCCGCAACGATCAAGAGCCATCATAATGTGGGAGGGTTGCCGGAGAAGATGAGGTTGAAACTGGTGGAACCCCTCAGAGAGTTATTCAAGGATGAGGTGAGACAGTTGGGAAAGGTCTTAGGGCTTCCGGAGGAAATCCTCAAGCGTCAGCCCTTTCCAGGCCCCGGTCTGGCCATCCGGGTCATCGGGGAGGTGAATCAAGAGAGGTTGGACATTTTGAGGGCTGCCGATGAGATCGTCCTGGAGGAAATAGAACAGACGCGGTTGCGGCATCAGATATGGCAATCCTTCGCCGTCCTGCTCCCGGTAAAAACGGTGGGGGTGATGGGAGATGAAAGGACCTATGAAAATGTGATCGCCCTCCGGGTGGTCGCGAGCCTGGATGGAATGACGGCCGACTGGGTGCGGCTACCTTACCGGATCTTGGAGCATATTTCCAACCGGATCATTAATGAGGTGAGAGGCGTCAACCGGGTCGTCTATGATGTCAGCTCCAAACCCCCCAGTACCATTGAATGGGAATAAGTTAGAAAAGAGAAATGTCAAATGACAAAGCTCAAAGTTCAAATGAATTACAAAATCCAAATGACCTAAAAAAAGATTTGACATTAACCCCTTTGACATTGATTTGACATTTGGGTTTTGACATTTGAAATTTGGTTAACCCATGGAACATTCAAACTTCATTCATCTCCATGTCCATAGCCAATACAGTTTGTTGGATGGAGCCATTCGGTTTGATGAGGCCTGCGACTTAGCCAAAAAGTATCGGATGTCGGCTCTCGCACTGACCGATCACGGAAATATGTTCGGTGCGATCGAATTTTACCAGACGGCTATCAAGCATGGCATTAAACCGATCG
>PDVJ01000427.1_pt1 | contig 14279 bp, 7 predicted proteins | sample 1369811 | NCBI WGS metagenome assembly PDVJ01 (sample SAMN07795376, study PRJNA414565) | Alkali sediment metagenome, whole genome shotgun sequencing project. | reverse complement strand
CCGCTCAGAAGTCGAGACGCTGACCGGTCTCCCCCTTCCGAGCAAACTCGGCAGACCTCTAACCCCTACACCAAGTACTGTCATCCACAGCGCGAGAACACCGCAACCACGTCTACTTCACATACTCGAAGATCCGGACCTGCGGGATGGTGTCACCACTGTTGGACCACGGCACCGTAATCTCCGAATCATGGCGCAACGCGAAACCTTCCAACTCCCCAAGCGGCACCGGGCTGACGAACGGGTTGCTGCTGACTATGTTGTAGTTGCCTGGCGGCTGGCCGGCGATGAAGGCCGATGCTGCCTCATACGTGTCAAAAGTCTGAGGGCTCTTCCCCCTCCTGTATTGCACCCCCTCATATTCCCACCATGTCCACGAGAACACCTTGCAGTCACCAGGCCCGGGCGTCACGGCCTTCCCCTCAAAGTTGTAGAGTCTGACGGACATCGATTGATAGTAGGCTGGCAGATAGAAGGTCGCCGACTGCAATTGCGTCTTGCCCTGTGAGTCTGTCGTCTCCACCACGAAGCTATCAAAGTAATCCTGTTGGGATTTCCCTGTCACACTAACCGCCCCATAGAACTTGCCGGTCACAAAATCAAAGTCCAGGATGACATACCTTGCCCCGCGCTCATCCAGTATCCTCTGCCCCTCGCTCTCGTCCTGCGCCAGGAAGAACTCGGCTACCGCCGGTATGGCTCCGCCCGGGTTCTGACTTGGAGGGCGATGGCCGATACGGACGATCCAATACCCGTAGTCCCACCATGCCATCACTCCATATGCCTCCGGATATGCAGAGTAGTCGAACGGAGTATCATACCGCGCGTAGTAGAAGTCCGGATCGCCGAAGGGTTCAGGCGTCTCGTACCTCAGATAGGTCAGCGCATCACACCAGGCATCAGGTGGAGCGTACCGTGGTTGATCAGGTGTCAGACGAGCCGTAGCCATCGACTGACCGATGGTCGGGAAGTAGAGCAGCGAGAAGATAGCTGCCGCCGTTAGAGCCACATAGGCATAGCTAGGCTTCAACCGGAAGGAGTCATCTCGAGACTTGCTCTTCGACTTCGACTTCCGCGCCTTCCCGCGGCTATCCGATTCGACAACAGGCCCCGCTGTTGCCTCCTTGAGTCCAGCAAGGCGAAGTATTTCCCAGGAAAGATACCCGGTGAGCAATGCCACGTTCACGACCAGGTAGTAATTGAAGCGCCGCTGCGCCAGCGTGGCCAGTATGATCACCACCGTCCAGATGATGAAAAACACCTTCTCAGGCTCCCAGCGTTTGATCACCAGATAAGCGAGCATGCAGAGGCCTACCGAGCCAAAGAGTATGCTGGCACGATACGTCTCCCAGAGCGGGCGAAGTGAGAACTCGAGTTCCCCGGTCGACAGACGTTGGTAGAGCGTGGGCACCATCTCCGAAACAGTCGTTCCCTTGTCCCACCTGAATGTCTCCAGATGGTCAAGCATCGGTTTCACCAGTGAAGGCGCGGCAGCATACAGAACGCCAAAGGCCGCCAATCCAATCCCAACCACTGCTATCGGATAGTAGAGAGGCTTCAGTCCCCTGCTTGACATCAGCCGCGAGGCAGCGAACAGCACGATCGGTGCCAGCAGCGCTATCGCCAAAACCGCAGCGGTGTTCCTGCCCTGCCCCACCAGCAAGAATATCAGCAACGCTGGCAGGAAGGTAGCCACGCCCACCAGACACAGATAATCGGTGGGCACCTTCCTGATGTGGTCAATGCAAAACTGAATCAAGAAGAAGGCGGCCAGGATGAAGACAAAAAGCAGAGCGCCCATCCAACTGGCAAGGTATATGCCAAGGAAGACGCCCCCCAGCAGTCCGTAGATTGCAGGTTTGGTCACAGCGCCTTTGTTCGGATGTCTGAGGTCTGACCAAGTCATCTGCTCCTTCCTGGCATTCTTGAGCGCCAGTATCAGGAACATCAAGGCGGTAGCACTGAACAGGGTCTCAGCAACATGATGGTCGGCGAAACCCAGTATTGATCGGCCCAGGAACTCCCCCGGAAGGATAGCAACCAGGCCAGCCGCAATGACGCCGGCCCAGCGACTGAACAGGGTCTTCCCGATGAAGTAGGCAGGGATGATTGTCAGCGCGCCCAGAACAGGAGGGAAGTAGGGGGCAACCATATCCACGGTGTGCTGGGTGGGCGAGCCCAGTCCGATCACCCATATGATGCCGGCAAGAAGGTAATCGAAGAATGGATTGGCGGTGCTGGTTCCGCTGCCGCCGGGGTACAGCATGTATGGATCAAAGGAGTTGAGGTGGGGGAAATTGTGCGCCAGGTTATCAACTATGCGTATATGCCAGTAGGCATCAACGCCAGTGAACCTCGGAATGGCACCACCGAAGACAACCTCATGGGAGAGGGCAATCCTCAGATACAGTGCGACAGCGAAGAACGCTGCGACCAGCACACCGACCAAGAGCATCTGGATTAACGGCCCTTGTTTAGCTATTCTACTCATCATCTAACTGATCTTCCCATCTGGGTCATACCATGGCGACGATTCGATGCGGGATTGCCGCCATCAGCACAACAGGCGTGTACCCGCTTTACCACCGGACCAACGTTTCCGAGAATATACCAGAGAGCGTACTGTCACAGCAAGGTGGAAGTGGATACAAGACCTACAACCCGGCATTCCCCCATTTCCCAGCAGATAGGAATCCAGCATTCGGCCGCCACAGGCGCACCCTTCTTTGACGTCACATGGTCTTGAGGTTAGAATGTGTACTGTCGAGCGGGAGTAACTCAGGCTGGTAGAGTACCTGCCTTCCAAGCAGGTGGTCGAGGGTTCGAATCCCTTCTCCCGCTCCAGTCCTTCACACAACTCGAAGACCCTCTGATTGACAATGCCATGCATAAGTCTAGCTGGATTCACGGTAGTCTCTATAGGACTGTGCGCTGCTGACGTTCAAGAGGTTTGGGCGCTCTAGCCCAAGGGTAGGAGGGCAGACTGAGATTCTACAGGGGACTAGTAGCAAGAAGCAGAAAGAAGGGCCTATTCGGATTGAAACTTGAACCCCCGATCAAGAAAGACGGAAAAGCAAGCCTGGACCACATCTCCGTCATAGAGGACGCCTTTGTCGTTGGCGATTTCGCGCAGGGTCTTGTCCATACCCAGAGCCGCCCTGTAGGATCGTGGGTGCAGCATGGCCTCGACTGTGTCGGCCACCCCAAGAATGCGTGCCTCCAGGCGAATCTCATCCCCTTTTAGGCCTGAAGGATATCCCGACCCATTCATCCTCTCGTGATGCTGGAGGACGATCTCAGCAATCGGCCAAGGAAACTCAATGTTCTTCAGAATCTCATAGCCTGCTCCCGGGTGACTTTTGATGGTGGCAAATTCATCTTGAGTTAGCTGTCCCGGTTTTGTGAGCGTCCCTATGGGAATGAATATCTTGCCAACATCGTGAAGCAGTCCTGCTGTGCGGACGGCGTGCGCGAGTTCGGGCGAATGACCCATCTCCCACACGATGGCATTGGCAAGCTTGGCCACCCGCTGCTGATGGCCAACTGCGTATTGGTCTCGCGCCTCCACGGCTGACGTCATGGCCTCGATGATACCCTGCATGGTCCTTTCCAGCTTCGCCGTACTCTGGGCAGATTGCTGCTCTGTCTTGTCACGCCCGGTGATATCCCGGTGTATGCCGTGATACCCACAGACTCTCCCCTCGCCATCGAAGACGGGTACTGCACTGGTCTCCAGAGTAACCGAGCGGCCATCTTTGTGCTGGCAAACGATTTGCATAAGCTTCGGGGCTTCCCGTGCGGCTGTGGCCGCGGCGAATCTCTTCGTTACGTGGCTTGCCTCGCGCAGAGGAAGGAGGTCAGAAATTGTCTTCCCTAGAACCTCTTGAGGTTCATAGCCCAGAATCTCCTTCACTTTCGGACTGACATAGGTATATACGCGCTTCGCATCTATTTCCCACACCCAGTCGCTGGTGTTCTCGATGAGATTGCGGAAGCGATCTTCATTAGGTTGCCTGGAGTCAGGTTCAGATTTGCAGTCAGCCGCCTTTCTGGTGGTGATAGCTGCGCCTACTATCTGGTCGTCCTTTCTCAAAGTAGAGACTTGGACTTTGAGTGGTGGTTTATCATCAGATCCAGCACAGGCATCCATTTCCAAAGACTCTGTTGGTAGTCCACAGAGTGACTTCTGGATGAGGTGGGAAACGCGGGGCAGGTTCTGGGGCGAGATCAAAGCATCCAGAGGTCTGCCTCTGACTTCCTGTTGGCTGTACCCCGAGGCTTCGGATATGGTCTTGTTGATCCTCAGAATCCTGTGATGTGCATCGACCAAGACGACACCATCCCCGCTGCTATCGAGGATAGCCTGCAGCTCCTCTTCAGCGCTGGGCAGTGCCTTTCCAGCCAAACTGACATCCCCTGTGGTTCCGCTAGCGGCCAGGTCCTTCGGGATTTCGGCATCTGGTGCCGCGTTTCTGGCACTCTTGGCGCCGACCTCGCTCTTGTCACGTTGAAGTGACCTGACCATGTTGGCTACATTGTCCAACAACTCCTGCAGCGATTCCTCGATCATGTCTGTCTCCTCACGATGTGGCTGAATCACAGGGTTTTCACGCCTTGGATAGAGAGGCAGGGAATCTCGGGTGACCATCTGGGGCTGAAGGGGTACGGGAGGACAGACTGAAGTTGTGCAGGTTGATGGTGGGGTGAAGCAGCGGACGACCGGAGGCTTGTCGGAAGCGTAGTAAGCCGCGTCCGCTACGTAGACCACTTGGTCCTTGTTGACAGCTGCAAAGTCAAACTGGCTTTCGCCGGTGACCAATGGCGGTGATATCTGAATCTTAGTCAGTGGCATGAAGGTTTCTTCCTGATGCAGGCTAGTGACCAACTCGGCCCAGGCAGCACGGTGCAATCTACCCACCAGAACGTATGGCGGCAAACATAGGCTCGCATCCAGAATCTTCTTGGCGACGATAACTCTCCCGGACTTACTGGTATCCCCTTTCGGCTGCCCGCCACGCCTCTCAGCCACGAAGAGCACACTTGCCTTGCTTATGTGAATGGAAGCGATGGTCTTCTGTCCACCTTCAGGCAAGTACATCTCCACTTCAGTCATCGTCACGTAGTCCATGCCGATATGCACCCCGCGTGCTGCGAATCCTTTGTTCAACACATCCAGCAGCCGCAGTCGACTCGAACGGTAGGTGTGGCCAACGAAGGTTCCAGCGGTGGTGCAGACTACAACTTCCACCTGCCTGAGATTGGGATCGCTACGCCAGTCCACGGGAGACGCTTTGCAGACAGCTGTGATAGGCATTTAGGGGGCCCTTTCCTTTCCTTTAACCAGCTAGTCTAGGCCGAAAGTGCGACGGAAGAGCCGTTTCGGTTTGTCTTGTTGGGGAACAGCAGGTTCTGCCGCTGCGCCCAGCTTCAGTCTCTAAGGTAACGCAAACAGTTTACCAGCGAGTCTCAGACTGACATCGCTGAATCACAAAGTCTTCACGCCTTGGATACTGAGAGCGGCAATCTGCCTTGGACTGCGGTGCGAGACTCAGCTGTATCAACTCGTGTGTAGTCCTTTTCAAGTCAGTCCTGATAGGACTGGGGTCTGCATTGGAATAGACTCTGGTTCGTTTGAGAATGCTAGGGATTCGAACGGGACGGGGAGCTTGTGCTGTCAAGAATCTGGCTGTAATCTGCTAACAGACGAGAGATAACAGGGGCAGAGAAAGCGGTTGTGTGAGCACAAGGTGGCTTTCCTTGGCAGTGCCATGACGATATGGGTTTAAGCATGAAGACAGTGATTGGACGGAAGAGGGGGGATTTCGAGAGCGGTAGCGATTCGAAGGTGGTGGAGGAATTGCTGACAAGCTGCTGACAGGCTGGGTGGAAGTCGTAAAGACATGGAAACCTGCATAAGCACAAAGCGGTTGGGTGGGGGTCTACGGGTGAGCACAAGTCAAGGGTTTGGATCATGAGAAAGAGTTGTCGTCGTTGAACTCCAAGACTGCCGGTCGAAGGCTTGAGATTCGGCCGGATTGACGAGTGGATAACTGGACGGCTTTCGCTCTGCTGGGCGTTCAGGCGGCCACACCGGCTAGAGCCAGATACCTTCCAAGCAGGCCGCCAGGGGTTCGAATCCCCTCTCCCGCTCCAATTCCTCACGACGCATAACGACAGTTGAGGACCCACACCTCATCGCCTGTTGAGGTTTTACCGGGGACCTCAGACTTGTGAGTATGGCCGGCCAAGTAGCGCGGACCGCTTGGATCATTTGCACTGCGATTCTACTGGCCATGGCAAGTGATCGAACCAGAGAAGGATCCACTCCATTAACGCGGGCTTATCGGCATTGATAGTGTATTCATGTGCGATTGACGCAGGGTAGTTTGAGAAGACTCTGCGACCCAGGGATCTCACATTGAGACCTATCTGTGAGCCCCTGACTGTAACCTGATATGGGCACTATTGGGTAGAACGGAGTGATGCCAAATGGATCAAAAAACATCGGTCCTGCAGCAAATGGAGAAGACGATGGCCTCGGTCAAGGATATTCAGGAAGAGAAGGATAAGGCCATCGCTCAAGTCAGAACGCTAAAGCAAGAGAAGGATAGGGCTCTCGTTCAGGTCAAAACACTCCACCAGGAGAAGGATCAGGCCATATCTCAGGTCGCAACTTTGCGGGAAGAGAAGGATCAAGCCATCAACCTGTCTCAGGCGCTACAGCAAGAGAAAGACCAGGCCAATGCTCATATCCAAACTCTCCAGCAAGTAAACTGTGACGCCATCGCTCGGGTCGAGACACTCCACCAGGAGAAGGATCAGGCCATATCTCAGATCACAACGTTGCGGGAAGAGAAGGATCAAGCCATCAACCTGTCTCAGGCGCTGCAGCAAGAGAAAGACCAGGCCAATGCTCATATCCAAACTCTCCAGCAAGTAAACGATGACGCCATCGCTCGGGTCGAGACACTCCAGCAGGAGAATGGTCAACTTACGGTCCAGATACAAACCCTGCAGCATGACAAGGATGACGCCATTGGTCAGATCGCAACGTTGCAGCGGGAGAAAAACCAAGCCATCAACCTGTCACAGGCGCTGCAGCGAGAGAAGGACCAGGCTACCGCCGAGATCCAAACGCTCCGGCAAGCAAACGATGACATCATCGCTCAGGTCGGAATGCTCCAAGAGGAGAAGAATCATCTTGGCGCCCAGATCAGAACGTTGCAGTATGAGAAGGACAAGGCCAGTGCTCAGATCGAATCACTGCAGGAAGAGAACGACGAGGCTTCCTCTCAGGTCACAACGCTCCGGCAGGAGAAGGATGAGGCTATCTCTTGCATCACAACGCTCCAACACAAGAACGACGAGGCTCTCTCCAAGATCCAGACGGTCGAACAGGAGAAGGATGAGGCCATGTCCCTCATCACAACGCTCCAACACAAGAACGATGAGGCTCTCTCCCGGGTTGAAACGCTCCAGCAGGAGAAGGATGCGGCTCTCTCTCAGATCCAAACGTTACAGGAAGAGAGGGGTGAAGCCGTCTCTTTGATCGAAATACTGGAGGACGAGAAAGCTGAGGTCATCTCCCGCATTCTGGCTCTGGAGAGGGGTTGGAGTCAGGCTACCGCCCTAGCGGAGACACTGAGGCGAGAGAGGGACCAGGCCATCTCCCAGATCCGAAAGCTGCGGCAGTACCAGGACGAGTCTGTCTCCCAGATCGAGAGACTGCAGCAGCAGAAGGCTGAAGCCATCTCTCAGATCCAAACGGTAGAACAAGAGAAGGATGAGGCGATCTCCCAGATCCAAACGTTGCGACGGGAGCGGGACAAGGCCATCTCTCAGATCGAAAAACTGGAGGGAGAGAAGGACCAGGCTGTCGCTCAGGCCGAAATCTACAGGCAGCAGAGAGTGCCCGAGGCCGTGGTCCTGATTCAGTTGCTTCAGAAAGAGAAGGATGAGGCCATCACCCGGTCTCAGGTGCTCCAGCAGGAGAAGGATGACGTTCTGCGCGAGGCTCAGGCGCTTAGGCAGGCGAATGACGAGGCTCTGGTTGAGATCCAGTTGCTCAGGCAGGTGAATGACGGCCTAATCCACCTTCTTCACAAAGAGAAGGATGAGGCCATCGCCCGGTCTCAGTTGCTCCAGCAAGAGAAAGACCAGGCTAGCGCCCAGGTCCGAACACTCCAGCAGGAAGAAGACCAGGCTAGCGTTCAGATCCAAACGCTCCAGCAAGAGAACAACGAGGCTACCGCCCAGATCCAAACGCTCCGGCAAGAGAAGGACCAGGCTACTGCCCAGATCCAAACGCTCCAGCAAGAAAAAGACGAGGCTACCGTCGAGATCCGGACGCTCCAGCAGGAAGAAGACCAGGCTACCGCCCAGATCCAAACGCTGCAGCAAGAAAAAGAAGAAGCTGCCGTCGAGATCCGGATGCTCCAGCAGCAGAAGGACGAGGCCATCGCCCAGTCGCAGTTGCCCAGGCAGGAGAAGGACGACGCCATCACCCAAGCCGAGTTGCTCAGACAGGAACGGGACCAAGCTATCGCTCAGTGTCGGACACTAAACGAAGAGAATGAGCAACTGCAGGCACGGGTGCTCAAACTGACGAGGAACCAACCTACTGGTGAAGACCAGCTGGCCGGGCAGGGGCATGACCAGGCTCCAGTTCAAGCCGAGGTCCTCAGTCGGGAGAGGGACGAGGCTATCGCGCAGGCTCTGGAGCTCAGGAAGGAGAGAAGCGAGATCGTCGCTCAGTGTCAGACGCTCAAGGAAGAGAATGGGCAACTGCGGGCGATGATTACTCTCACGCAGTCGCGGCTCAACGAGATACTGACCTTGGGGTCAGGACCCTGGAACCAGCCCTCAGAGGAGGCGTCAACAGTCAACTCCAAATGAGACGTTTCGCTCAGAATCGGCAACCGGCCTGGACTGGAAATGATCGGTACGGGATTCTTGTAGGCCCTTGGTTCGGTTCGCGGAAAGCTTCGTTACACGAGTAGATAACTGGACGGCTTTCGCTCCCCTATCCGTTCGGGCTGCCACACCGCTTAGAGTCAGATACCTTCCAAGCAGGCCGTCGGGGGTTCGAATCCCCTCTCCCGCTCCATCTAGCACAAGGGGGGGACCTGCCCGGCAGAGAATGGCAATCTACAAACTGTCACATGGTTCCACTGTTCGGAGTCCTCCCAACGCAGTCATGATGCCCCTGTAATCACGACTGTGCTCAAACACCGCTTTCAACCCCCTTGCCCGGGGGAGAAGAGGGATAATTGGGTGACATTCCCAGACTCCCAGCAAGGGCTTCCCGTCCGCCTCTCTTGAGGCAAACTCACGCCACTCCCACTATGGCAGAAGGGCAGATTCAGGGATTCGAAGGAATTGATGGACACCACCAGGCCCCGCAGCAGGATGTTCTCCTACACCTCCCCGTGGGTAGCGTCACATGTGACTGGAGTCTCTTGACATGGTGCTCGCCTGATGATAAAGTACAGAAGTTAGCAGTCGCTCATGGCGACTGCTAACTTGGAGTAGACATGATTGAGCTGCCACAGAGAACGGGGACGATCCTGAAGATCATAGTGGGGGAATACATCTCCTCCGGCGTCGCCGTGTCTTCCGACGCCATCTATCGCGGTTATTCACTGCGCGCCAGCCCCGCTACCATTCGCCACGAGATGGCCTACCTCGCAGAGGAGGGCTTCATCGCCCGACCTCATACATCTGCTGGCGGTGTGCCCTCAGACAAGGGGTACCGATATTGCGTTGAGGACCTCATGGAGGAGGTGCAGATCACCGCGGAGGAGAGAGCTGCCATAAGGCGCCGTTTCAAGCAGGCCAGACAGGACCCGGACGAATGGGCACGCCTGGCGGTATCGATTCTCACCCAGAAACTGCAGAATATCGCGCTGGCGACACCGCTGCGAGCTCCGCTTTGCCACTTCAGGCATTTGGACATCGTGTCCCTCGAAGGATTGATGATACTGGTCGTCCTGGTGCTCAGAGAGGGGAAAACGAAGCAGCGATTCCTTACACTCGATCAGAGGGTCTCTCAAGACGAGCTAACGGCGGCGGCTGGTAAGCTGAATGAGGCCTGCCTGGGGCTGACAGGCTCTGACATTCGGTCCCTCTCTCTGCAACTGTCTCCGATCGAAGAAGTCGTTACCGGGACCGTTCTCCGTATGATGCAGGCGGAAGACGCACAGCAGTACGAGCAGTGCTATCTGGACGGGTGGCGCTATCTCATGGCACAGGCGAACATGATGAGAGGCAATCGTATGCTGAGCCTGGTGGAGGCTTTGGAGAGAAGGAGCATGATCGGCACACTCTTGGCCAACCTTGACAGCGAACCCGGAATCAGGGTTACCATTGGAAATGAGAATGTGGATGACGCATTGCGGGAGTGCAGCGTGGTCATAACCAACTACGGAGTAGGCGAATGGAGAGGGGCCATCGGAGTCATTGGTCCCACCCGCATGCCATACGGCAGAGTGATCTCCATCGTAGACTGCGTGTCCTCGCTAATGAGTGAACTGGTGAGCCAGACGTATGCCTGAACCGAGAGGTTGTTATGGAAGAAGATAGACAGGAAACAACGGCAGAGTCGGGGGTTCCGGATGCCCAGCGATACCTGGACAACTGGCGCCGGGCGGAGGCCGATTTTGAGAACTACAAGAAGCGCGTCGAACTGGACCGGGCAGAATCGGCAAGATTCGCCAGTACAGCCATTATCCTCAACATCCTCCCGGTGCTGGACGACCTGGATCGCGCTTTCAAGTCCCTCCCTGAGAAACTCGCGCATTTAACATGGACGGACGGAATGCGACTCATCCATCGCAAACTCCAGGCGACCCTCGAGGCACAGGGTGTCACGGAGATCAAGGCCCTTGGAGAGAACTTCGACCCCTCCATCCACGAGGCGGTGGGACAGGCGGCGGGTGAAGATGGGAAGATAGTCGAGGAAGCACAGAGAGGCTACAGGTTGCACGGCCGGGTGATTCGGCCGGCATTTGTCATCGTGGGCAGTGGGAGTCCACCGGAGAAGAACGAAACGGAACCGCATACGCGTTCCGATGATGCAGGAGGATAAACATGGCTAGAGCAGTGGGAATTGACCTGGGAACAACTTTCAGTCTGGTAGCCGCCATGCAGGGCGGCGACCCGGTTATCATCCCTACTTCGGAGGGGGAAAGGCTTCTCCCATCGGTGGTGGCGGTGAGCAAGACGGGCGAGCGTCTGGTAGGCTGGCTGGCAAAGCGTCAGGGGGTCACTAACCCCGAGAACACCATCTACAGCATCAAGCGTCTGATGGGGCGCAAATTCAAGGACAGTACGGTTCAGTTCGACCTGAAGAGGCTGCCATACAAGATCACCGAGGCCCCAAACGGAGATTGCCGTGTGGTGATGGGCGGGAAAGAGTACAGTCCGCCGGAGATATCGGCGATGATTCTGCAGAAGCTGAAGACTGACGCCGAAGCCTATCTGGGTGAGAAGGTGACGGATGCCGTAATCACTGTGCCGGCCTACTTCAATGACAGCCAGCGTCAGGCGACCAAAGACGCCGGTGCCATTGCCGGGCTGAACGTGATCCGTATCATCAACGAGCCCACCGCTTCGTCACTCGCCTATGGACTGGATAAGAAGAAAGAGGCCATTGTGGCCGTCTACGACCTCGGCGGCGGTACGTTCGACATATCGGTGCTGGAGATGGGCGAAGGCACGTTCCAGGTCAAGTCGACCAGCGGCGACACCCACCTGGGAGGCGACGACTTTGACCAGAGGATCACGGACTGGCTGTGCGACGAGTTCAAGAAGCAGAGCGGAATCGACCTCAGACAGGACAGGATGGCCTTGCAGCGCGTGAGAGACGCGGCCGAGAAGGCCAAGAGAGAGCTCTCCACCTTGCAGCAGACGGAGATAAGCCTGCCCTACATCACGGCCGACGCCTCCGGACCAAAGCATATGAACATCGTGCTCAGCAGGCCCAAGATGGAGCAGTTGGTCATGGAACTGGTGGACAAGAGCATAGGCCCGTGCCGGCAGGCGCTTCAGGACGCCGGACTGACTGCGGCTCAGATCAGCGAGGTCCTGCTGGTCGGCGGTCAGACCAGAACCCCGCTGGTGCAGGCTAAAGTAGCCGAGTTCTTCGCCCAGGAGCCAAAGAAGACCGTGAACCCTGATGAGGCCGTGGCCCTGGGTGCCGCGATCCAGGGCGGCGTTCTCAAGGGCGAGGTAAGAGAGGTACTCCTCCTCGACGTGACTCCTCTGACCCTGGGTATCGAGACGCTGGGAGGGGTTGCTACGTCACTGATTCCCAGGAACACCACCATCCCTACCAGCAAGAGCCAGGTCTTCTCGACGGCGGCTGACAGCCAGCCCAGCGTCGAGGTACATGTCATCCAGGGGGAGAGACCCATGGCCGGTGACAACAAGACGCTGGGAAGATTCGTATTGGATGGCATTCTCCCGGCTCCGCGCGGCATGCCGCAGATCGAGGTTGCTTTTGACATCGATGCCAACGGGATACTCAGCGTCAGTGCCAAGGACAAAGGTACCGGGCGGGAGCAGAAGATCACTATCACTGCCTCCAGCGGTCTGTCCAAGGACGAGGTCGAAAAGATGACAAGGGACGCTGAGGCTCATGCCGCCGATGATACCAAGAAGAAAGAGGAGATCGAAGCCCGCAACACGGCCGATAACCTGATCTACCAGGCGGAGAAAGTCATGCGCGAACATGGCGACAAGGTGCCCGCTGATCTGAAACAGCAGATAGAAGGCAAAATCGCCGCCGTGCGCTCAGCCATGCAGGGCCAGGATACTGCCTACATTCGCCGCACCGTGCAGGATCTCACCGAAACCATGCAGAAGGTCGGGGCCAGTGTCTATCAGCAGCAGCCCGGAGCACCGCCGCCCGGCGGTCAGGCTCCTCCCGGAACCGGAGCCGAAGGCCAGGGCCCCGGCAAGGGCAAACCGGATGAAGGGACTGTTGAGGGCGAGTTCCGGGAAGTCTAGGCCAGTCGAATCTCGCGGCGCCTTGCGGTATACTAGGTAAGGCGCCGCTTTGCATTCATATCATCGGGGCGTAGCGCAGCCTGGTAGCGCACCTGACTGGGGGTCAGGTGGTCCTGGGTTCAAATCCCAGCGCCCCGACCACCACAGCATCCTCCACGGGCAGGCCGCATCTGTCATACCCAGAAGCTTCTGTGCTATCATTTCCTTACGCCGTGGAGGGGTGTCCGAGCGGTTTATGGAGACGGTCTTGAAAACCGTTCTCGTCTTAATGGCGAGCGTGGGTTCGAATCCCACCCCCTCCGCCAAACTGAATCTAGATAGGACATAATGGCGCTGGCCATGGTTCCCCCAAAACGGGGCCTTCTTCGTCTTGGCTGACAGACTGCAGTCGCTACCGGAACGTCGTAGCCGGGCCGGAGCAGCCGGCGAATTCTAACGGATTTCTAGTATTCCTCCAGCGTGCTTCCCAACTCGGGTTCGCTGGCATTCTGCTTCGCCGCATGGTATAAACAAGGGTGAAACGAGGGAGGTCAGTCAATGAAATTGTGCATCAAGAAGATCTACTGCCCCCACTGCCGGCAGGCGGTCAAGGGCGTGGAACCGCCCTACAACGGTCCCTGGCGGGTTCTCTGCTCCAAATGCGGCCAGGCCATCTGCGTCACTAACGGCATCTACTGGCGGCCAGGACAAGAGGGTGAATCGACACCCGTGACGGAGGCTGAAGCTGCACCTGCGCCCAAAGCCAAGAAGACGAGAGTGTCCAAGCCTAAGCCGGCCAGCAAGGCGACGACAGGCACTTCCAAGCCAACATGATCTGACCTCCACCTGCTTTCAGGCCAATACGGTCGTCAGAGCGCCGACCATTATATCTCCACCGTAGTGCTGCCCTATCCCTGATTGCCAGCATCTTAGGCCTGTGCTCATCATGGCTGTCATCATCATCCTCATGGTGGCTCTGTTTCAGCTCAGGCGCCGGCTGTGAGCCTTCCAGCCTCGCCTTGCCAGCACCATCCGGAACTTGGGGCTGTCCTCCTGAACACTGGCTTGTCCGTTCGGCTGTGATATTGTCCAAATTGACCTCAAAACGTAGTGTCCGATAGGGCATCTCCCCAATTGGTGTCCGGGCAGGCCAGGTGAGGATTAATCGCCAGGGGGTGTGGGGATGGGTGGGGAAAGGTTCCTCGTCTACGCCAATCGGCACTCACTGTTCTTACCTCCACAGGACTAGGTAGCCCTTTTTCTCACTATACGTTGGGTTACCTCTACAGTCT
>PDVJ01000426.1_pt1 | contig 14296 bp, 14 predicted proteins | sample 1369811 | NCBI WGS metagenome assembly PDVJ01 (sample SAMN07795376, study PRJNA414565) | Alkali sediment metagenome, whole genome shotgun sequencing project. | reverse complement strand
CCCATAGATCTCAAATGATGGATAGATAAAACCCCTCCGTTTGGCTACCATCATAATTTTATCGTAAATATCTTGAGGCATCAGCGGAATGCTCCTAGTTTAGATAAGGAAATTCATTTGGAGGATTTAAACATGCATGCCATTAGATCGATATCGGTTACCATTCCCAGTAGTTTATTTTCGGGGTTGACGACAGGAACATGACTGATCTTGTTCTTTATCATTTTTCGCGCGATTTCAGAAATCGGGTCATTCTTATATGCTTTAATGACATTTGTAATCATTATTTCTTTCACGGCAACAGGTGGTAAATCAACCTTAGTTGTTGAATAATACAACCGGATTGTGTCTCTGATTCCCTCCCAGGTCCAATCATCTTCGTCACCACCCATTCCCAGATTAGTCTGAGATACGCTTTCTTTGATGTGGCTGAGTTTAAATAAATCGCCTTCGCTGACAATGCCAGCGAGTTCACATTCTTTATTAAGAATTGGGAGCGCAGTTTCACTTGTAACACTAATGATTTCCATAATGATTGTAATCGGTGTTTCTTGATACACCGGGACGAGATTTTTAGTAAAATAGTTATCAACGATATCATTATATTTGTCGTCTAATGCTTTGAGAACGTCCGTGGGGCTGATAATTCCAACTAGATTTTTCCTCTTATCAATAACAGGGAGGCCATGGATTCGATGTTCATAGAATAGTTTTGCAGCTGCTGTTAGATTTTCATCATTCATTATAGTGTATGGATTCTTACTCATGATTAATGCGATTTGCTCTTCATCGGGGTTCTTGAAAATATCAGAACGTGTGAGAACACCAACAACTTTCTTTGTGTCTTTCTTTAAAATCGGCATCCCCGATACGTTATGTTTTGCAAGAATTTTTAATGCTTCTCTGATTGTACCCGGAACGTATCCAGCTATTAATTCTTCTGACATCGCGTCTTCTATCTTCATCACTGTTATCCCTCTCGTCCCTACCTATTTTGAAATATATAATGGTCTTAAAGAGTCCCTCTCTAAAACGATAAATTTTTCTGATAGGTCGCGACCCTGAATACAGTCATCTAAATTTAAAGCTTTCCTTGGAGAATATGTAACATTTGTTAACAACTCTTCAAGACCGAACAAACCCATCTTCAGTAACACCTTCACCTCTTGGATTACATCCGGTGTATTAATCATGGCGTTGTCCGTTCCGAGTAGAATAGGAACACCCATTTTTTTCATGAGTTTTAGGTTGTTTTTCAAGCGAAAAAACATATACGATCGAGGGCATACTACGATTGGAATATTAGCATCCTTCACGCGGTCAAGGTCTGACTTACTCGCAGCAATCATATGTACAAGCAGATTCGGATGCAAATCCAAAATTCGATCGATATCCTCACATACAACCTCACTCGCATGCAATGCAAAAATCTTCTTCTTTTTTCGTACATGTTGTGCTATTTTTTCAATTTCAGAAGGCACCCAATCAGAGATACTGCTCAAGCCAATTCCATCAGAATTCTGCAGCAGCTTATCAAGTTCCTCTTTTTCATAGATCATCTGTGATGGTCTTGAGAGAATCATTGAATCAATATGACTGTTTTTCATCGCTTTTTTGAGTTGATAAATCCCAATAAGCCCACTTTCTCGAAAATCACAAAAACACGAGGTACCTGATGCAATCATTTCTCCAAGGGATCTCCGTATACCCTCAAGGATTTCCTGCTCTGATGCTTCCTTCAATAACCGATGTTTTAACCCAGACGGTGGAGCCACAAGTTCTTTTACATCGAATGGTAGTTTAAGGTGTTTAAGCCGAATAAAAGAATCACCGATATGTGTATGAGCATTAATACACGTTGGGAGAATCAATCCTTTGGCGAGAGGCTTTTCAGGCGGAACACCTTTTCTAACCTCTTCTGACCATCGACCTTGCTCAAACTTAAGGTACCCGTTGATAAAACCATCTTTCGTAAGGATTTCACCTTGAACACATTTCATGTAGCCTAATGTAAGAAGCACGAGTTTTTAACCCTTTTTTCTGTCTCGACAATAGGTTGTTTCGTTTTCCAATAGAAATATTTTTGAATACACAATATTATTTATCTCACACTCATTAACAAGCTAACGAATTTCCAATCTATATACTCCTCTAGGAGTAATAGAAAGATGAGATGATACCTATGACGTTAGACGAGATAGAAAAAATTCTTACAGTTGATAAAGCGAATATGCTTGATGGGCTCGCTCGATTTCCAGAGCAAATCAAAGAATCTCTTGCCATTGCTGAAGCAACAGAACGATTTAACTTCATCAAGGTTGATAACGTGATCATCGCAGGTATGGGCGCCTCTGCAATTTCTGGAGATATCTTAGCAAGTTTACTCCGTGATAAACTCGATGTTCCTCTTGTTGTCAACCGAGAATATGATCTACCGAAATGGATTAACAAAGACACACTTGTTATCTGCATAAGCTACTCAGGAAATACCATCGAAACTCTCAGTTCATTCAAGATCGCTAGTCAGAAAAAATGCAAAATAATATGTATTTCTACAGGGGGAAAATTACAGGATTTTGCAGAAAAACGAGGAGTTCCGTTTGTGAAAGTTCCAGCTGGAATACAACCTCGAGCAGCAACCGCTTATTTGTTATTCCCTCCGATGATTTTTTTGAAAAAAATCGGTTTGCTCAAAACCGCGATTGAAACAGACATTGATGAAACGATAACCATAACACAGGAATTTGTTACGATGAATAAAAAAACAGCTCCTGAGGAAAACAACGTCGCAAATCAACTTGCAAAAAAAATCTTTAACACAATCCCACAGATATACGGTTGGGGTATCTACACACCTATTGCAACACGTTGGCGTCATCAATTCAACGAGAATAGCAAAGTAATTGCACGTTCAGATTTTGTACCAGATTGTAACCATAATGATATCGTTGGTTGGTCCGCAAACCCTGAAGTATCAAAACTATTCTCTTGTATTTTATTCCGTGATAAGGATGAAGAAAGCATCGAAATGACCACTAGATTGAATTTTATGCATGACCTCTTCCGCAACACTGCAGGTAATGTCATTGAAGTCTCTCCCAAAGGAAAAAGTCAACTCGCAAAAATGATGTATCTAATGTGCCTTGGGGATTTCGCAAGTTGTTACCTTGCAATATTACGAGGAATTGATCCAAGCCCAGTAGATATCATCACAGAGCTAAAAAGACGACTTGCTGATAAATAGTTACCTTGATTTCTTCATTTATTCTCTTCAAAAAACATAAATATGTATTACCACATCTTTGCAATAAGCACTCAAAGATAAATAATGAGGAGTAATGTGTATCAAAAATCTCAGATAAGTTTTCTAAGTCTTGTTCTTCTGTTGTTAATAATAAATTTTATATCAATTCCAATGACCTTTGCGCAAGCGGAACCAGCGCTTATTATTGAAATTTATGATTCAAATAACTGGAATGAAACTGCAGGTAATGTATTTTTTGAAGGCAGAACCTATGATATCATAGTAAGCACTGATAATGAAACAGTGGTTCTTGGTGTAAATATCTCCTTTCTTGGTACTACATATACCACTAGTTTATCAGAACCATTTATTACCGTCTTAGCCCCGCACTTCAATGAATCCGAATCATTTGTAATCATAGCGACAAAGGAAAAATATCTCACTGCTGAAATTGAGATAACTGTTATGAAAGGTCAGTTGTCCGTTGTTGCAGATCGAGGTATTATTGAAGAAAAAAAAGGATTTCAAGTTACCGTACGAGATCAGGACAATAAACCCATAGAGGGCGCTTTTGTGTATGTCACATCTGAAACTAATCCAGTGGTCACCGACCAACAAGGCGTAGCATATGTACAGGCACCTGATGTTGAAATGGTTACTACAACAACCATCCAAGTCATCAAAAATGGTTATTTTCCTGGCTCGACAAATATTCGAGTAGAAAATGTGGAAGGATTTGCTTTTAACCTTTCTGAATCACAATTTCTTCAACTTCTCCCCATTCTCATAGCAATTTTAGTAGTCATCTTCGCAATTATCTATGTGTTATGGCGACAAAGAAGAACACCAATGATGCCCAATAAGACACCACGAATAGGACCCATTGACATTCCTCGTACATTCCAAGAAGAAAAACAAAGACAACAGTCCAAAAAAGAACCAGCAATATTCCCCAAAAAAGAAAAACGAGATATTTCTAGTTCAACTCCTCCCACTAGAGTAGAAGAAATACGAATTCCTATCCAAATGAAAAAAAAGGAGACGACTATTATATCAAAGAAAAAAGAGCTAAAACAAATTTCAAATGACGAGAAAAACGAACCGCTTGAATGGTTCAAAGGACAAGATTACATGAAATACAAACTTGATGAGATGACCGGGAAAATCGATCAAAAAACAGATGGTAAATGGTTCGAAGGTGAAACCGATAGTAAAAATAAAGTCGATGAGACTTTACAAAAAACGTTTAAGAAGAAAAAAATTGATGAAGAAGACATTAAATAATGAATTCTATTTTACTAATGTTTATAGTGTCTGATTCAGTAACATTATTTTATAGTTAGTCTTTATTTAGAGTATTTGGGTTGTTTGATTCCCGATGAAATTAATGTTTGAACTTTCCAAAGAACATAAAACATTTCCTTATGCGGAAGTGCTAGCAACACTCGATGCCGAAAAAACAAATTATAGAATTATAGATTCAAATGAAGATGTCATCATTGTCGATATCAGACCCGATGATTCAATCATCCAAAGATTAGCGGAACGACTTGCATTTACTTTTATGATCGACGAACTCTTGTTTTCATGCCCTGCTACTTCGGATGATATAGTTCGATACGCAAAGAAACATCCACTTATTGAAGATGGATCGATTGCAATTCGATGTAAAAACCGTTCTTCATCAATTCAATCAGAGGAACTGATAGATGACCTTGGAGATATCTACACAAAGAATAGGTTGGTAAATCTTACATTTCCTAAAATAGAACTCCGGGTAGTAGTAACAGAGGATCTCGCCTATATTGGAATAAAAAAAGCTACTCTTGATACAAGTCATTTTCAAAAAAGAAGAGGACATTTTCGACCATTCTTATTACCAATCACCCTTCATCCTAAAATCGCGCGCGCTCTAGTTAACCTCTCGGGTATTACAAAACAACAAACGCTGCTTGATCCTTTTTGTTCTACTTGAAGCAGGACTCCTTGGGGTTAACCTTATCGGAAGTGATATTGATAAGAAGATATTAGAAGGATGCCGAAAAAATCTCGAATATTATCACCTAAAAAATTTTACATTATTTTGCGCTGACATCGGTGATATCTCGAAGCATATTTGTTCAGTCGATGCGATAGTAACCGATCTTCCATACGCCAGAGCAACAACTACGAAGGGAGAACAACTTACAAAATTATACAACCGTGCGTTTATGAACATTTCACAAATTCTTAAGAAAAACGGACGTGCGGTAATAGGACTTTCTAACCAAGAAATTATCACTATTGGAAAGAAATATCTCTCCGTGATTGAAACATATCCAATAAAATCCCATCGAAGCCTTACGCGGTATTTTATAGTCTTTAAAAATTCATAAGGTAGATATGAAAATATTCCCAGAATAGTTTCTAACTACTAAGGATAAAACGTGTTACTTGAATATTAGATAGTAAACACAAAAAGTTGTTTTTTATTAATATTTGGAACGAAACCAAAACACTTTTACGCCCAAGGAGTATCCGTCTGTTACATGACCCAACTGCGTATTATCTTTCTAGGGACTGGTGGAAGTTGGCCTACCTTAAAACGAAATGTCTCATCCATAGCTATTAAGCGAGGTAGCGAAATTTTATTATTTGACTGTGGGGAAGGAACCCAACGACAATTTCAACAATCAAACCTCAGCTATATGCAGATATCAAAAATTTTTATAACCCATTTTCATGGTGATCATTTTCTCGGGTTGCCTGGTTTAATTCAAACCATGCAATTGAATGATCGGGATAAACCACTTCATATTTTCGGACCAAAAGGTATGGAAGAACTTATTCACCAACTTCTCACACTTGGATATTTTCGACCTTCTTACAAAATTATTTCGCATGATATGGATGATGGTGAGGGAATTGAATTTGAAGGCTATAGTGTACGTGCAATTAAAGCTAGACATAATGTCCCTGCATTCTCCTACTGTTTTATTGAGCATCAACGCCCAGGAAAATTTAACAAACCCAAGGCGTTAGGAATCGGAATTCCTGAGGGACCATTATTTAGTAAGTTACAACGTGGACACTCTGTTACTCTTGCAAGCGGTAAGATAATCACACCAGAAATGATTCTGGGTCCATCAAGAAAAGGTAGAATGATCGTGATCTCAGGTGACACAAAGCCTTGTGAAGAGTTGATATCATTTTCAAAAGACGCAGATGTTTTAATTCACGAGGCAACCTTTGGCACAGAACTTGAAAAAATAGCAAAAGAATACGGACATACGACTGCATTACAAGCAGCAGAGATAGCAAAAGAAGCCAATGTAAAAAAACTCTTTTTAGTCCATATTAGCCCAAGGTATCTTGATTATCATGTGTTACAAAATGAAGCTAGAAAAGTGTTTTTACATTCATTCGTTCCAAAAGATTTTGATGAAATTGAAGTGAAATTAAAAAAATAAATGGGAGAATATAAACGATTTATTCATCATGCGGTTTTGCAAAAAATGTTGTTGCTATATTATAAGTAGTCCTATCAACTGTTTTAAGTTTTGTTACCGATTCATTCAGATCAACAGAAATTATTTTATATCCCCGTAACGCAACCATTTTCCCAAAATGTTTATTCTTTATTAAATCTACAGCAGCGACACCATATCGTGTTGCTAATACTCGGTCATATGCAGTCGGGGATCCTCCACGTTGGACATGACCGAGTACAGTAAACCTCGTTTCAACACCTAGTCGATTTTGAATTTCTTTTGAAAGACGTTGGCCAATCCCACCAAGACGAACGTGACCAAACTCATCTTTTTCTCCAGATTGGATCACGAATTGATTATCATCTTTTGGTGTTGCGCCCTCAGAGACTACCACAATACTGAATTTCTTTCCACTCTTATGACGCGCTTTAAGATTCTTACAGACCGCATCCATCGAAAATGGTCTTTCTGGAATTAAAATCTCATCAGCACCACCAGCAATTCCAGATATTGTAGCAATCCATCCTGCATGTCGACCCATTACTTCAAGAACCATGATTCGATGGTGTGATTCCGCTGTCGTATGCAGACGATCGATAGCATCAGTGACAATAGACACTGCGGTGTCAAACCCAAACGTATAATCAGTCCCACGTATATCATTATCAATGGTTTTTGGGACACCAACAACGGGAACACCCATCTTATGTAGCTTTAATGCAACCCCTAAAGTATCTTCTCCTCCAATAACAATAAGAGCATCAAGTTTAAACTTTTTCATATTTTTTATTACAGCATCGACATTTTTTTTCTCTTTGAATGGGTTTGTTCGAGACGTCCCTAGAATTGTGCCGCCCCTTGGTAGAATCCCCGATATATGAGTGTCAGAAAGAAGTATGATATTTCCTTCGATGAGCCCTTTCCATCCATCAAGAATACCAATGACCTCCCAATTATTCTTCGCAGATTTTTTCACCGCAGCTCGAATCACTGCATTTAATCCTGGACAGTCACCACCACCTGTTAATATACCGATTTTTTTCATGATCCCCCATCATTTATTTTTTATCGAAAACCTTTATCCACAGATTCCTTAATAATTTATGGTTTCTAAGAGATGATTCACAATTTTTTCAAAGAATGAAAACTAAATAAAAGATGATCGTATTCCACATTAAAAAATATGGCAGTTATCATGGAACCTACTAAAATTGATCTCACTGGTAATTTCTCACATCAAACAATAGAGGAATTATTCGCAACATTCCAGACGTCTTCGGAAGGTCTTTCAAAAATCGAAGCAGAGGAACGTTTACGTGTGTATGGAACAAATGAGTTTGCCAAGGAAAAAAAGAAAACGATTTTTAGAAAAATAATTGAGGCACTAATTGAACCAATGGCAATCATTCTTATCATCGCGTCTCTTCTGTCTTTCTTCATCATCCAAGACCCTCTAGAGGCGGTTGCTATTCTAGGTGTCGTTATCATCAACACGGTCATCAGTTTATTTCAAGAAGGAAAAGCACAAAAAGCAGCTGACGAACTTAAAAAAATTCTTTCCCCACAATGCAAAGTTCTCCGTAATGGTACTGTGAATGTTATCGCATCAAAATTCTTAGTTCCTGGAGACATCATTGTTTTTGAATCCGGTGATATCATCCCCACCGACGCACGAATAATTGAAGAAACAAACATTCTTGTCGATGAAGCTCATCTGACTGGAGAAAGCGAACCAATTCAGAAAAATACACATCAACTCCTTGAGAAAAAACTTGAACTTTATGAGATGAAAAACATCATTTTCGCTGCAAGTAAAGTACTCAATGGTTATGGGAAAGCTCTTGTCGTAAAAACAGGAAATGCTACCGAAGTTGGAAAAATCGCAACCAACATCCAGCAAGCAGAAGAAGAACAAACCCCACTTCAGAAAAAAATGAACCGTGAAATCAAGGCACTTGTTGCACTCGCGATTGTTTCTCTCATCTTAGTCCTAGTCATGGGTTACTTTCGAGGAACTGATCTTGGATTTTCCATCTTGCTAGCGATAAGCATATTGGTCGCTGTATTCCCTGAAGGATTACCTGCATCGATGACCATCGCATTATCACTAGCCATGGAACGACTTGCGAAAAACTCTGTAATTGTCAAACGATTATCATCAGTAGAAACACTTGGGAATGTTGATTTTATCTGCACCGATAAAACAGGGACAATTACGAAACACGATATGACTGTAAAGGAATTTTTCATTGGAATAAAATTTTACGTCATGACAGATATTTTTAAGATGATAGGCGAAGGAAAATCTGCCCTATTATATGATCTATTCTTAACATCGGTAAAATGCTCCACTGCTCAGGTCGTGGAACAAGATGGAAATCTGATTAATGAAACAGGTGATCCAACGGAGATCGCTCTAATAAAAGCATCGATCCTCAATGGATTTAAACCAAGTCAATTTGATTCAGTCAAGATTATCGACAGCATCCCATTTTCCTCTGAACTTATGTTTTCAACAATCCTTACTCAAAATCATTCAGGGACACAGGAAATCTTTGTCAAAGGTGCTCCAGAGAAAATTCTTACTTTCTGCGATTCGTATTACATCGATGGACGTATTCAAGCTCTCGACGATCATCATCGGCATTTTATTGAGAAAGAACTATCGACGCGATCGGAGAAAGGTTTTCGACTCATCGGTTTTATTAAAAAATCAAATGTAAATAACCTACAAAAGATCGATGTGAATAACCTCGTTGGTTTCACGTTCCTGGCGACAGCAGCTATCTATGACCCACCTAAGGATGAAGTCAAACAGATGATTCAAGAGACAAAGGATGCAAATATCAGTGTCGTGATGATTACTGGAGATAGTAAAAAAACTGGATTTTCTATTGCAGAGAGCGGAGGTATTGCATCCGATATGGCTCAGGCGATAGAAGGAAAAGACCTAGAGGCGATGAGTGATGAAGGGTTCGGAAAATATGTCGAACATCTTCGGGTCTATTCTCGTGTGGCACCGCTTGATAAACTAAAAATCGTTGAAAAATTACGTGAGAAAGATCATATAGTTGCGATGACTGGGGATGGTGTCAACGATGCCCCTGCGCTAAAAAAAGCGGATGTGGGTATCGCAATGGGCCGCGCAGGAACACAGGTATCGCAAGAAGCAGCAAATATCATCCTAACGGATGACAACTTCTCTGTAATCGTCAAGGCTATTGAGGAAGGGAGACGAGTATATCAGAACCTAAAGAAGTTGATTCGATACCTCATCACAAACAATATCGGGAAAGTCGTTGGTGTTCTCATAACCCCTCTCTTAGGTTATCCAGTCCCGTTAATGCCGTTACAGCTTTTGTGGTCGAATGTTGTTATGGAAACGTTCCCTGGTGTTGGAGTGAGTACAGATTCTGCTGATAAGGACATTATGAAACGGAAACCATCAAAGCTTTCAGAACCAATTATTTCGAGACATCATAGGGTGGTTATGATTCTTGATGGGATTGTGTTTGGGTTATCTATCGCTGCAGGGTATATCCTTTCGTACCATTATATGTTGAATCAAGGTGCAACCGAACCGCAGGCGAAGATTTTGGCTGGAACTGTATCATTTGGGATAACGTTACTCTCACCACAGATTTATGTGTTTATACTGCGTGAGGGGAAGTTTATTGAGAAATTCAAACGACGGAATCTCTTGCTGAAATCTTTTTTTGTTTTTACCTTTTTCATGATTCTTGCCATTATCTATATCCCCGGATTGAATACTTTATTTACAACCTCTCCAATTATCGATCCTGTTCTCTGGGTAGTCATTTTAGGCTTCTCTCTTTCTACCACTGCCTTCCGAGCATTGTTAGGAGATGATGTATTTTTCATACGAAGACGTGGGTCAGAAAATAGTGTTAAATCATAAGCATTTTAAGCTTCAGCGTTATTCTCCATTTAGACTCCTATGGATACAAGACCATCGTATGATGAATATTTTATGGAAATGGCTTATGTGGTTTCGAAGCGCAGCACGTGTTTACGACGAAAGGTTGGTGCTATTCTCGTAAAAGAGAAACATATCTTAAGTACTGGATATAATGGTGCGCCAAAAGGCTTGAAACATTGTTCTGAGGCGGGATGTCTTCGCGAAAATTTGAACATTCCATCAGGGGAACGACATGAATTGTGCCGTGGATTACATGCAGAGCAGAATGCGATTATCCAGGCAGCGGTTTTCGGTGTCTCGATAAAAGGATCTGTGTTATATTGTACCAATACCCCTTGTGTAGTATGTGTGAAAATGTTGATTAATGCTGGTGTCACGGAGATTATTTACGGGGGAGATTATCCTGACAATCTTGCAAAACTCATGCTTAACGAAAGCAAACTAAAAATAAAAAGATTTAAATAATTGAATTTGATATAAAAATATAAGTGAAAAAATTGCAAAAATATATATACATAAGAATTGATTTATTCTGCGAGGAGAATGTATGAAACGGACAAAGTCACTTGTGTTAGATGATAACGAAAATAAAGCAGTCCAATTGTTCTCAGAACTTGGGATGCCCAAGAATCTTGCAAAGACCTTACTTTACATATCTCAGGTCGATGAATGCCGCTCCGCTGATGTTGAACAGGGCGCAGATCTTCGACAACCTGAAGTGAGTGTAGCAATGCAAGAACTTCGACGAAGAGGTTGGGCAAAAAAACGCGATGAAAAAAAGAAGGGAAAAGGAAGACCCGTTCATCTTTATAAGCTCACTTCAGAACTACCAGATATCTTAAAGAGCTTTGAAAAAGAAAAGATGAAAGAAGTAGAGGACATTAAAACTGACCTTGATCAACTACACAAGCTCATAACTTCAATAGAACAGTAAACTCGTCGGGACTCATTCCCCTCGTTTTTTCCATTATTACCTATTAGAGGAGAGTGTATACGAACACAAGGTGGTCCATGATGATACAAAGAGTTAAAAATATTTTTAATAATAGTAAAAAAAAAGTCGATTCAATTATAATCAAAAACGCTTCTGCCCCATTTATTGATGATAACTTCTTCTATCTTACCGGCCTTGAACAAGGAATGTTTGAAGGCTCGTGTGCACTACTCCATCCTGACGGAACACTTGATATTCTTGTTTCCGAACTTGAAGCAAAAACTAAGAAAGAATATTCTGAATTGCTTAAACAACTGATTTCTACAAGTAAAATTATCGGGGTGAATGCGAGCGGTCTCTCGTATCAAGACTATAAAACATTAACAGAGATTTTACCGCAGGGAGTTTTCGTTGATGTTTCTGACGGATTTTTCAGAACACGACTCATTAAAGATGAACAAGAAATACAACATGTTAAACATGCATGTGTTATAGCTGATGATACTATGGCAGGTATCTCTGATATACTCTCTGAAGGAATAAGTGAGTACGAACTTGCCGCAGAAATCAATTATTCACTTCAAAGCCTTGGTGCAGAAAAACCCGCGTTTGATACTATTTCTTCCTTTGGAAAAAACACAGCAGAACCACATTACGGCCACGGGGATACAAGACTTGGAAAAGGAGATTTCATTTTATGCGATTTCGGTGCGTGTCTGAAAAGATATAATTCCGATATCACCCGGACATTTATTTTTGGAAGAGCGAGCGACAAACAGAGAGAAATGTATGATATAGTACTTCAGGCACAACAGATAGCATTTGAATTGATAAAACCTGGAATATTCGCAGGTGATGTACACTACGCCGTAAAGTCTTTTATTGATTCTACGAAATTTAAAGGAAGATTTATTCATTCTACTGGACATTCTCTTGGTCTTGCAGTTCACGATGGGCTTGGATTTACACCAGACAACATGATGGAGCTTCAAGAAAACATGATACTTACCGTTGAACCGGGCATTTACCTTCCAGGATTTGGTGGCGTACGTATCGAAGATGATATCCTTATACAAAAAGATGGAATAGAGCTTCTAACAAAAAGCTCGCGTGTCTTCACAGAATTAGAATAATTGCTTAGTGTCTTTAGATTTTATCTCGTTTGTATGTCCAGTTGATTTCAGAATTAATTTTTTTATAGAGTTGTGCTCCTCGCTCCAATGTTTTTTTCTCGTTGAGGATTTCAAGAGATTCATCTGCGAGAATACTTAAGATTTCCCGGAGCTCTTTCCTGTTTGTTTTTATCAGTTCAATACCCACATGCAACAGTTCATTAATAATCTCTGAAACATCTTCTCCTTCTATTGTAATGTTAATTTTTACCATTTATATCCCTCGTTTTTCATTTTTCTTTTGTAACAAGTATTAGTATCACATCCTACCATGAAGACAATCACTTATAAAGTTTTTTATGACCTTTTATTTCATATATTCCTTCTACAAAACAGGGATTACAAACAAGACCCTATCTTAAAAAATATTTCTCCACCTCGAAAAAAAAGGATGAGGCTGTGTTTTCGCCTCGTTTTAGATCTTTTGTAGTCGTTGATGGAGCTTTACGACTGCTTCGACAGCAGCTTTCCCTCGTTCAATACGATCTTCTGCTTGGAGTCTGGTCATCCCTGGGCCAGAAATCCCCAGGCCAACTGGTTTATTGAACTCTAATGCCAGGTCAGCAATCTTTCGGGCAGCATGTTGAATAACGAGATCATCATGCTCGGTCTCTCCTTCAATTACTGCTCCAATGGTGATAACACCATCGATATCCTTGCGTGCTAGTAATTTTTTAATAGCAAGAGCCATGTCAAAAACTCCAGGGACTTTCACGACTTTAGTAATTTCTGCCCCTAAAAACTCCGCGTGTTCCTTTGCTCGTTCGAACATCATCATCGTGATGTCGTAGTTGAAATCAGAGACAACAGCTCCTATTCGTATTGTTTCTTTTGCCATTTTTTTTTCACCTCCTTTTTATTGAACTGGACCCGCGTCTTCAAATCCTTCACGAAGACCGCAACCAGCATGTTTAGTTAAATTCTCAGGATGAAACAACAAGTAGAAGACATTTCGCGCATGCTCGCGGGCGCGTTGGTCTGCAAGCTTTTTTAGTTCTTTTTCATTTTGTGTTTCGTCCTCATAAACAAAAACTTCGATGATATGTTTGTTACAAAGCAACTGCGTGTGAATAAGTCCAGTGCTTGCTTCATGGGCACATTGTTTATCAATAGATTTTGGACCTGGCATACCAAGTGCCATGACGATATCACAAGTGTGTTCATCAAATAATTTTTTACAGGCAACAGGTAAATCCTTTATCCCTGGAACCGTGTATCGGATGATCTTGAACCCTGAAGTAAGAGATTGTAATTCATTGATTGCTGCGTTTGCCATATCAAAGCGGGCAAACGTAGTATCTGCGATACCAATACGTTTCATGTTTTCCCTTCAATACGTTGCATTTTTTTTTGAAACTCATGGGCAGCAATGACTTTTTGGATAATCCTGCGGGTGCCTTCGAGGTCACTTCCCCCCTCATATTTGGGAAGTCTAACAATCTTTAGGTTGAGATTCCTTTTTTTCAGTTCGTTCTTAATCGCGGTGTCATTGTGAATCTGGTCAAAACCAAGAGCGATAATGTCCGGTTTAATTTT
>PDVJ01000425.1_pt1 | contig 14298 bp, 13 predicted proteins | sample 1369811 | NCBI WGS metagenome assembly PDVJ01 (sample SAMN07795376, study PRJNA414565) | Alkali sediment metagenome, whole genome shotgun sequencing project. | reverse complement strand
TCATGGTGTCCGGTTACGAGGAAAGCGGGCCCAACGGGATTGACGAAAGCACCAAGCGCTTGATCAAGGGCTACATCACGAAGCCCTGCGGCATAGGGGAGCTGAGCCAGGCTATTTCGCGCGCCCTGGCGGCATGAAGACAGCGTAGGGCGTGGAGCAGAGAGCATAGAGATTGCGATGCGGTGGCACGGACAAGCTGATTCTTATCCGCCTCGGGAGGATGGTTGTCCGTGGTAACAATGGGGATGCTTGCTAAGAGCGGACAAGCTTGAAAAGACTGGGTGGCACGGACAAGCTGATTTTGCTTGTCCCGTTGAATTCCCCCGTCAGGGGGACGATTCAACTGGGGTGTTTTCGTGATTGGGGTTCTGATTCTGAATTCTGTCTTCTGTATTCTTTCTTTGAAGCTGACCGCTGACCGCTGAAAGCCGAGGGTTTTGCGCCATGGCCGATGGAATTAACGTCCTTGTCATTGATTCAGATCCTTCATTAGCCGAGGCCTGGGCTGAAAGAGTCAAGCAGTTCGGATTCGCCCACTGCTTTACGGCAAGGCCGAATGTGGCCATTGATGAGCTGGCAGCCTTGAAGCCTGACCTGGCTGTCCTCGGCCCTTCGCTCGATGCGGAGACATGCATCCAGTGCATTCACAAATTGAAAATCATCACCCCTTTCATGCCTGTTCTTACCTCCTGTGGCGGAGTGCCGCTGGCCGAGGGTCCGGAGATCGTGCCTTTTGAAGGGATCTACCCCATTGGAACGGATCTGGAGGGCGCAGAATTTGCCGAGACAGTACAGCGCGCTTTGAAGTTCAGGGATGAATACAAAATGCGACCGGACTATCCGGTCATTATCGGGCACAGTGAGGCGATCAGAAACATCAAACTGAAGATTCAAAAGGTAGCGGCCAAAGACATTACTGTGCTGATCACCGGGGAGACGGGCACCGGAAAAGAGCTGATCGCGCGCTCCGTCCATTACCATTCGCAGCGAAACCAGGGGCCTCTGGTAAAAATCAGCTGCGGTGCCTTGCCGGATGAACTTCTTGAAAGCGAGGTCTTTGGTTTTCAGAAGGGGGCGTTTACAGGCGCCCACAAGAACAAGCCCGGGCGACTGGAGCTGGCCCACAACGGGACGCTCTTCATAGATGAAATCGGAGACCTCTCGCTCTCTCTCCAGGCAAAGTTCCTCCAGGTCCTTGAAGATAAAGCTTTCGCTAGGCTTGGAGGGATCTACGACAAGTTCGTGGATACCCGGGTTGTGGCTGCGACCAATTCGGATCTTCAGAGAAAGGTGCGGGACGGTCTCTTCAGAAAAGATCTTTTCTACCGCCTTAATGTGATTCATATCCAGGCTGCGCCCTTGAGGGAAAGGAAACCGGACATCCCCATACTGATTTACTATTTTGTCAACAAGTACTGTCTTGAGCTGAAGAAAGACATCCTGGAGATCCCTGGGAAGATACTGAAGCATCTTCAATCCTACCAGTGGCCGGGAAATGTGAGAGAGCTCGAAAATGTGGTGCGCCGCGCGGTCGCGCTTAAAGACTGGGAGTTTGTGTTCAGGGAGCTCAGCCTGGAGAGTCTCCAGAAGAAGGGGGAACACGCCTCAATGGAAGACTTGGGGACGGTCGTCGGTTGGTCCGATGAGAAAATCGAGAGGCTGATTAGGGAAAACCGTTTTTCTATCAAGAAAATTACCAAGACCTATGTCTCTGAAGCGGAGCGCCAGGCCATCGTGGATGTGCTCGCCAAAACTCAGTGGAACAGGAAAAAGGCAGCTGAAGTGCTTGGCGTGAGCTACAAAACCCTGCTCGGCCGCATCGACGAATTGGGCCTCAAACCGTAGTCAGTGACGAGTAACGAGTGACAAGACTGGGTGGCACGGACAAACGTGAACTTCGTTTGTCCGTGGTATGCTGCGGAGCGCTTGTTAATAGCGAGCAAAGCGGAAAGAAACTTGATGCCACGGACAAACGATTTAGGTTTGTCCGTGCCTGCTTGTGCCTCTCGCATTAGTACCCTGAAACTTCTGAACCAATCAAGCTTGTTCCAGAATTTCACGAGTCCACGCCCCCATTGCATGCGCAATTTCCGATCGATGAGGGGTCGAGCGAACTGAGGTAAGATGAGAGCTTCTTTAGACAGGATTAACAGGATCAAAGATGTTTGCTCTTTATGTTTCGAAACACAATAATCCTGATAATCCGGCTTGCCCCGTTGAATTTTGCCCCGCCTGCCCTATGGAATGATGTTGTAGTTCTATTCCATCGGGGTGAAATCCTGAAGGCCTATTTCACTGGGGCGAAGGACTATTCAACTGGGGTCCTCTGTGGTCTGCTTTCATACTGTATTCAGTCTCCTGTATTCTTGTTTTCATCACTCCAGCCCCAAATGTATTTTCACCGCCTTATCGATCGCCGTGATTTCTTTCTGATCCACTTTCCCCAACAGTTTGGCTATCCGAGCTTTATCGAGGGTGCGGATCTGATCTGCTTTGACTTTCGAATCCTTGGGTAGGGCGCCGGAGCCTTTTGGCAGAAAAACCTCAAAAGGATAAATCTTGTCAAGATTCATAGAGGTGATCGGGAGTACAGTCACCGTGGCCGCGAATTGATTATTCAAGTCGTTAGAAACCACCACCACAGGACGCGTCTTGGAGATTTCTCTGCCGACCACAGGATCAAGGGCTGCAATATAGATCTCCCCTCTTCTAATACTCATCCCATCCCTCCAGATCCACTTTTCGAAACTCCCCGGCAATCCTTAGCCCTTCGTCCCTTCTTACTTTGTATCCTTCCTTAAGATTGGCTTTGAGCTCTTCGCGTTCCATCCTGTGAATGCACTCCTCCAAACTCTTAACAATGAAGGTGCTTTTTTTTCTTGGGCTTACCATCTGGTCCAGCTTGCGGGCCAACTGCTCAGGGATCGTGATGTTCATCCTTACCGTACTCATATGGCACCTATTAGGATGTTTTAATAATGCGCATATATAATGCGTTATATATAATATCCTGTCAAGCAGAGTTTTCCCATATTTGTATCATGAACAAACGAACTGAGATTGCCCGAGCTGTCCCGGTACCCTTGCCTATCGTCTCCCTTTCCCGCTCATAGCGAGCATCCAGTATCAAACATACGCCTTGCGATCCTTACCCACAGACACAAGAGATGAGAACCAGAAACCAATCAATCACGAAAGCACCCTTCGACACTGCTCAGGACAGGCGAAATTTGGAAAACACGAAATAGAAGACTCCTTCCACTCTCCCATCATGGTCTTCTTTGCCAACACAAAAACCCGATAGCCCGTGACAAATAGCATGATGGCTACAGGAAGAAGGAGAAAAAGGGTCAGGCGCTGCTTTAAACTCCTGATCATCGCAACCCTCCGTGCTCGCTTTACAGAACAATAACTTGATGCAGCCCTTGCCCACAACCAAAGACTCTGCTCGCCCGCCGGGGGATGGCCTCGATAACTTCTCCGCTCACCAAACCAACCCTTTCCTTTTCCTGTACACCCCCTCCAGGTTCACAAGCTCTTTTCCCAGACTTTCCAGATGTCGCTGCATCGCGGCGGCGGCGGTTTTGGGACTCCTGGAACAGACCGCGCGGACTAGAGCGATATGCTCCTCATGCCGATGGATCACGGTCTTAACCGGTTTCACCACCAACAGCACTTCCCGAGTCAAGTGATAGAGAGCGCTGGCGATGCCCTGAAGAATTCGGTTCCCGCTCATCTCCGCCAGGAGGTAGTGCACCATGAGGCGGTTTGAAATGAGTTTGGGCTGGGAAGGGGAGGCGGATTCCTCGGCCTTTAAAGCCTGCTCCAAGCGAGAGAGAAACTCAGGCTGGGCATGGGTCGCGGCCAGGCTTGCAAGCTCGCATTCTATGAGGATTCGGGTGTAAATCAGTTCGGCCACTGAAAGCTTGTTTGCAAGAAAAAGATCAAGAAAAGCGTTGCGCAGATGATCAAAGGAAAGATCCGTCACGTAAGCCCCGCCGGTCGGCCCCTGGAGGATCTTTACAAAACCGGTGATTTCAAGCTCCCTGATGGCCTCCCTCACGACGACGCGGCTCACCTGGAACTGTTGTAAGTTCTCTCTCAGAAGGCATTCGTCCTCCGGCTTTGACCCGCCCGGAGAGGATGGCCCCCTTGAGTTGGTTCACCACCCCCACTGAAATGCGATTCTGTCTCACTGGCTTGAATTCTTTCACAGGGCGTCTCCTCTCTATTCCCTCACCGTTAAGATCCCAGAAAGGGGCGTGCAAGGACTGACCCGTGGCCCTCCACGGCGCCGGTCCCATCCGCGAAAAACATCTTGACATATTTAATGTTATTTAAATAACGTTAGACCAAATAATTCAAGAGTCTTTTCCCAGGAGGTCGGAACAACCGGGCTCTTCGGGAAAAGCCCATCACTCACCAGAAGGAGGTGCTGTCATGCGTTCTTTCTTCACCAGGTTGTGCGTCGTTTTGATGGTCAGCGGCTTTCTTTGCATTCTGGTTGCGGGCATAGCTCCGGCCCAGGAGATCAAGGGGCCCATCAAGATCGTCGTGCCTTACCCGGCCGGCGGCGGCTCGGACGTGGTGGCGCGGCTCATTGCCGACAAACTGAAGGATTCCCTGGGCCAGACGGTCATCGTGGAAAACAAGCCCGGCGCCGGCGGCCGCATCGGCACCGAGTTCGCCAAGGGCCAGCCCGCGGACGGCGCTACGATGCTGGTGGTGAACCCGGCCCTGTTTGTCGTGGCCCCCGTCGTCTTCTCAAAACTGGCGTATGACCCGGACGCCGATTTCGCGCCGGTGTCGCTCATCACCACCTACCAGTTCTGCGTCTCGGTTCCGCCGACATCGATGGTGAAGGACGTGAAGGGCCTGATCGACTGGATCAAGAAAAACCCGAATCAGGCCAACTACGGGTCGCCCGCCGCCGGCAGCCTGCCCCACTTCTTCGGTGTCATGATCGGCAAGGCCGCGGGGGTCGAGATGGTGCACTCCTCCTACAACGGCTCGGGGCCGCTGGTGACGGCCTTGATCGGCAACCAGATCCCGATGGGGGTTGACGCCTATGACGCCCAGTCCGCCTACCATCCGGACAAGATCCGCATCCTGGCCACGGCCGGCACCACCCGCAAGAAGGCGGACATCCCGACGTTCAAGGAAGTGGGATTCCCCGAAATCGAGGGCGTGGGCTGGAACGCCATCGTCGTCCCGGCCAAGACGCCGAAGGCCGTCGTCCCATCGTCAAGGCCGTCAAGTCGCCGGATGTTGTGGGGAAGATCGAAGGCCTGGGCAATGAGGCCGTGGGCACCACGCCCGAGGAGTTTTCCGCCATCCTGAAAAAGGACCGCGAGCGTTGGACGCCGATCATCAAGGCCTCGGGTTTCAAAGCCGACTGACCGCAGCTTTCCGGATACGTTTTTCCGTATAGGACGGAGCGCAGCCCGCCAGGGCCCTCCTGGCGGTGCCGCGCCCGGGGTTGTTCTGCGTATCCGAGGCATACCTTCTTTAGAAAGTTGTAACAGTTTAGCTTTTTGAAATAATCACAGAAAAAGGCCATGGGGGTCTCTCTAAAAACAGAAAACGAAGAGTATGCGGGAAAGACTATGCAGATAAGGCGCAGCGAAGGCGGGCGGCGAGGTTTCCCCGGCACCTGCCTGCAGGATTGCAGATGGCGAGTCCCCCGGTAGCCCTCCGCCCGCCTCACCCATGGCCTAAAGCTGGACACTGCGATGTGGCTTCTTCGTTGTTCTGTTTTTAGAGAGACCCCCATGGCCTCAGCCATCCATTTCAAAAAGCTAAACTGTTACAGAAAGTCTCGATGCTGCTATGCGTATCCGCCATCCCAAGGATTTTTGCTCCGGAGTGATGTTTATGCTTTTCGGCGCGGCGGCCTTTTGTTGCGCCGCGGAATACAACATTGGCAGCGCCGCAAAGATGGGGCCAGGGTACTTCCCGTTTGTTCTCGGTGCGCTCCTGGCTGCGTTGGGGGTGACGCTTTTACTGAGAAGCGTTTTTTGGACCAAGGGATACCAGGAGGAGCCTGCCTTTCACCTCAAGCCGCTCGTTCTCGTCCTGTCATCGGTGGTTCTTTTCGGCCTGCTCCTTCGGCCTCTGGGACTCCTGGTATCGACGACGCTGCTGGTGGTCGTCTCCAGCATGGCCAGCCACGAGTTCCGGTGGAAGGAATCTCTCCTCAATGCTGCGGTGCTCATCGTCGTTGTCCTGCTGATTTTTGTGTATTGCCTTGATTTTCAAGTGCCGATCTGGCCCGCATTCCTGACCGGCAGGCCGTGATGGGGATGCCTTATGGATCTCTTTGCCAATATAGCCCTCGGAATCCAGACCGCCATTTCGCCCATGAACCTGCTCTATTGCCTGGTGGGGGCCCTGATCGGCACGTTGATCGGGGTGCTGCCGGGGATCGGACCGGTCCAGACGATCGCCATCCTGATGCCCACGACGTTTTCCCTGCCCCCGGTTTCGGCCCTGATTATGCTGTCGGGCATTTACTACGGCGCCCAGTACGGCGGGTCCACGACCTCCATCCTGGTGAACGTGCCGGGGGAGGCCTCCTCGGTGGTGACCTGCCTCGACGGCTACCAGATGGCCCTCCAGGGCCGGGCGGGCGCCGCCATGACCATCTCGGCCCTGGGGTCTTTCTTTGCGGGGTGCTTCGCCACTGTGGTCCTGGCCGTGCTGGCGGTTCCTCTGTCCGAGCTCGCGTTCAAATTCGGCCCCGCCGAATACTTCTCCCTCATGGTCTTTGGGCTGATCGGGTCCATCGTGCTCGCCTCCGGGTCGATGATCAAGGCGGTGGGGATGATCGTGCTCGGGCTGCTGCTCGGCATGATCGGCACCGATGTGACGAGCGGAGTCCAGCGGTTCGCGTTTGGAATCCCCGAACTGGCGGACGGCATTGGGTTCGTCTCGCTGGCGATGGGTCTTTTCGGCATCTGCGACATCATCAACAGCATTGAAAAAAAGGAAAAACGAGACATCCTGAAGGGCAAGCTCACCGGGTTTTGGCTGAGCATGGCCGATCTCAAAGCGTCCGCGCCCGCCGTGCTGCGCGGGACCCTGTGCGGGTCGCTGCTGGGCATCCTGCCGGGCGGCGGCGCGATTCTATCCTCGTTCACCGCCTACATGCTCGAGAAGAAAAGTTCGCGCAACCCCGAGAGCTTCGGAAAAGGGAACATCCGCGGCGTGGCGGCCCCGGAATCCGCCAACAATGCCGCGTCCCAGACGTCTTTCGTGCCGCTGCTGACCCTCGGGATACCGCCCAACGTGGTCCTGGCGATGATGGCCGGCGCCATGATGATTCACGGCATCCAGCCGGGTCCCCGGGTCATCAGCAGCAACCCGGAGCTCTTCTGGGGCGTCATCGTGTCCATGTGGGTGGGCAACGTGATCCTGGTGCTCCTGAACCTGCCCCTGGTGGGGATCTGGGTGCGACTGCTCTCGGTCCCCTTCCGGCTGCTCTACCCCGCGATCCTGCTGTTCTGCTGCATCGGCCTTTACAGCGTGAACAACAACACCTTTGACATCGGCCTGACGGCCTTCTGCGGGCTGCTCGGGTACATTTTTCACAAGCTGGAGTGCGAACCTGCTCCGCTGATCCTGGGCTTCATCCTCGGCCCCATGATGGAGGAGAACTTGCGGCGGGGCATGCTGCTCTCGCGCGGAGACCCCTCGGTGTTTTTCACCCGCCCCCTGTCGCTGGCATTTCTGTTGATAGCGGCCGCCATGCTGGTCATGCTGGCCCTGCCGGCCATCGGCCGCGGGCGCGAGAAAGCGTTCAAAGAAGGATGAAACACAGATACCAAATTGAAATTCCGAAAAACGAATGTCGAATGTCGAACAGGGAATTTCGAATGATGAAGTTAAATCCTTTCTGGTCTTTCCTTCGGCGTTCGTTATTCGTTATTCGATATTCTGCGGTTTACCCGCCAGACTTATGGCGGGTTCTCTTTTGAACTTCTACGCAGCTTGCGTTGAAGCTTCTGTCTGAGACTCTAACGAATTGGAGCGTGAGGAGGTAATGACCATGACTTATCCTAGTGTCTATCCCACCGGTGTCACCATCTGCGATCCGGCGCGGTGCTGGAACGGCTACACCATCTTTCAGGCCAAGGAGATGGGAGCGCTCCTCATTGATATGAACGGAGGGGAGATCCAGCTGTGGAAAAAGTTTCATGGCATGCCGAACAGGATTCTCCCGGGAGGCTATTTGATCGGCAGCACCGGTGAGAGGAACACGGCGTACGGGGTGCAGGACGGTGTGGACCTGGTCCAGGTGGACTGGGATGGCAACGTGGTCTGGCGGTTCAACGAGTACGAGTACATCGAGGACCCGGGCGAGGAGCCCCAGTGGATGGCGAGACAGCATCACGATTAACAGAGAGAGGGCAACCCGGTGGGGTACTATGTGCCCGGCATGGACCCCCTTGTGGATCGTGGCCGCACGGTGATCCTCTCTCACAAAAACCTGAAGAACCCCAAGATTGCAGACAAACCTCTCCTTGATGACACGATCATCGAAGTCAGCGATCATTTTGAGGAGATGGGGTTCAGAGAAGAAGCCAGGAACATCCTGTGCCGCAATCCCAACTGGAGACCCTCGGGCGGGGGCATGGGCGATTGGATGCACATCAATTCTCTGTCCTTGCTCGGACCGAACAGGTGGTTTGACGGGGGAGATGATCGTTTCCATCCGGAGAACATGATCTGGTGCGCAAGGGAGACCAACCTCACGGCCATTGTTGACAAAAGGACAGGGAAGATCGTTTGGAAGCTCGGGCCTAACTTCGACGAGACCTCGGAACTCAGGGAACTGGGATGGATCATCGGCCAGCATCACGCTCACATGATTCCAAGAGGCCTTCCCGGCGAAGGGAACATCATGGTCTTTGACAACGGAGGATGGGCGGGCTATGGCTCTCCAAACCCCGGCTCCCCCACCGGCTTTCGGAATGCCTTGAGAGATTACTCGCGGGTCCTTGAATTGGATCCCATAACGCTCAAGGTGGTCTGGCAATACTCGCCGGCAGAGGCTGGGCTCACGGTTCCCGTGGATGCAAACCGGTTTTACAGCCCCTTCATCAGCTCAGCGCAACGCCTGCTCAATGGCAACACCATGATCACCGAGGGCTCGGGCGGCCGAATCATCGAGGTCACACCCCAGCACGAAATCGTCTGGGAGTACATCAGTCCCTACTGGGGAAAGATGATGAAGATCAACATGATTTACCGGGCGTACCGGGTGCCCTATGATTGGGTCCCGCAGGTGGAAAAACCCGACGAGAAACCCATAGAGCGGCTGGATGTGACAACATTCAGGGTGCCAGGCGCAAGCCAGCGCGGGCCGAGAAGAGTCGTCAACGTGCAAGGGGTTCTGCCCTACCGATCCGATGCGGCTCTTTGTGTGTTGACGGAGGGCGACGAAACCGGATCGAAGTAAAGCTCTCCGTGCTCCTCCACCCTCCGCAGCCCCGCCGGCGGCGGGATTGCGGACCGTCGCCAAGGTTACGGAAGATGCCCTCCACGCAATCATACCCTAGCATCCAAAGGAAATCCAGAAACTCCAGCCCGGGATCAAGAACTCGATTCTCTTGACAGGATCGAGTAGATTTCAAGTATAGTCGGAGCATCAAAAAACGGGGTGAGGGGAACATGATCGAAATACTCAATGCCGAAAGAATGAAAGACCTCGCGGCTGTCTCACTTGGAGAGAAGGAAGCGGATCTGGTCATCAAAGGAGCCAACCTTGTAAATGTCTACACCGGGGAGATCCTTAAAGGGTACTCTGTGGCGACAAAAGGGAAATGGATCGCCTACGTGGGGCCTGAGGCAAACCACACCATAGGATCAGGAACTAAAGTGATCGATGGAGCAGGCAGAGTCCTCATTCCCGGCTTTGTCGACGGTCACACCCATATACTCTATTATGCTTCTCCCCAGGAATTCTTGCGCTACGCCATGAGAGGGGGTACCACCACGATCATCACCGAGATCATGGAGCTCACTTTCCCGCTGGGCTATAGCGGACTTGTGGAATGTCTCGAAATTCTGAAAGACCAGCCCATAAAAATCTTTTCTACCGTCCCTCCTTCCATCACTCTCAGCAAGGACGCAGCCGCAAGGGCTCCAACGCTCACGCAGTTGCTGGAACTTCTCAAGAGGGATGATGTTGTGGGCGTCGGTGAAGGCTTCTGGCAGGAGGTTCTGCGAACTGAAACCAACTTTCCTGCCCTGTCGGCAGGTGCGTTGAGACTGAGAAAAACGGCGGAAGGACATGCAGCAGGCTGCCGCAGCCAGCGCCTCGCCGCTTATCTGGACTACGGCGTTTCCTCGTGCCATGAATCGGTCAGCGCCGAGGAAGTCGTTGAAAAGCTCCGGTTCGGCCTTTGCACCATGATCCGGGAAGGCAGCATTCGAAGGGAACTGGAGGCTATTGTAGGAATAAAGGATATGCGCCTTGATCTCAGACGAGCCGCGCTGGTCACGGACGGCGCTGATCCCAGGGATCTGATGGAAAAGGGCTATCTGGAGCATGTGGTCCAGCGCGCCATTGATGCAGGCTTCGATCCTGTCCTTGCTATCCAGATGGCGACACTGAACGTGGCCGAACATTTCAGGCTCGATGGAATGCTGGGCGGGATCGCTCCGGGCAAATGCGCGGACATGGTGCTTATCCCGGATCTTCGCACCATCAAGGCGGAAGTTGTCATCAGCAACGGCGTGATCATTGCGCAGGAGGGAAAGCTGTCACTTGAGCCAAGGCCGGCTATTTTCAAAGGCAGGGAGCTGAAGAAGATTCATGTGACTCCGAATGACTTTGCTATCAAGGTGCAGAGGAAAGACTCTTTGAAGGTCAGGGTGATGGATCAGGTCACGGAACTTGTGACCAAGGAAGTCCTCCTGGATCTCCCGGCCCATGATGGGGAACTCAAAGCGGATCCGAGGCATGATATTCTGAAAGTATCGGTCATCTCCTGCGAGGGGAATAGGTTCACCGGCTTGATCAGGGGACAGAGCTTTCAAACAGGGGCAATGGCCACGAGCGGGGCGTGGGAAACCTTTGCCACCGTGGTGGTGGGGGCCGATGAAGCCGCCATGGCGATGGCCGTGAACCGGGTATTCGAGATGGGGGGAGGCATCGTGGTCTGCAGCGAGGGCAAGATACAGGCTGAGCTTGCGCTGCCCGTGGCTGGCATCCTGTCGAACCAGAGGATTGAGGAAATCGCTGAAAGGCTGAACGACATCCAGTCAAAAGCCAGGGCCCTGGGATTTCGTTTCACAGACGCGGCCCTCACGCTGGCCGTGCTCACCACGGCGGCTATTCCTTTTTTGCGTCTTTCCGAAGAGGGTCTCGTGGATTCAAAAACAGGCAAGGTGGTTGACCTCGTCGTGAGTTGAAATCGCTCCAGTTCCAGCTACTAAAAAACTCAATAAGGAATTTGCAAGTGTTGTATAGAAATTACTGGACAAATCCCCCCTCGCCCCCTTTGCTAAAGGGGGGATGGGGGAATTTTGATGACCCACCAGAATTACAATTCATTTGTTGCGTTGGTATTAATCGTCACTCCCGGTTTTTCACATCGCACAGCAATGCCTTGTAAACCGGAAAACCCGAAATGGGGTCGCGGTTCTCGAAGTCGGTGACGAAGTTGGCGTTCGCCTCCCGCCGCTCCTTGGCGTGAATGGGCCTTCCTCCTCCCACGTTCAATTCCACCTGCCCGGTCATCACGTCATCCGTCACCTTGGCCCATACACCGACTTTCCCGCGCGGGGACTCCACCCACACCGTATCTCCGTCCGAGATCCCTCTTGCCTCTGCATCCTCAGGATGGATAAGCACTTGAGGTTTGGGCTGAAGCTTCAGCAAGCCCGGGATGTTCAAATGCTGGGACCGAAAGGCCGACTGCAGCCTGGCGCCGGTGTTGAGGACGAGGGGGTAATTCTTGTAGAGCTCCGGGCTTCCCAAGGGTCCTTCTGTGGGCTCCACATAAACAGGCAGGCCGTCGTACCCGTATTTCTCCAGCATGTTCGATACCAGTTCTACCTTCGCCGAGGGCGTGTTGAACCCAGGCTTGCCGTCTGAGCGCAAAAGGCCCTTTTCATGCTTTCCGTATTCCATGCGGCCTGCATCATATCGGACGCCTTGCGGATGAGCCTTGAGGTCTTCCAAGGATACAGGACCGTCTTGAAAAGCGAATCGGATCCGTTCTTCCTCAGTGGCCGGAAACAGATCTCCGTATCCCAGTTTACCGGCCAATTGGGTCAGAAACTGAAAACTTGATTTGGCTTCGCCGATCGGCTCGATGACCTTTTGTCTCAACTGACAATATCCACCGGGGTATTTCTGGTAGCCGAGGTTTTCGAAGTTGGTCGTCGCAGGAAGGATGATGTCGGCATACATCGCGTCTGCGGTCATGAACCGATCGAAGACCACCATGAAGTCGAGCTTTCGGAAACACTCCTTCCAGATGTCGGGGCTGGGCAAGCTGGTCAGGATCGAGGCGCCGAGAACCAAAAGCGCCTTGACCGGGTAGGGATCACCCTTCAGGATCGCTCTGGGTGCCTCCATGAACTGTGCAGCCTTGAGCACATCACAGAAGAGAGGATACTTTTCTGCACCGATGGGTTTCACGCCCTTCGGGGGTTCCAGGCTGACGCGTGGGAACCGGACCGGGCTGCGCGGTCTGAACACAAGGCCTCCGGGAACATCGAGGTTTCCCGTGATCGTCCAGAGGCTCAGCACGGATCGGATGTTCTGAACCCCGCTGTTGGTATACTCCAATCCTGTGTACATGAGCAGCGAGGCTCCTTTCGCCCTCGCTATCTCACGGGCCATCTCCGTGATGGTTTCCCTGGGGACCCGGGTGATTCCTTCGGCTGTCTCCGGAGGGAACTGCTCCACGTATTGCCTGAGCTCCTCAAAACCCTTTGTCCAGTCCCGCACAAAAGCTTCGTCGTACAGGCGTTCATTGATGATGACATTCATCATGCTCAAAGCGAGAGCTCCGTCTGTCCCCGAACGCACGCCAACCCATTGATCGGCGAGTTTGGCAGTATCCGATCGCATATGATCGATGACGATCAGTCTGGTCCCCCGCTTCTTCGTGTCGATAATCTTCTTCACCTTATCCGGCGGCGAGTCCGTGGGTGGATTGGCTCCCCATATGACGATGAGGTCCGTTTTGTCAAAATCCGCAAAAGTCGATTCCATTTCGGCCCCGATGGTCGACAGGGAAGCAAAGATGCCGTAGGAAACGTAGCACACCGAAGAACACCCTGTCCCGTTGGGCGAGCCAAATGGGAAAAGGAATCCGGAAATTCCTTGGACGGGCATGCCGCGAGCTCCAAACACGTCGGGGAGGTTGTTGTCGAAGCTCCCCCGGCCGAAATAGGACACCCTTTTGATCTTCTGAAACTCATCAGCGATTCGAACCAGAGCCTCGTCCCAGCTGATCCGCTCAAATCTCCCCTCTCCCCTCTCCCCTGTTCTGAGCAAGGGATACTTCAGACGGTCCTTAGAGTAGACAATTTCCTTAGCATGGAGGCCGCGAACGCACACCACCCCAAGGGGATGGCCTTTGATAGGAGATATTTTCTCGATCTTGCCGTCGATCACTTCTATGTTGACGCCGCACCCACCGGGGCATATGCCGCATATCCCGGTCACTGTTTCCTTTTTGCCCGTGTTAGGGTCGCTGACCATTGTCTGAAACCTCTCATCAGGTCGTTTTTTGCAAAATACTAGAACCGTATCTTCTGCCTGAGCGACAGGATGAGTCCGAGGGCAATGGACCCAACTGCTGCGCAGATCCAGAAGGCGCTGCTGTAGCTTCCGGTGATGTCGAAAAGGTGGCCGGCGAGAATCGGCCCCACAGCGCCCCCAAAAGTGCCCGCAAACAGGACGATTCCGAAAAGGACTCCGTGGGAGCGGATACCGAAGTGCTCAGCTACCAAGGGGGAGATCAGGGTGAAATGCCCGCCATGTCCGATCCCGTAGAAGACAGCAAAAAGGTACAGCATCCACAGCTGGTCCGCCAGTTGCAACCAGAGGAAGGCCGAAATCAGGAGCGTGAAACAACAGATCATGCAGGTCCTGATCCCTGCCCGATCAGCGACGATGCCGATAAACAATCGCCCTACCATACTTGCGCCGGCGATCGTGGAGAGGATGCCGGCTGCTGTGGTTGCAGGGTGGCCGATCTCCATGGCATGAGGGACAATATGAAGCATGATGATCATCAGACAAAACACGATCGTGAGATTGGTGAAGCAGATTGT
>PDVJ01000424.1_pt1 | contig 14306 bp, 12 predicted proteins | sample 1369811 | NCBI WGS metagenome assembly PDVJ01 (sample SAMN07795376, study PRJNA414565) | Alkali sediment metagenome, whole genome shotgun sequencing project. | reverse complement strand
CGCGCTGAACCAGGAACTGGCGAACGTCACGCAGATCGAGGTGCTCAAGGGTCCGCAGGGCGCTCTGTACGGCCGCAACGCCGTGGCCGGCGCCTTCATCGTCACGACCCGCAAGCCTGGCGAGGAACTCGAAGCCGAGGTCCGCGCGGGGTACGGCACCCAGGACAGCTACGATGCGAGCTTTTACGTCGGCGGCCCGATCAGTGGGACCGTGCGCGGCTCGATCGGCGCATACACGCGCAGTACGGACGGGTTCTACGACAACAGTTACCTCAACTGCGACGATTGCGTCGACACGTTCTCCGAGGACGGCTTCAACGGCCGGCTGCTGTTCGAAGTCGCCGGCGGCGAGATGGACTTCAAGGCCCGGTATTCGCAGATCGACTCGGGCGCGATCAACTTCAATGCGTCGCTGGCGCTGGTCGACGCGGCGGCGTTCCTGAACAATCCGTCGTTCTACCCGAACCCGAACGACCAGAAGTTCGTCTACATCAACAACATCGAGCCGAACTTCGCGCTGGTCGTGGACGGAGTGCTGCAGACCAACCCGAACGCGCTGAACCAGGAGCTGGCGAACGTCACGCAGATCGAGGTGCTCAAGGGTCCGCAGGGCGCCCTGTACGGCCGCAACGCCGTGGCTGGCGCCTTCATCATCACGACCCGCAAGCCCGGCGAGGAACTCGAGGGTGAGGTCCGCGCGGGTTACGGCACCCAGGACAGCTACGATGCGAGCCTGTACGTCGGCGGCCCGATCAGCGGAACGGTGCGCGGCTCGATCAGCGCATACACGCGCAGCACGGACGGGTTCTAGACGGGTTCTACGACAACAGTTACCTCGGCTGCGATGACTGCGTGGACACGTTCTCCGAGGACGGCATCAACGGCCGGCTGCTGTTCGAAGTCGCCGGCGGCGAGATGGACTTCAAGGCCAGGTATTCGCAGATCGACTCGGGAGCGATCAATTTCAATGCATCGCTGGCGCTGGTCGACGCGGCCGCGGCATTTAATAACCCGTCGTTCTACGCGAACCCGAACAACCAGAATTTTGTCTACATCAACAACATCAAGGCGAGCAACGAGCAGGAGAACGTCAACCTGTCGCTGCGCGGCGACTGGGACCTCTCGTTCGCCACGCTCTCGGGCTATCTGGCCTACAACGACCAGCAGAACTACTTCCTCACGGACGGCACCAGCGCCGCATTCGGGCTCTACGGACTGAACTCGACCTGCCAGGCCTCGAACGACGCGCTGATCGGCGTCCAGCCACTGCCGCCGCCGTTCTTCTACGTCCCGTCCAGCATCTGGTACCAGCCTGGTCCGGGCCAGCTCGGCAGCTTCCTGCCGCCGTACAGCCCGACCACCTGCGACGGCTACCAGTACCAGGAGCGCAACCAGTCGGATACCAGCATCGAAGTGCGACTCACCTCGCCGGGCGACGAGGCGTTGCGCTGGGTCGGCGGCCTCTACTACGCCTACATCGATCGCGACGTGGTCGTGTCCCAGGGCTCCGACCTGAACCAGGGCCTCTCGGCCAGGGCGTTCGTGCCGACGAGCGGCAAGAACCCGACCGACCTGCTCTACGACGACACGTTCACGACCAACGTGTATTCGATCTTCGGCCAGCTCGCCTACGACGTGGTCGACAACGTCGAGCTGGCGCTCGCGCTGCGCTACGACAGCGAGCAGCGCGACGTGGACAACAACGTGAAGACCTGCAACTCGAGCACGCCCACCGCGTGCCGGGCGCAGACGCCGCTCTTCGCCTTCGGGTCGAATCCGTACATCAACCCCGCCTACACGGCGAACAACGCCTACGCGACGGACGGCATCCCGGATCGCAGCAAGACCTTCTCGGAGCTGCAGCCGAAGCTGTCGGCCAACTGGGAGGTGAACGAGGAGGTTTCGCTGTTCGCCTCGTACGGCTTCGGGTTCCGCAGCGGCGGATTCAACTCGTCGGGCAGCGAGGCGACGATCAACCAGTACTTCGGCGGCCTCTTCTACGCACCCGGCGTGCCGAACATTTCGGGCGTGAAGGACGACTACGAGAGCGAGACCTCCGAGGCTGCCGAGATCGGCATGAAGTCGATCCTGCTCGACCGGCACCTGCAGGTGAACCTCGCCGCGTTCTACACCCAGGTCGAGGACCTGCAGTACTTCAACTTCTTCGTCGGCCCGTTCGGCCTGCTGCGCGTCGTGACCAACATCGACGAGGTCACGATCCAGGGGATCGAGGCCGACTTCCACTGGAACGTCACCGACAGCGTGAGCCTCTACGGCGGCTATTCGTACATCGACAGCGAGATCGACCAGTACAACGGCCGGCCGTACACGGAAGGCAACAAGGTGCCGTACGCGCCGGACTACACCGGCAACCTCGGCGTCGAGTGGCTCTACCCGATGACGGATTCGCTGAAGCTGCTGGCGCGGCTCGACGCGACCTTCGTCGGCGAGACCTGGTTCTCGCCGGTGCAGGACGAGACGCTGCCGAACCTCTTCACCGGGGTCGGCTTCGGCGAAGGCAATTTCGCGAGGCAGAAGCGCGACGCCTATTCCACGCTCAACCTGCGCCTCGGCGTCGAGGGTGAGAACTGGAGCGCGACGGCCTGGGGCCGCAACGTGGGCGACGAGGACTACCTGCAGGAGATCATCCCGGCGCCGGAGTTCGGTGGATCGTTCATCCACCAGTCGCCGGGCGATTCGTACGGCGTCGAGGTCACTTACAGGTTCTGATCCCCCTCACCGTTTCGAAACGGCTCGATAACAAGACCCGGGTCGCGGAAGCGGCCCGGGTTTTTTGTCGACCTTCAATTTGACTTAATCCCGAGCCTGAAACATCCCTGTCACGATCGGTCCCTAACTTGGACGCTTCTGCGAAGGGCGGAATCAAGACAAACCGGGGATTTTCATGAATCGAATCAGCCTGGCCGTGGCGACGGCCTTGATCGGACTTTCGACGGTCGCCGAGGCCGCTGTCGAACTGAAGCCAGTCGGACGGTACCAGAGCCCGACGGCCGGTTTCGACAAGGGAGCCGCCGAGATCGTCGCGTACGACGCCAGCACGCAGCGCATCTTCGTCGTCAATGCCCAGGACGGCACGGTGGACGTGCTCGACGGCTCGAATCCCGCGAGTCCGCTCAAGATCGGGCAGATCGATGCGAAGGCGATCCCGGGCTACCCCGCGGCCGGGCTGGGCGCCGCAAACAGCGTCGCCGCCCGTGACGGACTGGTGGCCGTCGCGGTCGAAGCGAATCCGCTCACGAGCCCTGGCGTGCTCGCGTTCTACGATGCGGCCTCTCTTGCCTTCATCCGCAGTGTGCCGGCCGGCGCGCTGCCTGATGCCGTGGCGTTCTCGAACACGGGCCACTTCGTCATCGTCGCGAACGAAGGCGAGCCGCGGACGCCCGTCGATCCCGAGGGCTCCGTCACGATCGTCGACGTGCGCAGGAAGGGCAAGGAGCGCCGCTTCGACGCCTGCACCGCGGACTTCCGCGCCTTCAATTCACGACGGGCGGAGCTGGTCGCCGCCGGCGTCTACATCGACCCGGGCGCGGCATCGGTCGCGCAGGACCTCGAGCCCGAGTACGCGTCGGCCCAGGGCAACAACGCCTACGTGACGCTGCAGGAGAACAACGCGATTGCCGTGGTACAGCTCAACCAGTGCCGCGTCGCGCGCATCATGCCGATCGGCGCAAAGAATCACGGCCTGCCGGAGAACTCGCTCGACACCTCCGACCGCGAAATCGACAACGGCAAGGGCAGGATCGCAATTCGCAGCTGGCAGAACCTGCATGCCCTCTATCAGCCGGACTCGATCGCCAGCTACGAGGCTGACGACGGCCAGACGTACCTGGTGATCGCCAACGAGGGCGACGTGCGCGACACCGCCATTTCCGGCCGCGCCTCGACGGACGCGGTTCGCGTCGGGTCGCTCTCGCTCGACTCAACAGCGTTTCCGCCGGTCCCGGCGTCGGTCTCGCCCGACCCGGACCCGAAATCGTCGAAAAACCTCGGACGCTTGAACGTCATCAGGTCGCTGCGTACGGCGGGCGCTCGTTCTCGATCCTCACCAACGACGGCACGCTCGTCTACGACAGCGCCAACGACTTCGAGTCGATCATCGCGAGCAAGGTCGGCTCCGGCGAACTCGCGAAGCAGGCGTTCAACTCCACCAGCAGCAACAACTCGGCTGGCGCAGTGCCGGGCGAATCGAACAACACCTTCGACTCGCGCAGCGACGACAAGGGCCCGGAGCCCGAAGGCGTGGTCGTCGGTCGGGTCGGCGATCGCACTTACGCGTTCGTCGGCCTCGAGCGAATCGGCGGGCTCATGGTCTACGACGTGACCGACCCGCGCGACGCGTTCTACGTGACCTACGTGAACGGTTCCGACATCCGGGACTTCGGTCAGCCGGTCTGTACGATGGTCTCCAGCTCCGGCAGCTGCTCGAACGGTATCCCGAACCCGCTCGCAGGCGACCTCGGGCCCGAGGGACTCGCTTTCGTGCCGGCCAAGGACAGCCCGAACGGCAAGGCGCTCGTGATCGTCGGCAACGAGATCAGCGGCTCGACGCGGGTCTACGAGATCACGACTACGGACTGATCCCGAACACCCGCAGCGCGTTGTCGCGCAGCAGCAGGCGGCGGACCTCGGGCTTGAAGCCGAGGTCCGCGATCTCCCCGACGGTTCGCTCGAAATCGAGCACCGGGAAGTCGGTGCCGAACAGCACCTTGCTGCGGCCGTAGCTGCCGATGTACTTCACGAAGCTCTCGGGCCAGTACTTCGGGCTGTGCGCGTCGGCGACGATGTAGACGTTCTCGTGCTTCCACGCCATCGCCACCATCTCGTCGTGCCAGGGAATGCCGACGTGGATGCCGAGCAGCTTGAGTTCCGGGAAATCGCAGGCCACGCCGTCGAGCGTGATCGGCCGGCCCACGCTGCGCAGACGCTGGTCGGGTGAGTAGATCAACGACTGGCCGACCTGCGTCATGAACGGCACGCCGAGCTCGCAGCACTTCGCGTAGAACGGATACCACTTCGCGTGATCCGGCGCGAGCTCGAACCAGTGCGGGTAGGCGTGGGCGCCGATGAAACCCATGTTGCGCACCGCGTCCTCGAAGGCACGCAACCCGTCCATGCCCTGCGTCGGGTCGACGCCTGCCAGACCGTAGAAGCGGCCCGGGAACTGCTCGCAGGCGCGCGCCACGACCTCGTAGGGCATGTGGTAGGAACCGGGCAGCCCAAGCCGGCCGGTGCGCGCCGCAACCAGGAACCCCCTCTCGATCCCCGCCTCCGCCATGCGCTCGAGCATCTGCTCGAGGCTCAGCCCCGGCATCGGGCTCTTCGCCTTGACCTTCCCTGCGAAGAACCCGTCCTTCCAGTCCGGCCGGTGCGAGAGCGCCTCGGGCGTCCAGATGTTGACGACCGCGTCGATTGCCTTCACGTCCACGTCATCCAGTGCCATCTTGCCGTCCTCGCGTGTCACTCGCCGGCCGCGACTGCGGCGCCGGCGGCCAGCATGGCCTCGATCTGTACGGTCGTATACCCGAGTTCCCGCAGAAGCTCGCGCGTGTGCTCGCCGAGACGCGGCGCATGGCGTCGCGTAACCTCGGCCGGCGTACCGGAGAAGTTCACCGGAAAGGCGGTCGTGCGCAGCCGGCCCTCCGACGGGTGATCCACTTCCTTCCAGAAGCCGGTCGCGACCAGATGCGGGTCGTGCGCGAGATCTTCGAGCGTGTTCACCCGGTTGATCGGCACGCTGGTCGCCGCGAACAGATCGAGCCACTCGTCGGTGGTGCGCGTCGCCATGATCTTCGCGGTCTCGGCATAGGTGTCGTCGATGTTCCTGGTGCGATCGGCCATCGTCCGGAAGCGCTCATCGGACTTGAGGTCCGGCCGCTGCACCACGTCGCAGAACACGTCCCAGTGCGCGTTCATGTAAGGCAGGATCGCCACGTAGCCGTCCCGCGTCCTGTAGGGCCTGCGGTGGACGCTCATCAACCGCACGTAGCCCGGCGGCCCGAGCGGCGGTTCGAACGTCATGCCCCACAGGTGCTCGGCCATCACGAACGAGACCATGGTCTCGAACATCGGGACCTCGATTTCCTGTCCCTTGCCCGTGCGTTCACGGTTGTAGAGAGCCGCAAGCACGGCGTACACGACAGTGATCGCGGTGGTCTTGTCGGCGACGACCGTGGGCAGGTAGCGAGGCTCGCCGAGCACGAGCTTGTTCAGCATCGCAATGCCCGAGATGGATTGGATCGAATCGTCGAGGGCGCCCTTGGCACCGTAGGGTCCCTTGCGGGCGTAACCGTACGACCCGCAGTAGACGATCCGCGGGTTCACGGCCCGCAGCGCCGCGTAGTCGAGCCCGAGCTTGGTCATGACCTGCGGACGGTTGTTGTGCACGAACACGTCGGCGTTCTTCACGAGGTCGAGCACCGCCTGCCTTGCCTCAGGCTGCTTGACGTCGAGCACGATGCTGCGCTTGTTGCGGTTGCAGGTGAGGTACAGCGCGGCCATGCCCGGATGGCGGAACGCGCCGAGCTGGCGGTTGCTGTCGCCGGCGGGCGCCTCGATCTTGACCACGTCCGCGCCCATGTCTGCGAGGATCTGGCAGGCCCAGGGCCCCAGGACGACGCTAGTGAGCTCGACCACCCGCACGCCTTCCAACGGTCCTGGCATCTCACGGCCCCGGCTGCCCCTGCGATCTGGCCAGACTAACCGCCGCCTCTTCGCGCGGGCAAGCGCATTGTCCGCAGGGTTGCGCGCTGCTATACAGGCCGCCTGCGCCACACAGCCACAGCCGGTCCACGAGGCCCCATGGTCCAGCCAGTCAGGCACCTCGGCGCCAACGGCTCCTCGGTGGACTTCGAGAGGATCCCGGCTTGAACCCGACACTACCGCTCGCGGGAATCCGCGTCCTCACGTTCGAGAATTTCGGGGCGGGGCCGTTCGGCTCGATGTACCTCGCCGACCTCGGCGCCGAGGTGATCAAGGTCGAGAGCCGCGAACAGGGCGGCGACGCGACGCGCAGCATGGGGCCGTACTTTCTCGGCGAACATGACAGCCACTTCTTCCAGACCTTCAACCTGAACAAGAAGAGCGTCACGCTGAACCTCAAGCTCGCCGAGGGACAGGAAGCCTTCCGGCGACTCGTGCGCAAGGCCGACGTGGTCATGAACAACCTGCGCGGCGACCAGCCGGAGAAGCTGGGCCTCGACTACGCAGCGCTCGGCGCGACGAATCCGCGCATCCTGTGCGCACATCTCTCCGCGTACGGCCGCGACAACGAGCGCAGGGGCTGGCCGGGATACGACTACCTGATGCAGGCCGAGGCCGGACACCTGCACCTGACCGGCGAACCCGGCACGCCGCCGTCGCGGATGGGTCTCTCGATCATCGACTACATGACCGGCATCACGACGGCTGTCGCGGTGCTCTCCTCTCTCATCGGTGTGATGAAGTCGGGCCGTGGCGGCGACATCGACGTGTCGCTGTTCGACGTGGCGCTGCACCAGCTCACGTACCCGGGCAGCTGGTACCTGAACGAAGGCCACCACACCGAGCGCCTGCCCCGCAGTTCGCACCCATCCGTTGTGCCGGTGCAGCTCTTTCGCACGGCGGACGGCTGGATCTTCGTCATGTGCATGACCGAGAAGTTCTGGCAGGCCCTGCTCGGCGAACTCGGCCGCACGGACCTTGCGGCGGACGCGCGCTTCGCCACGGCGGACATGCGCCGTCGCAATCGTGACGAGCTTACGGAGGTGCTGGACTCCGAATTCGTCAGCCGCTCGACCCGGCAGTGGCTCGACCGCCTGCAGGGACTGCTGCCCGCCGCTCCGGTGTACGACCTGGGGCAGGCACTCGACAACCCGTACGCGAGCGCGATCGGCATGGTCCGCGCGCTGCCGCATCCGGCCCGGTCGGACTTCCGGGTACTCGCCAATCCCATCAAGCTCGATGGCGTGCGCCTGCCATCGCGGCGCGCGCCCGGCCTCGGAGAGCACACGGACGTTCTGCTGCGCGAAGCTGGCTACTCCGACGCTGAGATCGCGGCGTTGCGCGCCCGCGGAGCGGCCTGAGGAAGCTCGGGAACGTGCGGGCGGCTGCCGGCCGTTGCTCCGGCGGCACCCGCGGCGGACCGACGGGTGGATCACGCGCGGAAGACCGCCGAACTACGCAAACGATTGATTTTAAATACAAAACACCCGATTGTGCCGTGGCGAGCGAACCCGTCCTGGAGGACCATGCGGGACGCTATTCTGTTAAAGTCCGCGCCTCACGCAACCAACCCCACGAGTGACAATGCAGCGAATCATCGCCCTGCTGACCCTTGCCCTCGCGCTCGCCTTCGGCGGCAGTACGGCGTTCGCCGACTCCAGGACCGACAAGAAGCTCGAGGATTGCCGCAAGGTATTCGAATCGTTCACGGACCTTACGGAGCAGTCCGTGCCGACCTGGATGCTCGAGCGCGCCTACGGAATCGTGGTGATTCCGCAGGTGATCAAGGGTGCAGTGATGTTTGGTGGACGTGGCGGACGCGGCTGCATGGCAGTTCGAAACCCGGATGGCAACTGGTCGAATCCCGTCTTCGTCACCCTGGGTGGCGGCAGCTGGGGATTCCAGTTCGGCGTGCAGTCGTCCGACGTCGTGCTGGTCCTGATGTCGCGGCAAAGCGTCGAAGGCATCAGCGGCGGCAAGGTGACGCTCGGCGCCGACGCAAGCGTGGCGGCCGGGCCGCTCGGGCGCAGCGCGGCCGCGAGCACGGACGCAAACTTCAAGGCGCAGGTGCTGTCGTACTCGCGCAGCGAAGGGCTGTTCTTCGGCGTCGCGCTCGACGGCAGCGCCATCTCCGTGGACCAGAAGTTCAACTGGATCGCGTACGACCAGGTCGAAATACTCGCGTCCGAGATCCTGGAAGGCAAGACCAGGACCGTCCCGCCAGCTGCGAAGGAATTCACTGCGGCACTGAACCGCGCGACGCAGGCAGCGTCGAACGCGCCGGCGACGGCTGCGGCCGAGGCAACGCCCGCAGCGCCTGCCGCGGCGCCCGCCGCCGACGAGGTCGGGGAGGATGCTGCGAAGACCTACCCGATGGAGGATCCGCAGCCGGGCGCGCCCCCGCCGCCCTGAAGCCGGACAGACCGGCGCAACGAGCGCCCCCCGCGGGAGCGTCAGCGCGTCCCCTGGCGTAGTGCCTCGGCGAGGCCGGCCCAGATCGCGGGGTCGCCCAGCACGACGCTCAGCCCGTTGATGATGAACTGCACGCCGATGCAGATCATCAGGAATCCCATCAGCCGTGTCAGCGCGACCATGCCGGTAGCGCCGAGGATTCGATGAAATCGCTCGGCGCCGCGCAGCACGAACCACGAGATCATGACTACGGCGAGAATGCCGGTCGCCACGCCGAGGAAATTGGCGATGCGGTCCCATCCGTGCCGCGCACTGGCCTGCGAACCGAGGCTCATCACGACGGCGAACGTGCCTGGGCCGGAGAGTCCCGGCATTGCAAGTGGCGTGAAGGCAATGTCGTGCCGGATTTCGCCGGGCTGCGGCGCCTTGGGGGACGCGTCCCGGGGATCCGGAAAGAGCATGCCGAAACCAAGGAACGCGACGATCATGCCGCCCGCGATCCTCATGCCGGGAATCGAGATTCCGAAGAAACTCATGATCAGGCTGCCGGCCACCAGGAAGCTCGAGCACAGCACGAACGTGTAGATGCAGGCACGCCGGATCTGCCGTTGCCGTTCCTGCTCGGGAAGATGCGCCGCGACCGACATCACGAGCGGCACGGCACCCAGCGGGTTGACGATGGGCAGGATCGCGAGCAGCGCGCCCGCCGCATGGCCGAGATACGCGGTGAACCATTCCATGTGTGCACTTTAGCTGGCCGCTAGAATCCGCGCATGCCCGCCTCGCAGAGCACGCCCCGACTTCGCCTCACTGCGGTGCTGCTCGCCGCGACGCTGGCCTCGGTCGCGGTGTCGCAGCGCGGCCTGTGCGGCGGCATCGCCGGTGAACTGATGCAGCTCGCTGGGCTCGCCTGCATCGCCTGCGCCGCATTGGGCCGCATCTGGACATCCGCCTTCATCGCGGGCTTCAAGGACACGAGCCTGATGCAGGAGGGACCGTATTCGGCAATGCGCCACCCGCTCTACGCACTATCGCTGCTCGCGATGCTGGGCGTCGGGCTCGCGACCCGCAGCATCACGATCACCTTGACCCTGGTGACCGCCTTCATCGCGATCTACCGGCTCTCAGCCAGGCGCGAAGATGCTTTCCTGGCACGGGCACATGGAGAGGCTCACGCGCAGTATCGCGACCGCCTGCAGGCGTTCTGGCCTGACCTGCGCCAGTACCGCGTGCCGGAATCGATCGAGGTCCGCCCTCGCGTCTTCTGGAAGGCCTTCCTGGACGCGGGCTCGCTGCTCGGTCTCTACGTACTCATTCGCTTCGCGGATCTGCTGCAACTCGCGGGCATTACGCCGACCTGGCTCTCGCTGCCGTGAGCGCGCCTGAGGAACGGCAACTGCTGAAGCGCGACCAGTTCGGCAGCGTCTGCCTCCTGCGTCGTCCCGCGACGTCTGCAGCCTCGCTCTGCGTGGAACGCGACACGACTTCGGCCGCCTGGTGGATCGGCTGGCTTTCACGTCGCCTCGCGGCACGGGAGGCGCGGGCTCTTGCGGCACTGGAGCGTTTGCCCGGCCTGCCGAGAATCGAAACCTGGGACGGCAGGCGTCTGCGCCGCAGCTGGATCGACGGCGAGCCGATGCATCGCTCGCCTCCCTCGGACCCCCGGTACTTTCGCGACGCGCTGCGACTGGTGCGGCGCATGCACGCGGCCGGCATCCTGCACAACGACCTCGCCAAGGAACCGAACTGGCTGGTGACGCCCGAGGGCTCCGCCGCGCTGGTCGACTTCCAGCTGGCGGCTCGTCCACGCTTGCGCGGCCGATTGTTCAGAGCGCTCGCTTATGACGACCTGCGCCACCTGCTCAAACACAAGCGGACGTATTTTCCAGAGCGGCTCACGGCCCGCCAGCTCGCGATCCTGCGACGGCGGTCGGTCGTGTCGGCGATATGGGTGCGGACAGGCAAGCCGCTCTACCGGCTGGTGACCCGTCGGTTGCTGGGCTGGGCCGATCGGGAAGGCGCAGGCGACCGCTAGCGGACTTCGCGATCCACGCGCTCGAAATCGAGAGCAGGCCGGTCACCGGGTCGGAAGTAGAGGTACCGGCCGCTCATCTGCTCGAGCGCCTGCTCCCGCTCCGGACGTGTCGCGAACCAGTGCTCCGTCTGCCAGTCATCGCCGACGAGACTGCGGAACGGGTCGCTCTTGCGCAGGCGCACCCGGATCCCGAACGGACGGATCTGCGGAAGGGCATCACGCAGATTGTGGTCGTGACAGGTGGTCATGGTCGTTCGGTGCCGGGAAATGCGGTCATTCTAGCGCGAATCGGCGACACCCTGCTCCGCCGCTCAACATGCACGCGTCGTCAGAATGTCTTGCCGAGGATCAGGTAGAACGCCGAGTCGCCCTCGGCGAAGCCGCCGGCGAGATACAGCGGCCCGAACGGGGTTTCAGCAGCGGCAAAAATGCTCCCGCCGGTCTTCAGGTCGCTCCAGTCGACCGCGTCCTGGTCCGGCCAGACGTTGCCAAGCTCGAACGACGCTCCGATGTAGGCCGGGAACTCGAACAGCCCGGTCCCTCCGCGACTGACCCGGCGATAGGCAATCGTCCGCACGATGCCCAGCTGCGTGCCGATCAGCGCGTCGCGCGGCAGGCCGGAGAGGTTCATGAAGCCACCCAGCGTGAACAGTTCCTGCGGCGAGACGACCCGGTCGTCGACGGCCGACCCGCCTTCCATCGAAAGCACGAAGCTGTTGCGCCCATAGGTGCGCGCGAGCACCCACGAGGCCTCGACGATGTTGGCGTCCGCACTGGCACCCAGCGCTTCGTTCTGGGACTGCCAGCTCGCCCGGAAGGCCTGGCCACGCTTCGGGAAATAGGCGCTGTCGAGACGATCGTAGCCGAACTGCAGGTAAGCCGCGCCGATGTCGAAGTCCTCGCCCGGCACGACGGGCTCGCCGACCATCACGCGGCTGCTGCCGTCACCACGCCTCACGCCGAGGCGCACCTCGCCCCAATTCGAAAGCTCCGCGCCGAGCGCCAGCGATACCTCGGTGTCACGATTGCGGTACTGCGCCACGCGGCGCCCGTCGTCCACGATCTGCAGCACCTCGATCTCGTAGCGAAAGCCCGGCGCGACGAACAGGTCCGTCGTGAGTGTCAGCGGCTGGAACAGCTCGGCGCTGAAGAGCGGGTCCTCGCCGATCTGCGTGTCGATCTGCACCTCACCGTCGAGCGTGTTGACCCCGGTCATCAACAGGCGCGCGCCCGCGTTCGCCACCGTCCCGCCCTCGTAGTCGCTCTCGATGCTCATGCCGATGCGCAGGAAGTTCGGGCCCCAGGACTTGCGCCGCATGTCGAACTCGAGGCCGCGCTCGCCATCGTCGCGCACGACGCGATAGTCCACCGCCTCGAACCGGTCGAGTCCGTACTGGCGATAGGCCTTGTCCTGCAGCGCCACCGTGTCGAGCGGCTTCCCCGTCATCGAGCCGAATACGGCCTCGATGCGTTTCGCGTCGTCCTCCGAGCGAGCAGCCGGCCGCACAAAAGCGACCTGGAAAGCAGGATCACCGGTGTTCGCGCGCCGAGCCGCGTAGGCCTGGAAAGTGTCGGCCGGCACTGCCAGCGCCGCGAGCTTCTCTGCGACGCCCGCGACCGCCGTCTCTCCCGCGGTCATCACCTGCGGCATGCGCGCAAAATCGATGGCCGTCATGCGGCCCAGCTCCGGTTGAACAAGCACGTCGGCGGGGCCGAGCTCGCGCAGCGATGCGGCCGTGCCCCGCCGCACCATGATGCCGATCATCTGGTTCGAGACGTCGAGGGGTGTCGCGAGGCCGTCGCGACGCGAAAGCGGGAAGCTGACGTCCACGGCGATCACCACGTCGACGCCCATCTCCCTGACGAGGTCCACCGGGAGGTTATTGACCAGCCCGCCGTCCACGAGCAGTTGCCCTCCGATCTCGACCGGCGCCAGTACGCCCGGTGCGGACATGCTCGCGCGCAGCACGGTGGCGAGGTCGCCAGAGCGCAGCACCACGGCGTCGCCGGTCTCGAGATCGGTCGCGAGCGCCCGGAACGGCGTCGGAAGCTTGTCGAAGTCCTGCACATCGGCCACGGGCATGGTCGCGTTGCGCAGCACCTGCGTGATCTTCTGTCCCTGCACGAGACCGAGCGGCAATACCACGCCGTCGTCGGCGCGCACGCCGAGGCCGCCGCTCGCGAGGAAGCTGCGGTCGTCCTGCTTGCGGCGATAGACGAGATCCTTGCGTGGCGCGCGATCGCGCAGCAGGTCCTGCCAGTCGAGCGTGCGGAACACTTCGGCGATCTCATCGCCGGTCATCCCGGCCGCATAGAGTCCACCCACGACGGCCCCCATGCTGGTGCCGGCCACCGCGTCAATGGGGATGTGGAGCCGCTCGAGCGCGCGGATGACGCCGATATGGGCCGCGCCGCGGGCGCCGCCGCCGCTCAGCACCAGGCCGATGCGCGGGCGGTCAGCGCCGGGCTCCCGGGAGTTGTTGTCTGCCGACGCCCACCCCATGCCGGGAAGCAGGCCGAGCGCGAGGCACGCCAACAGGACGATTCGGATCCACATTCGCATTGCTCCGGATGACGTGGCAGCGATACTAGCAAACGAAGCCGTGCATCCTGCCCGGCTGCCTGGGCGAATGAACCGTGCGACTGCTGCCAGACTCGTTGCCGTGACAGAACACCCGCTGCCGACGCGCGCGACACGGACCCCGATCCGGGATCGCGCCCGCCGCGGCTTTCGTCGTCGTCTTCGCCGCGTGTGACGCCGTCGCGTCCACCAGAGCGCTGGAGGAAGTCGTGGTAACGGCGACGCGCCGCCCCGAACCTGCGCTCGACGTGCCACTGAGCATCGGACGGGTCGGCCCGCAGACGATCCAGCTCGTCGATCCGACGCACCACGCGGAACTGTTGAATCGCGTGGCCGGCGTGATGATCCAGCGTGGCAGCGGCCAGGAGAGCCTTACGGCGATCCGCTCGCCGGTCCTCACCGGCGCCGGATCCTGCGGCGCGTTCCTGTTCCTCGAGAACGGGGTTCCGATCCGGCCGGTCGGATTCTGCAACGTCAACGCGCTCTTCGAGGTCAATACGGAGCAGGCCCGCGCGATCGAGGTGCTGCGCGGACCCGGCAGCGCGCTGTACGGCTCGA
>PDVJ01000423.1_pt1 | contig 14332 bp, 8 predicted proteins | sample 1369811 | NCBI WGS metagenome assembly PDVJ01 (sample SAMN07795376, study PRJNA414565) | Alkali sediment metagenome, whole genome shotgun sequencing project. | reverse complement strand
GCCGAAATTGTAGAACAAGTGGCTATCGCCCAGGCCGCCTTGGTTCTCGGCGGACACGTTGTCATCCGTGTACGCGTATTGCGGGTTGATCTCGAACCCGTTGCCTCCTGAGCCAGCCCCGGTAGCATTGTCAGAGCCCGGATTCTGCCATCCCGTGTCATCGGCCGATACTCCGATGCCGGTGAACAGCAGTTGGAGGGCTGCCGTAAGTCCCGCTACCAGAACGAAGAGCAGCAACAGTGCAAGCGCCCTGGATCGCCTGTGGTTCCTCTGCATTTTCAGAGCGTAAGTATACCATGTGCGCGCAAATTCCCGACAGCTTAATCCCGGTTTACCCACGTTGTGTTAGAATGGACAGCGATCTGAAGCCTGCGTCAGACCAGGAGCGGTCTTTTGGAGGCAACTATGGATACTGAACTGGAGAAGTTGATCGCGCCCTGCGGTCTCTATTGTGGGGCTTGCTCAATTCGCCTGGCTGGCAAGCGAGGCGACCTGAAGCTCCTCAAGCAGATCGCCGAAGTGCTCACGATCCAACAGGGCCAGCCGATACAAGCGAAGGACTTGGCGTGCGATGGTTGCCTCTCCAACGAGGTCGTCGCCGTTGTCTGTCGCAACTGTGAGCTTCGAGCCTGTGCCCTGCAGAAGGGGTTCAGGCACTGTAGCGAATGCCCTGATCTTCCGTGCAAGCAGTTAGTGGACTTCAGCAAGGACGGACTTCCTCATCACGGTGAGGTCGTGGAAAACATCCACCGCCAGCGCAAGATCGGGTTTGACTCTTGGGCGGAAGAGCAGAGACTGAGGTGGCGCTGTCCCAAGTGTGGCGGGGATGTGGACTGGTACGCCGGTCAGTGTTACGAGTGCGCTGCGATGCTGGCTCCGCAGTTCAGTCCGCCACAAGTGCCTGGCGCTGATACTTCAACTCCGCCGTAGCATCGAAGAGTTGCCCGAGGCCGTTCTGATCTCTTCTTGGGGTTGTGCCTGGTGACCTTAGACAATGCTCAGCGACTTGTGGATATCGAGGCGCTTGATCTCCCACTGAACCCGCAGAACGGCTCTCGGTCCTCCGCTGCCTGCACCTACCCGACGTCCGGGCTATCCTTCGTGCTGGCCTGCAAAGTGAAGTGGAAGGTGGCACCGTGGCCTGGCTCAGATTCGATCCAGATACGGCCACCGTGTGCTTCGACCAGCCTGCGGCACACCAGCAAACCCAGCCCGGCTCCCTTTGTGTGATCCAGCATGGGGTTTCCCAGTTGCTGAAATGGCTTGAACAGCTTGGCTTGATCCTCTTTCGATATACCGGGCCCCTGGTCGCTGACCGAGACAACCAAATGACCCGCGTCACGTTTGGCGGACACTTTTATCTCGCTGCCTTCCGGCGAGTACTTCACGCCATTCTCCAGAAGGTTATACAGTATTCGCTCCAGCCTCAGTTGATCGGCGGAGACTGAAGGCAGCTTTCTAGGCAGATCCACGATGAACTTGTGTTTGGATGATTGACGCTCAATACTCTCTATCACTTTGTGCGCTGCCTTCGCCAGGTTGACCGGCTCGACGTGCAGGAACAGACGGTTGGCCTGAGCCCTGGAGAGTTCGAGCAGATTACCAACGAGATGGGACAATTGCTCAGCTTCGAAAGCGGCGTCTTCGAGGAGTTGGCGCGTTTCTTTCTGCGACAGACGCGGCCCCTCAGAGATGGCAGTATTGAGAGCGCCTATGATGACGGTCAGGGGACTGCGGAGCTCGTGCGACACCAGGCCGACGAACTCGTCCTTCATTTCATCTATCTTTCGTCGGTCAGCTATGTCTCGGAAGTAGATGACCGTATGGATGCCGGCCGTCTTTGGCTCGGCAAGTCTCACCAGTTTCGCCCAGACCGGCAGTGTCTGCCCGTCACGACGGAGTATCTCGGTCTCCACCTCCAGGAATTCACCCTGTGCGAGGTGAGCACTGTAGTACGCCTCAGCGTCCAGGTCTTTCCTGGTCCCCAGAATTCGGGCTTCCTTGCCGCGGAGTTCCTCCTTCTCGTACCCCAGCATTCTGCAGAGACCCGTGTTGCATTCGGTTATGATCCCTCGGCCATCTATGGACAGTACCCCATCGGGTGAAGCCTCCACCAGAGTGCGGTGCTTCTCCTCCGACATGCGCAGTTCCCCCTCGACTTTCTTGCGCTCGCGGATGTCTCTGGTCACACCGAGGAGCCCAACAGCGTTGCCGCTTTGGTCGCGAAGGAAAGTGACCGTCTCTTCAGCCCAGATTGTGGAGCCGTCTTTGCAGCGCAACTGCACTTCCAGGGTCCAGCTTAGTGGCGAAGTGTCTTGCCGCGCACTGCTGATGGCCTGCTGCTCAGCAAAGGCTCTCATGCCATCCTGGAAGGAGCTCGGCGTCAGCATATCCTCAAGGGTCAGGTTCATGTATTCTTCCTGGCTGAAGCCTACCAGGCGCACTCCGGACGGACTCATATAGTTGACGCGGAGTCCGATGTCCGTGGTCCAGATCACATCTGTGACGTTTTCGGCCAGCAGCCGGTACCGTTTCTCGCTTTCTCTCAAAGCGAGGTCCATTCGCTTTCGCTCCAGGGCGTTGGAGAACATCTCGGCGACCAGCCTGAGGAGCGAGATTGTCTCCTCGTCCCAGGTCTTCTTGCTGCGTATCGAGCTGAGGCCAAAAAAACCGATGGCATGGCCCGATTGGACCATTGGCACCACGATTGCCGATTGCACTCCCTGCCTCTGCAATAGGGCTCTTTCAGCCTCTGCTGTGGCCGGCAAGTCTGCCAAGTCTGGTATGTGGATGTACTCGGCCGCTTTGATCCTGTCGACCAGAAAGGGGAGGCTGTTGGCCGGCACTGGATGGAGTCCGCCAATCAGAGGCTCGATCCCCTCAGAGCACCATTCATGAGACAGATTCATTCTGGTTCGGTCTTCACTGAACATAAATATGTAGCTGCGATCTACTCCGGTCAATCCTGAGATGGACTCCATGGCATTTCGAATGCCTTGGTCTATGTAGTCCGTGGAGATGCCTATGAACGCTGTAGAGATCTCGGTGATCAGCATCTCCAACTGAACGCGGCGCTCCAGTTCCATTTCTGCTATGCGGCGGTCAGTGATATCACGGGCCATACCAAGGATTCCGACAGGCTGACCATTTGCATCGCGCAGGAAGGCTATTCTTATTTCCGCCCAGACCGTACCCCCCTCTTTCTTTGACATCTCCAAGGACGCCGTGCGCAACGCCGGGGGCAGATCTATCCCTGACTTCGCTTTGTCGATGGCCCATGAAAACGCTTTCGATACGAACTCTCTGGAGGCAGGAGCTATCCAGCCGTCAGCGTTCAGAGACATCGTCTCTTCCGGCGTCCGTCCGGTGAGCTGCGCAATTGAGGGGCTGACGTAGGTCAGCTTCATTGCCAGATCCGAGGTGAATATGACATCTGATGCGTTTTCAGCCAGGAGGCGGTAGCGGAGTTCACTCTCCCGCAGGGCTTCTTCCATCCGTCGGCGAGCAGTGCTGTCGCGGAAGTTGACGACTATGCCATTCACCCTGGGGTCGTGCAGGAGGTTACGGCCGGAGGCTTCGATCACGTGCCATGACCCGTCGCGGTGTAAGTAGCGCACTGAGAGGTCTTCGATCACTGAACCGGGCTGACTCTTCAGAAGCTCGAACTTGGATGCCAGCATTGGGATGTCATCCGGATGGATGGACATGTCGCCCAGAGACTTCCCTACCCATTCGTCCGGCCGATATCCTGTGACCGTCGCCAGAGAGGGGCTTTCGTAGATTACACCGAAGTTCTCGTCCACGATGGTGATAGCGTCCCGGGCATTCTCAATGATGGTGCGGAAGCGTTCTTCGCTGGCCTTCAGTGCCTCGTCAGCCTTCTTGCGATCCGTGATGTCGTGCAGGGTGACCACAATCCCCTCGACGCTGCCATCGCGCAAAACTGTGCTGCCAGTGGCTTCCATCGTGCGCCACGAGCCGTCTTTGTGCTGAAGTCGTAGCTCATCGATACGCATGGGGCCAGCACCCGGATTGACCATCAACTTGCCGAAAGCCTCAGTCGCTTTCGGCAAGTCGTCCGGATGGACGCGCTCGAACGGACGTTCACCGATGCGTTCTTGGGGACTGAGTCCCAAGATGGGGGTTGTGGCAGGACTCTCGTACGAGATGACTGCGTTCCGGTCGAGCAGTACAATCATATCTGAGGAGTTCTCCGCGAGTGCCCGGAATCTCGCCTCGCTTTCTCTCAACGCCTGGTCCGCCTCGACGCGCTCTGTCACATCGCGGTAGTTGATGACGAGACCATTGACGTTCGGATCGCCGAGGAAGTTCCGGACAGTCCCTTCAAGGAAGTGCCATGTGCCGTCTTTGTGCTTGAAGCGTACTCGGACTTCTTCGCCTTTCAATTCTGGATGACCGATCAACCGTTCCAGAAGGGAGGCCATGGCCGCCATGTCGTCCGGGTGGAGAAGCCAGTCCCCGACCGGCTTGCCCTGCCAGTCCTCCAACCTGTAGCCGGTGACCCGTTCCATGGAAGGGCTTTCGTACAGAAGATTGCCACTGCCGTCCAGAATGGCGATGGCATCCGTAGACTCCTCGATGAGCGTGCGGAAGCGTGCCTCACTGGCCTCCAGTGCCTCGTCGGCCTTCTTTCGGTCGGAGATGTCGCGCATGGTCCCGAGGACTCCGACTGCCTGCCCCTTCGAATCTCGCATGAAGCTCACAGTCGTCTCAACCCAGACCGTTGAACCGTCCTTGCGTTTCAACTCCAGTTCCAGACTCAGCGACGTGGTGGTTCCCGGCGTCTCCTTCTCCCGGGTGAGTGCCCCTGCGAAGACTTTCGCGGCTGCCTTGGCGGAAGCTGGGGTCAGTCTGGTATCCAGCGTGCCACCCAGTGCTTCCTCCCCGCTGTAGCCCATGAGACCAAACACTGAAGGACTGAAGTAGGTCGGCTTCAGGTTCAAGTCCGTGACCCAGATGACATCTGTGGTGTTGTCGGCCAGGAGTCGGTAGTGCCTCTCGCTCTTTTCCAGCGCCTCTTCGGCCATCTTGCGGTCGGTGATGTCATTCACCAGAGACATGATGGCGGGTCTTCCGTGCCAGGAAAACGGAATCTCCCGGAGCTCCGCCCATCTGGTATTGCCGTCTTTGTCGAGTCCTCTCACCGTAGTCCCATGGGAGAGCCACTCGCCGCTCAGTAGCTTGCTGTAGCGTTCTATCACCGCCGGTCGATCATCGGGATGAGTGATGTCCAGGAATGCCAGACCTACCATGTCCTCCTTTGACAGGCCCGCCATTTCAGCGCACTTATTGTTGACATAAATGATTCTCCAGTCCTGGCTTATCACAATGGACTCATTGGAGTTTTCGATGAGGCGGATGACCAACTCCATTTCATCGGAACCGTGGGAAGCAGTCGCGGTTTCTTCCGCCGGGCCTGGCAGACCAGGCTCAGACTGACGCAGTTTGTCCCGGGCTCCCAATGAGCGGACGGTGCTCCCAACATAGGTGCCTACGCGCTCCAAGAACTTGACCGTCTTGAGCGGGATCTTGTCTTGGCCTTCGTCCCCGACGAGGATGAATCCCATGACTGTCTTTGGGTGCCTTATCGGTATGAGCGCCACCGACTCGAAGATAGATCCTATACATATCCCGAACGCTCCGTCCGCCGTCTCTGTTCGAGCAGACGTATTTGGCTTGCTGTTGCGGAAGAAGGCTCCGCTCTCTGTCAAGTAGGATGGGCGGGTGTCTGAACCAAGTTTCGCAATGGCATTGCAGATGCACGTCTCTGATCCGGGGAAGGAGCTTCTTGAGGCACGCTGGAACTCCGCAGCACCGCCGTGGCATGACCTACAACCAGCGATCTCATCATCTTGAAAGAGGAGAATTCCAATTGAGCTACACTTGGAGTACTGGCCCAGATGCTCTACGACTTGGCAGAGATACTTCTCAAGACCACCGTTCTCTGATGCTGCATCCAGTATGGCGGCCAGCAGGTCTCTCTGAGCCAGAGCTGATGAGATGTCAGCCTGTCTCTGCGATGGCGCGGTCTCTAGCTTTCTTGCCCGGCTTCGATGTCTGGACCGAGTGGCCTTTGCCATGGTTCCCCCTTCCGTGGGTTGTTTCTGGCAGTCCCTTGTTCTTCAGAAGTAGTATGGGGTCAGAGGTGCTCAAGTGGTTCAGGTTATCATTGCCCATCGAAAGGGCGTGCATATGGGTGATACTCGCTTGAAACGGTTTCGCATACTCATAGTTGACGACGAGGAAAGAATCCTGCGTTTCCTGACATCGAAGATGAAAGCTTCCGGCTATGAAGTTATGACGGCGCAGAACGGCCAGGAGGCCCTGGAACGGATCACCTCTCAGCAACCCGACCTGGTTGTCCTTGACTTGCTTTTGCCCAAGATGCACGGCTTCGACGTGCTGAGAGAATTGCGCAGTTACTCGTCGGTTCCCGTGATCATCCTCAGTGCTCTGGGGGCGGATGCCGAAAGGATCAAGGGACTCAAGCTTGGTGCTGACGACTATGTGCCGAAGCCGTTCAATCCTGACGAGCTGTTGGCCAGGATTGAAGCCGTGAGACGGAGGATGGGGGCTGGAGAAGGATCGAAAACGAGTGAGGCTGTTTCATTCGGCACCGTGGAAATCGACTTCGGCAGACGGAGCATTGCTGTTGATGGGCGGGAGCAGTACCTTACCCGGATCGAGTGGCTCTTGCTCAGCGAACTGGCTCGAAACTCCGGGCGTCTCATGCTCTATGAGGAACTGCTCGGCAGAATCTGGGGACAGGAGTACCGCGGTGACATCCAGATACTGAGAACATGGATCAGCCGTTTGCGGCGAAAGCTGAAACTGTGCCCAAGGCTGGCTACCTGATAGATCAATCGCCTTCCTGAACTCTCCTCTGGGATATTGGGACCTTTCCAGCCAACCTGCTTGTATTTCCCCACTGATGGCTGTGGCTGCATGTCTACCGAAGATGACAGAAGTCTGCAACCTTTTCCCATGGGATTTTATGACATGTCCATGCTTTGCCTACTACAATGAGTATGGCTTTCGTTTGTCGCCTTGTTGATCAGGGGGTTGGTGGGCAACCTCCTGATCGATTTCTGTGGGGGACAGCAGATAGACACCATGCGATCGTAGCCGCTTGTTGGCAGATTGAGGTTGGGGGATATGCTGGAAGGATATAGAGTCGGCATTCTGGTAGAGCAGGGTTTTGAGGACTCTGAACTCGTTGAGACTGTGAGAGCGATGAGCGATTCCGGTGCTGTCGTGGTCATAATCGGCAGTGGGTCCAGCACCAACTATCGTGGCATGAGAGGAAAGGTGAGGACCAGAGTCGACAGCGCAGCGGATAACGTGCGCGTCGATCAACTGGATGCGCTGGTGATTCCGGGTGGATATGCACCCGACAAGATGCGTTTGCATCAATCGATGGTGGATCTGGTAAGGAAAGCGCATGACTTGGGCAAGATAGTCGCGGCCATCTGCCACGGCCCACAATTGCTTATCTCGGCTGACGTAGTTAAGGGGAGACGTGTCACATCGTGGCCATCAATTGCGATTGACCTTGCCAATGCCGGTGCCACATGGGTGGATGAGCCGGTGGTGCAGGACAGGAACATCATCACCGCCGGGAGGCCTGCTGATCTGCCGAGGTTCAACAAGGTGGTGATTGATGCTCTGCGAAAGAGGGCAGTGCGTATGTGAGGGATCAGGCTACAGGATTGGGTGTGGCGGGGGCAACCTAATTGAGGTAGTCGGAATCTATCAACGGGACGCTCAGGCGTCCTCGCAAAGAGGGGGCAGAATAGACATGAAGGTCGGAAAGCAACGAGTTGACGCGGGCTTGACGGAACGTGTGGGGGTGTCAACTGGTGGAGGCATTGCCAGGGCAACAGTAGACGATGTTGGCAGAAGCACAAGGGAAGCCTGCCACTGCTTCGCCTGTGCCGTTGATTGGCAGAACGGTTCTCACATTGTGTCGCACCACAGGAACGGCGGACCCGAAGAGCTTGGGACAGACTACAGATTGAGTGAGAATCATGAGGGTTTGCACAGCGGCTGCTACATCAGCGTGAGTATCTTGCCGGCTGCAAACGCGCTGGCGATAAGAGGCGGTTACTACGACAGCTATCACCAGCCCAAGACCGTCTTTGAGGAATCTCTGCCGCTAAGAGAAGTGACAGCCCAGAGCCTTGGCAGTCTGCTCATGGAGATGCATGACAGACTGGCTGGATGCGCCCTGGCAGAAGCAAAGCAGATCTGAGCAGGGACATCAAGTCACGCGAAGTCGCTGTCTCGTAGTGACGAAGCGGCTCAATTTGGTGGCACGCGGGCATTGAGCTTGGTCTGAGAGTAGTCCTTCAGGCGCTTTTCTGTTCGTCTGGAACCTTCTCGACCTGAACGAGTACATCGTAGAAAGCGGCGTTCGGGCCCATGACAAACTGCTGCACCGGGTTCACTGATTCGTGAGTCAGTTCGTTGTGATGGCCCTGCAGGTACTGGTCTGGCCACCATCCTTGAGTGATGTCCACCACTCCCGGCTTTATGCGATGGCTTAGCCTTGCTTTCAGCCTGACCTGGCCACGGCTATTGAACACATGAACAGTGTCCCCATCCATGATGTCTCTCGGTTGGGCATCCGCGGGGCAGATTTCCAGTGTGGGCTCCGGCTCTTGACTGAGCAGGCTGGGCATCTTGGCGAGACTGGAGTGAATGCGGTGTTTGGAGTGGGTGGTAAGAAGAGAGAGCGGGTAGGTTTTGGCCTTGTCGTTGCGGGTGCTCTCCACTGGTTCGAGGTAGATGGGGAGTTCCTGGCCAAACTTCTTGAGTCTCTCGACGTAGAATTCGATCAGTCCGGTGGGAGTCCTGAACTGCAGCGGACGGTCCAGGGGCCTGGCCATCACCGGGCCTTCCTTCAATCGCGCTAGAGAGATTCCTTCCATGGTGGGATGGCGCGAGGCCAGGAGTTCTTCAAGGTACTGCTCTTCAGTTTTGTTGAAGTAGTCACCAAAGCCCAGCTTCCTCCCCAGTTCGGCGGCAATCTGGAAATCCGACTTGCATTCGTAAGGAGGCTCTATGACCTTCTGCTGGAGCTGAAGATAGGCGTGGTAGAAGTTGGCCATGGACAGATCCGTGCATTCGTAGAACGAGGCGACGGGTAGAACGTAGTCGGCATATTTGGCGGAGGGAGTCATGAAGATGTCGCACACCACCACCAGTTCCAGGTGCCGGATGAGATCCTCGATGACCCTGTTCATATTCGGCATCTGGGCCACAAAATCATGGCTTGAGCACCAGACCGCCTTTATGGAGTGAGGCTGATTCTTGGCGGCGGCGTCGTACATCAACATGACGGGAATGGTATTGCTGGGCTGGCCCGGCACCATGAACTTCGCTGAGTTGAGAACGAACGTAGAGGGCCTGTCCAGGTTGATGTTGCCGGTAATCGCGGCCAGCGCGTTTATGGCCCGGCAGGAGAGGTCGCCATAGAAGGTTCTCTGCATCCCCCATCCGCGGAAGATGGAAGCCGGCTTTCGAGAGCCATAGGCTACAGCCAAACGGCGGATGACATCGGCCGGAATATCGGTGATCTGCGACACCTTCTCCGGCGTGTACTCTCTGACCATATCAGACAGCAGTTGGAAAGCCGGTTGGCAGTCTATGCCGGATATCGAGTAGCTGCCGTTGACCGCCGGTTTTGCCTGCGGTGTGCCCGCGGCCTGACGTCTTCCGCTATACTCATCCATGATCATCAGGACGTCTGGCCGGCCGCCAGGTATCACCTCGCTCTCTTTGAGGAACAGGCCATTGTCTCGCCTGACCAGCAATGGGCCAACGGTGTTCTCGGCGATGAACCTCTTGTCTCTTAACCCTTCCTGCAGAATGACGTTGATCATTCCCAAGGCGAGAGCCCCGTCCGTGCCTGGTCTGAGGGCGATGTGCTCATCGGCGTGGGCGGCCGTTTCTGTGAAGCGCGGGTCGATCACCACCACCTTGGCGCCCTTCTTCTTGGCCCGCACTATCTTTCTCATGTGGTCGTAGTTGGTTGCTGCCGGGTTGTAGCCCCACACAATCACTAATAGAGGATTCGGGTCAGACACCAGGTGAAGGTCTCCTCTCATGTAGCCGAAAGTGACGAGGTCGGCGCACGGGCCGGCGGCATCACCGCACCCCCACCAATCAACGACAGTCCCCTTGGTGAGGCTGGCCAGGCGCGAGTAGCCGCCGCAGGTGAGGTTTGGCAGCATGGATATCATCCAGGCCACCGAATTCGGCCCGTATCGCTGGCCGATCTCCTGGAGCTGAGCTGCAATAGCAGTCAAGGCTTCATCCCATGACACTCGCTGCCATTTTCCCTCGCCCCGTTCCCCGACGCGCTTCACCGGATACTTCAGCCGGTCCGGATGGTATACCATCTCTCGCGTGGCCAGGCCCTTCAGACAGACGCCTCGATCAGCAGGGTCGGGGAAGTCACCGGGACGGATCCTGGTAATGACTCCGTCCTCGACCTCCACGGAGAGACCGCATCGCATGTAATCGGGCAGGCCACACACTGTCCTGATTATGGTCTTAGCCATTGGCCACCTCCTGGAGACCGACTTGGTTATTTGGCAAGGACTTGACCCGGAGTCTCACTTCCAGAACCACTCACGAAAGCACTGGGAGAACACCGGCTAGGTCAGAACTACCTGGTCCTGGTATTGCGGAACTGATACCGGCCACTTCTTGGTCTTGGTCACGAGATCGGCGAAAGACAGAGCGGTCTGCGGTTCGCCATGGGTGACAAAGAGGCGCGAAGGTGGCTTCTGAAAGCCCGACAGCCATCTCAGGAGTTCATCCCGGTCGGCGTGGGCAGAGAAGCCGCCCATCTGGACTATCTTGGCCCTGACACGGCACGACTGTCCAAGTATGCGCACCTCTTTAGATCCCTCGACGATCTGCCTGCCCAGTGTACCTTCTGCCTGATATCCGACGAAGAGTATGGTGCTCTCCGGCCGAGAGATATTGGATACGAGGTGGTGCTTTATTCTGCCGCCGGTGCACATGCCGGCTCCGGCGATGATGACCACGGTGCCCCTGATGTAGTTGATGGTCTTGGACTCATCAACCGTCCTGACGATCTTCAAGTTGGGGAAATCGAACGGCGATCCGTTTAGACGGATGAAATCGGCCATCTCTTTGTCGAACAACTCGGGGTGATGTCTGAAGACCTCGGTGACGCTGGCGGCCATGGGGCTGTCAACGAAGACCATAAGGTGCGGTATGCGATCTTGGATGAACAGCCGGTTGAGGTGGTAGAGAATCTCCTGGGCCCGCTCCAGAGCAAAACTGGGAATTACGACATTCCCCCCGGCCTTCTGAGTTTGGTTGATCACGTCGGCCAACATCTCCTCAACATCTCTCTTGCCATTGTGCAGCTTGTCACCGTACGTGGACTCCATCACAATGTAGTCCGCCTGGGGGAACAAGGTAGGGTCCGGCAGAATTGGACTATCCCACCTGCCGATGTCTCCGGAGAATACCACCGTTCTTCTACTGCCGTTCACGCCGGCTCTCACCTCTATCATGGCGGATCCGAGAACATGGCCGGCATCGCGAAAGACGGCCTCAACCCCGTCCGCTATTTGAGCAGGCTCGCCATATTTCACAGGGTACAGCAAGGGGAACACAGCCTGGGCATCCTCCGTGGTGTAGAGCGGAGCTTCAGGATGCGGCCCGCGCCGGCCTTCCTTCTGATGCCGCTTGCGTTTAGTCTGCGTGTCTTCTTCCTGCAGTTTGGCGGAGTCCAACAGCATAATCCGAGCTATTTCGGCCGTGGCATCGGTGCAGTATATCTTGCCTCGGAAGCCATCGCGCACCAGCTTGGGTAATAGACCGCTGTGATCAAGATGCGCGTGGGTCAGAAGAACCGCCTGAAGGCTTCCGGGTGAGAATGGGAAGTCCTGCCAGTTTCTTCCACGCAGGTCTCGTTCTTGAAACATGCCGCAGTCCACCAGGAACCTGGAGCCGTTGGTCTCCAGGAGATAGTTGGAGCCAGTAACATTCTGTACTGCGCCCAGGAAAGACAACTTGATCTGCATGTATAGCCCACAGTTTACTGTTTTCGGTTCGCATTCGTCCATAGTCACTACGGCCCGGTTTGGCATCATTCTCTGTGCTCATTGACAACCTGGGCGAAGCGTGGCAGAATGGCCGACAACATGAAGCGAGAGAGACGGACCGCAGACGATAGAGTGCAGGAAGCGCCGGTTCCGCGCATGAGTGTGGGCATTATGGGATCGGCAGGCGGCAAACTGCCGACCGAAGTGCGTCGAAAGGTGCGCAGGCTTGGAGCGGCGATTGCCAAGAGGGGTTACGTTCTCATAACCGGAGCTTGCCCTGGCTTGCCTCATGAGGCCGTGAAGGGAGCGAAGGAAGCCGGTGGCATAGTGGTGGGCGTCTCCCCTGCCCTCAACCTGGAGGAGCATATTCTCAAGTACCGCTCGCCGACACGGGGCTATGACGCCATCATCTACACCGGCAGCGGTCTCATGGGCCGGGAGATCGAGAACATCAGGAGCTGTGACGTGGTCATATTCGCCGGCGGTCGCTCCGGAACACTGGGCGAGTTCGCTATCGCCTATGATGAAGCAAAGGTGATAGGCGTTCTGAAGAGCACGGGAGGCATCACTGACCACCTGGGGACCATAATCGATATGGTGAACAAGGAGACCGGAGCAGTTGTGTGCTATGACGATGACCCGGAGAGCCTGCTGGATCAACTAGAGGAAATCTACAATGACCACATCTTCCCGCGGCAAGTCAGGATCCTGAAGGCCGGCAGCGGACCTGACGGCCGACTCCAATCCTAGACTACACCGAGTTCACCTTGTCGAACTCGCCAAACCAGAAGTCCCGTGATCATGGTCGGTGGACCAACTGCTATATATGTCCTCATTGCCACCGCTCTTGTCTTTGTGTAGGTGCAGTGGATATGAACAAATGGAGTGCGGGCCGTCCGCGTTGGCGGACTGCTCTTGGCGGGTATGATATCGCGCTTAAGTGTTGATGCCAGGGACAGGCAATTCGCTGAGTCTCTCTATCGAAGTCAGACGCGCCTTCTAGCTGACAACCTCCGGTTCGTACGGGCAGTACAAGTAGTCCACCTTCTGGTGTTCGTCCTTGCTGTGGTTGTTGTAGTAGAACCGGGCCAATAGGGGGTCAACCTTGGCGAGCTCGTCATAGTTCCAGGGAGGCGCCGCGCACCTGGGACACCAGTGTCCTACTTGGATAAGCAGGGAACTGGCTTCGAACTCGTGCCCAAAGCCGCATTTCCACTGCAGTTTCGTCTTCACGTCGCCAAGGCTGTTGGACAGGCACTGTCCGCCCCTCGACTGCGCCAGGGTGCGAGCATATTCCAGGGTTGGTTTGTCTGGCGCCGTCTGTCCGGGGCGCTTCGGAGGTTCGGGGCTCGAGCGTTGGAGTACGTAGCTTTTCCAGTCCGGGATCGCTTCCCACTTCTGGCGGCTGCCGAAGAACGCTTTGATCTTCTCCTCATCATTGCGTTCGATCCAATGGAGCGGATCAGCCATCCTTTTCATGTACATTCTGATGGGGAGGCTGGGCGTGATTCCTGTGATTGGCTTCAAGATCTTCAGGTACCAGGGAATGGTAGCCTCCACCTGTTTGTAGTGGTCGTCAAGAGAGTGCCTCCAATGCCCGAGGTAGTTGTTGAGGACGGAGCTGTCCTCATACCAGCCGCAGTGGAAGTTCCTTATGGCGAACCAGTTGAGTGGCATCACCTTGAGATAGTTGCCGAGCCCAAATAGCTTCATCATGCGCGCCATGTAGTCCACGAAAACCACACGGCATGATGGGCCTCCACCCATGTTGTATACCCTGCCGTAGAATCCATCCGGAGCTTCTACGGTCTGAACCAGCCCGTATCCCGCGTCTTCGTTGGTTATCAGTTCAATGTGCGTGTTCACAGGCTGGTGGAACAGAATCGGATCTACCAGGGAAGTGGCATTGGGAATGGCTATGTAGGTCTGCCGCATGATGGCCCAGTGCTTCAGTCCGGAGTCAATGAGGGCTCTCTCCGCGGCTATCTTGGTGGTGGCGTAGTAGTCTCCTACGCTCGGTTTAAGTGGGTCACCAACGTTGATCCAGTGGATAGGTGGAAGGCGGTCGCCGTACGCAGCCACTGAACCAACGTAGATGAAGCGGACGTTGTCGCCGTTGTTTGGCTGCTTCTTGATGGCAGCGATGATGTTGGCGGTGCCGCCGAAGTTGATCATCCGGCACTGCTTTGGCTTGTCGTCAGCCTCCGGAGCAATGAGGGCGG
>PDVJ01000392.1_pt1 | contig 14372 bp, 12 predicted proteins | sample 1369811 | NCBI WGS metagenome assembly PDVJ01 (sample SAMN07795376, study PRJNA414565) | Alkali sediment metagenome, whole genome shotgun sequencing project. | reverse complement strand
GAAGAAACTCCCTCTATTCACTAACACGATGGTCAAAGACCAACAGTACTGGTTACATAAACTCGCAACGTTGCGGATTGACCGTGCGCGGGGCAATCCAGCACCCCACAAACCACTTCTCTTGTTGGTCATCATGGAGATGGCAGAGAAGGGGGAGATCGCAAGCCGCGAAGTTACTCTGTCTCCGGATCTTGCTTTCAGGTTCAGCGTTTTCTGGTCTGTTGTGGCCCAGCGTCGCAAACAGTCACCTGACGTGCGATTGCCGTTTCACCACCTTGGGTCCTCCGGAATGTGGCAACCGTTGACTGCAGACGGCAAACCTTCACCAGATAAGAAAATGACTGCAATGATCAGACTTGAACCAAGCTTCTACGAGTGTCTCGCTGATCAGAGATTTCGTGAGCGGGCCCAAAGAGTACTGATTGAAACGGAACCGTATTTCCGTCCTGAAGAAAGAGTATCCCTATACAGCATGCTTAAGATCAAACCGGCTGCTTTGGAAATCCATGATAACGAAGAAATATACAGAGTGAGCGTTCAAACGGGACGCGATGCTCGCTTTCGCATCGAGGTGGTCGTCCTTGCGTACAAACACACCTGTGGTCTTACGGGATACAGGATGACCACTCTTGAGATGGAGAGCATCGTGGATGCGGCACATATTCAAGAGTTCCGTGACTCCCGCAACAATGATCCCCGGAATGGAATAGCACTTTCGAAGAACGCCCATTGGCAGTTCGATCGCGGCCTTTGGTCATTGAGCGATGATTACCGGGTCCTCATAAACAGAGAAAAGTTCATCGAGGATGGGGTACCTGGACAACGGCTCTCGGATTTTGAGGGGCGAAGGATTTTTCTGCCCAGTGACCCAAAATATTGGCCAGAGCACAACTATCTCGATTGGCATCGCAAACGGCACGACTTCCCAAGCCGATAATAAATCCAGTACTTATTAGTCAGAAAATCCGGTGTCAGGCATTAGGAATAAAGTATTTATTCACTTGAGCCTGCCTACCCGTTCCCTAAAGGCCTTGTCCTTACGAAATCCGTCTTTAAACTTCATCACTGAATCATGATTGCCCAATTCCATCTATATTTATGAGTTAAAACTTGTCATACATAGGGATAAAATTCCAACACATTAACAATCCTATATCGATCGACAAGCCAATGTTGGATGGTGTCTCTGATATCGCCGATCATCTCGATGTTCCATCCTATCTTTTTTTCTGAAGGAACAAGCTGGTTCACTAATTCATAGATTTTGTTGTCCACAAAATCTTGGCGCTTTATTTGGTCTTCGTTCAAGTTCTCCATATTTGCTCTCCTATTGTATCACTGCCCTCCCCCTTCAGTAATCACCTTCTATCTTCCTCTGTAATTGATCCAGGCCCTGAAAAAAGGATTTACAAATCTGTATTCGTTCCTGCTTTCAAATAAAATATTGAGATTGATCATTCGTCTAATCGCCCTGCGAACAGATGATGGATTATTTACTCCAGCAGATTTCATGAATGAGACGGAAAAAACCTTGTTTCCGCCCTCTCTGGCGATTGTCAGAAGGCATCTGATCTGGAAGTCTGTTAGGAGACTTATGTCGTTTTCATAGGATTTCTGTTCCCTCGCGAAAATCAATTCAAGGGCATCCTTCAGTCTCTCTAAACCTATAACGCTATGGCTTGAAGTGACCGTCCATAAAGCCTCGCATAATTGCTGAATATCGCCTGGGATGTCATGGGCAATTTCAAAAATTTTTTTCAATGCCTCATCATTAATCCTCCGTTTTCCTGCTGCGAATTTCTTTTTTAAGAATTCTGAAAATTCGGCATAGGGTAAGGGATCAACGGTAATGGGAATAGCGGATTTAAAGAAAGGCGAATCAGGATGCGTAAATATCTCATCCATTTTATTTCGAAGGCTTCCTGCAAACACATAAGGAATATCCTTCTGAAATTGAATCTTGCCCCTCATAAGCGAAAGGGCCTCCCGGGCATCACCAAGTTGCAAGATGTCCTGGAATTCATCCAGAACCACGACGATTCGCTTCTTCGTACGAAGAGATTCAATGAGCAATAAGACTTCCGGAATTGAATTCGCTTTTAGCTCAACGGAGGCATCAAACGTGATGGTCGGCATCAAGGTGATGGGGTCCACCGAAATAGAAGGTCTCAGATAAGATAGTGTTTTGAGGATCTTCTCAAAAAACCCTGCTTTTTGTTCCCATACGACAATGGCCCGTAGTATTCTCTTACATAGCGCATCAATGGATTTAATCCCTAAGAGGTCCACATACAGAAGCTGAACGCCTTTACATCTCTGGACGGCTTCATAGATGGCAGAAGATTTTCCAATTCGCCTTTCACCCTTAATCACAATATTTTGTGATGACTTGATAGATCCGATGATTTGATTTAATAGGGCCTCCCTCCCACAGAAATCCTGACCCGAGACGATTTTCCCATATTTAAAAGGATTCAAAGTCCCTTCCTCCTAAATTTCGCTACTATGTATTATACAGATATGCATTATACAGATTAGTATAATATTGTCAAGCCAAAATATCTCCCCCATGGTTATTTGAGCAAGATTCTCATCATTACAACAGATGATGGATTATCCCGTGTGGTCAAAAGCAATCGGAAAAAGGGTGGTAGGTTGGAGAGGTTATTGGGTGGCGCTTCCCGGCAAGGTATTTTCTTCTCCATCGTGCCCCTTGAACCCGGCGGAAAAACGTGGCTTGCAGGGCACGTTCCGGCCAATATCCCATCCTATCTTTTTTTCTGAAGGAACAAGCTGGTTCACTAATTCATAGATTTGATTGGGAAGCTCCTCGCTTGCAAGGCGGGGCTTCCCGGAGATGAAATATCATCTTTATTGTGCCCCGTTTACCCGCCAACCTGCCTACGGCAGGCAATGCGGGACTTACGGGACACTTGCCGGCCCACAAAATCCTGGCGCTTTATTTGTTCCTCTGTAAAGATCTCCACATCTATCCCCTATCGTATTACCTACCCTTTTTTTTCTTTGACTTCATAAAGCTAACCAAAAATTCTGAGGCACTCTGTATAACAACACCACCGGTAAGGCTCGGCTTATTCATAAAAGGGCCGAAGTCCTTGATATCTCCTGTGAGCAGATGAGATGCCTTACACTGGATGGCGGCTTCGAGAATAAGGCGGTCCTTTTCTGGAAGAATTACTGGGCAGTTTCGACCTGATCTGGAAGGGACTTTTATAACCGTCGCCATTAATGCTTCGAATCTTTTCAAAGTGTCTGGAAATTTGATTGAAATGTTACGACGGGCTTCTTCAATCGCATAGGAACAGGACATCGCTTCCCAATATCCCTGGGCTCCAAGGTCAATGATGAGCGCTGCTTTTCCAGAAGGATTATGTGCAGCTGTGAAGAGCACATTTGCATCAAGGAATAGGCGAATCAAGGTCGCTTCCTCAGGCGTTTTAAAAGGGTATTCCGCTCAGCAGGTTCAAGACGGTCTTCTTTGTCCCACTGGGCAATATCTTCGTTGGAGTAGGTTTCAATTTCGACTACCGCTGCGGGTCTTAACACTACGACATTATCCCTTTCCTCAAGGGTCACAATTCCTCCGGCTTGGATGCCCATGCGTTTTCGTACTGAAGAAGGAAGGGTAATTTGTCCTCGGCTGGATACCAAAAGATTTTGGCGCATAGTCCCTCCGATATCAAGGATTTTGAAATTCAGTATAACAGAATTTCAGTATTTCGTCAAGTCATAGGCTAAAACGATACCAAGGAGGCGCTTATTTCATTCCACTCCATATTGGCGACGGTAGGAGAGGATATAATTTTTTACGTCTTTCTTTGTCTTATAAATTCCAAAGTGACCTTCGCAGAGGATATCTGAATCGAGGTCGAGTAACTTTTTGGTTGAGTGACCGTAATCTTCAAGGTTAGATCCAAATTCTTCAAGAAGTGGACCGTGGAGGTCTTGGCCAAAGAGGATTCGCTTTCCTTCCTTATCCAGATAGATGCCTATGGATCCAGGAGTATGACCCGGTGTATGAAGGCAGATAATCTTCTGTTCTCCAATCGTCAGCACCTCTTCAGGCAAATTGAATTTCACATCCACGGGCGTAGGAGGAAAAGTGGTCTGATACCAACTGGCAGCTGTCAAAACCTGGTCTCCCGTCTCAAGAGGAGGTGCATCCAATTTGTGGATGTATAACTTAGAACCAAATCTCTTTTTAATTTCTGGTACGCCTCCGATATGATCGATATGGCAGTGGGTCAAAATTATTTTGGTAAGATTTTTAGGATCTAATCCAAATTTTTTTATATTCCCAATGATATGATCAACGCTCCACCCTGCCCCTGTATCAATTAATACGAGTTCACCCAAATTCAAGAGATAGATGCATCCATCTCGACCGTCCGTAATCTCTGGGCCACCCACAATAAAAATGTCCTTCATAATTTCATAAGGTTTCATTCAGTTCCTCCTTAAATCTTCTTTCAACTTTTTATAATCTGCCAATGTGAACTTCTCCCACTGGCAAGGAAGTATGGAATTGTTATGGTACAAAGGTTCATTTTCGAGATCAAGTTGAGAATTTTTTTTTGCCTTTTCAAATAAAGGAGTATGAGGAATGGGCGAATATTCCACCAGCATTGGCCTTGCGCCTGCCTCTTTCACAAAGGCAATGCTTTCCTCCACCTCCCCTACCCTTTGCCCCGGCAGTCCTACCATTATATATACCCCGATTTCCTCACCTGAGTACCCTACCCTTTTTAAATGATTAATCGCTTGTCGAAACTCCCGATTGTCAACCTTCCCTCCTGTTTCAATCTGTGTTGCTTCACTCGAGGATTCAAAACCAAGACGGATCGTCTTAAAACGACTTCTATGAAGAAGACCCGCCACCTCCCCATCTATCTCTCTAATATGGATTGCATTGGGCGTATGGAAATTGCAATGGACTCCCCTTTTAATGACCTCGTTCATCATAGGGATAAAATGTTTTAATGGTTCGATGAGAAGGGCATCATCATAGAAGGCAATGTTATTTATATGATATTGTGTTGTCCAGTATTCGATCTCCTCAACCACTTTTATAGGATCCCTTCTGGATAAACCCCCTGATAAAAATGGAGAGGCACAATAAGTGCATTTTAAAAGACATCCTCTCGATGTAGCAAGGCACACATAATCGAGGTTGGGATAGAGGTCGAAAGCTGGGAATAAATCATTGCTAATGGCTGGTGGCTTATGGCTTATGGCAGAATCATTAAAGTGAAGCTTCTGGATATCTGTATTGGTCAATTCTGAAATCAATTTTAAAACATCTATTTCACTTCTCCCATTAAATACAATATCGGCTCCAGAATATTGTTTTGCATGCTCATAACATAGAGTTGCATAGATTCCACCCAGAACGATAGATGTCTTTTTAAATAAATTCCTCGTAATTTCAATTATTTTAAATACTCCTGGATACCAGTAAGTCATCCCTGAACTAACACAAATGAGATCTGGTTCTTCAATATTTGATAGTTTTTTCAACAGGATTTCTTCAGGAATTCCATATTGGCCATAATTTCGTGGAATAGATTTGAGGGGAAGAGGTTTCTCAATCTTTTTCTTAAAAAACTTTCCATCTCCATATCTTCTCGTTTTTATTGGGAAATCGAGGCAGTCGATCAGGGTGACTCGAAATCCATTCTCCCTTAAGAGACTGGCAATATAAAGAAGTCCAAGAGGTCTTATCCAGAAATTATAGGCCGAAAAATCGGTGATCCATGGGTTGATGAGAAGGATATGCGGGGAATTATGTTTCACGTGAAACATTATTTACCGATGCAGAATTTTTCAAAGATTCGATCTAATACCTCTTCGGTGGTTGTCTCTCCAACCATCTCACCAAGGGCATCCAATGCAGAGCGGACTTCAAAGGCAATGAATTCAAGCGAGGTCTTCTCTTCCAATCCTTTTATTGCACGGGATAGATTATCTTCGATGCGAGCAAGAACATTTTTGTGGCGGATATTTGCTATGATCAGATACTCTGGGGTTGCCCTGACATCTCGATGAATCAAAGAGGTATAAATAGTCTTCTTCAAGCCATCAATCCCTTCGTTTTTTAATGCAGAGAGTAAGATAACCGGATCCTCCTGAAATCGATTCTTCACTTTATCCAATGATATCAATAGAGGAAGATCGTTTTTATTGACGATCACCACCCTTTTTTTCCCTTTAATTTCGTCAAAGATCTCTAAATCATCCGCGTCAAGTTCTCGACTTCCATCGAGCATCAACAGGACTAAATCAGAATCAGCCACCCGCTCTTTTGCCCTTTTCACCCCTTCCTGTTCAATCGAATCCGCTGGTTTTCTCAAGCCTGCGGTATCCATCAAGCGAACGGGAATCCCATAAATATTCAGGACCTCTTCAATCACATCCCTGGTCGTTCCTGGGATCGGAGTGACAATCGCCCTTTCCTCTTTCAACAATACATTAAGAAGACTTGACTTGCCGACATTGGTCTTCCCAACGATGGCACAGGAGATCCCTTCACGAAAGATCCTTCCTTCATCATAAGAAGTGATCCATTCCCTTACTGTTTGAATCATCCTCTCCATGTCTCTCTTCAACTCCCCAAAAGCAATGGGCTCCATTTCCTCCTCTGGAAAATCGATATGGGCTTCAATCAAAGTCAAATGCTCGATCAGCTTTGCTTTAATCTCGGCCATCTCTCTAAATAGCCCTCCTCTCAATTGCTGGCCGGCAATTTCAAGGCTGCTCTGGGTTCTCGCTCTGATCAGATCAATCACGGCTTCAGCCTGAGTGAGGTCAATTCTACCATTGAGAAATGCCCTCTTTGTGAACTCCCCGGGTTGGGCCATTCGAGCCCCTTCCCTCAATACTAATTCCAACACCTTCTGCAAAATGAGATACCCTCCATGGCAGTGGATTTCCACAATATCTTCTCGGGTATAGGTCTTTGGAGATTTCATCAGGACGATCAACACTTCATCAACAGGATTTCCACTTTGATTGTCAATGATTTCCCCATAATGGAAATGGTGGGAAACAAAGTAAGACAGGTCTTTCTTGGGTTTAAATATTTTTTTAGCGATGGGTTCCGCGAATGAACCACTCAGACGGACGATACCAATACCGCTCTCCCCAAATGGAGTTGAAATGGCTGCAATCGTCTCTTCTTGGTTAAATGGGGTCCTTTTTGAAGAACTGAATGAAGAGTCTCTCTTCACTTTTACCCCGTTAGAAAATAATGCTGCTCGCCCCATTAGAAGTAGGTCACCAAAGGGAGCTCCTGTTTAATAATGAAAATTTCTAACGGGGTTTACTCAAGTGGTTTCAGGAAGATATCCCTCTTTTTTCATTGGGATGATTTTCATTTTCTTTAGTTCCCCTCCCTCAAGGCTCTCTGTTTTCAGGTAAGGGTCTTCTTTGAGGGTGAGGTGAATAATTCTCCTGTCATGAGCATTGAAAGGGCCGACGATTAAGGAATGACCTGTTCTTTTTACTTTATCGCCCAATCGGTTGGCCATCTGGGCCATATTATCTGACCTTCTTTTGCGGTAATCGTCGATATCCAAAATTACTCTTACGGCGCTTTTCAATCTTTTATTGACCATCCGGTTGATAAGCATCTGAAGCGACTCGAGGGTACGCCCATATTTTCCAATGAGAGTCCCCTCTTGGTCTCCCTTGATCTCAAGATAGAGACTCCCCTCTTTTAAAAGCCCTTCCACCTCTGCCTTGACCCCCATCCGCTCTATCAATCCTATTGTGAGCTGTTTTGCAATTTCAATTTCTTCCAAGCTTTAAACCTCATGTTTTTTTATTCATATAATATTGATGGGCTATAGATAAGACATTATTAACCAACCAGTATATCACGAGACCGGACGGAAAATTGAGAAAGAGAAAGGTGAACATCACTGGCATCAGCAGCATCATTTTGGCCTGTGTTGGGTCGGAAGCAGTAGGGGTCATCTTTTGCTGAAGAACCATGGTGGCACCCATGATGAGCGGTGTGATATAGATGGGGTCCTTTGCAGCAAGATCTCTGATCCAAAGGAAGAAGGGGGCATGTCTCATCTCGATCGTATTTTGAAGGGCATTATAAAGGGCTATAAATACTGGAATCTGGATAGCCATTGGGAGGCAACCACTCATGGGATTGATCTTCCTCCTTTTGTAAAGGAGCATGATCTCTTGCTGAAGCCTTGCCTTATCATTCTTGTACTGCTCCTTGAGCCGGGTCATCTCTGGCTGAACCTTCTGCATCTCCTTCATCGATTTCATACTGATCTGAGTCAGAGGGATGAAAATGATTTTGATCAGAATGCTTAGGATGATGATATCAATTCCAAAATTATTTGTAATCTTATTGGTAACTTTTAAGAACCAGAGCAGGGGCTTTGCGATGATCGTAAACCAACCAAAATCTACAAGCTTTTCCGCGCCGACACCCAGTCTTTTCAACAAGTTTTCATCCTTGGGACCCAAATAGATCTGATATGGCGCGTTGACCTTTTCCCCGGGGGTAACGGAAATCGGGGACGTGATGACATCTGCCTTCAGGAGATACTTCTCTGTCCCTTTCAACGACAAGGTAATCTCTTTTGATGGGGGAGGGATTAACAGGACTGTAAAGTATTCACCTCCAAAGGAAAACCATCTAATATCGCCTTTCACCGTGGTTTCGAAAGGCTCGACGGTCGTACTCTGAGTCCCGCAGCCCGGCATGCAGCCAGAGGTAGCAGATCCTCCGAACTCCTTTTTTTCCACGGCCTGATTTCGGAGGAATGAATATTTCAATCCATAATCCTTGTTTTCCTCCTTTGCCAGTTTTACCAGTTCAATCTGTCCGATCCATTCGAGTCCCATTTGGCCGATATTGATCTCTTTTGAAGAATTATTCTGAACCTCAACCTCCAGATTGATGGTGTATTGATCAGAGGTAAATTTGAAATGTTTCAATACCTTCAACCCATTTTTCAAGGTCTTTGAAAAAGTGACTTCTCCCTTTTCATCCCCTTCGAGCAATCGGAGTCGGTCTTTATCCACCTCCCAGTTCTCATCAGAAATGGAAAAGGTCAGTCCTAAGGGAAGATTCTTCCCTTCCCTCGTATTGACGAGATCGAGAGGTTCTGGTTCTTTGGGCTCTATCACTTTCTTACCGAGAATCTCTTCAACGAACTGGATCAACTTTATGGTCAGAGCAGTCTCTTTCACCCTATCTTCATATTTCTTAAGTTTGAAATGCTTTAATCTCGCATCCTCAGAGGTAAAGACTGCTTTATAATTCTGAGTTTCAACAAGGATTTCCTTTAGTGGAACGGCCTTTGGCTTCCCTGAAGTCTTTTCCTTCGCTACCTTTGTTTCTATTCCCACCTTTGTTTCGACTGTCTTCTCAGTCGGAGCAATCTGTTCTTTCTTTGCCTCCTCGGGTTGTGGTTTACTGGGGGCCTGAGGAAAGAACTTTGATTGGATGAAAGTCCAGGCTATTATAATAAAAAAAGTCAACAATATCGCATAGATAGCTCTTTTTTCCATATCTTCCTTGCCCTAAGTCTCCTCTCTAATATTTTTTGATAATTTCGGGAACTGGATCGTATCCACCAGGATGGAAAGGATGGCACTTGATAAGTCTTTTGGAAATGAGCCAAGCCCCTTCAACGATTCCGAAACGTTGAATCGATAGCAACGCATATGTGGAACAGGAAGGAGTGAAACGACAGCAAGGCCCAAGGAAGGTTGAAAACATCTGCTGATAGAGATGAATCAGAATGAGGAGTCCTTCTTTCATGAATTCATAAATATCCTTTTTTAACCATCAAAATAATATCATAAAACCCTTTGATCTGAGATTTATGGAGGCGAAAAAATTCTCGGATATAGCGCTTCATTCGATTCCGAAAAGTCGCTGGGCCAATTTCTTTCTTTACCACAATCCCTAACCGATGAAACGGGCTCTCACTCTTCTTTACAAAGAGGATATAGTTCCGGGAGGAAATCCTTCTCCCTAATTTCATCACCCTTCTGAATTCCTGAGGTTGAGTGATTCGTTCCTTTTTTGAAAACCTAAAGGATCCTTTCACAGTCCCCCCTCCTCATCGATCTGTTGAAGGGATTCCCTACAGGCCTCAGGAATGGAGGGTTTAAACGGTCAACCTTTTCCTCCCTTTTGCCCGCCTCCGTTTTAAAACATTTCGACCGCTCTTGGTGCTCATCCTTTCCAAGAAGCCATGGGTCCTCTTCCGCCTGAGATTGCTTGGTTGATATGTTCTCTTCATCGAATCCCTCTTCGTTAGGGTGGCTTGTTTTTTGAAATGATTAAACTTTTAATTTAAACCATATTTAGGACCTATTGTCAAGATTAGCGCTTAATTTTGTTGACAGAAGAGGGGATTTTGTATTAAGTTTTTTAATAACATTGGAGCGCTCCATCCAAAAGGGTAGGGCTTTCCGGAGTTGACAAATTACCCTTCATTTTGCTCTATCGTTTAAATGAAAAGATAATTTGAAGAGCACTTTCCGGCCTCCATCACTTCAGGAGTATCCATGAATATCGCTATCGAGCACATCCCCGTCAATATCGAAGATGAGATGAAAAAGTCCTATATGGACTATGCCATGAGCGTCATCATCGGTCGGGCCTTACCCGATGTAAGGGATGGTCTTAAACCTGTTCATCGCCGCATTCTTTATGCCATGAACGAGTTAAATAACGACTGGGATAAACCCTATAAAAAGTCTGCAAGAATCGTCGGCGATGTGATCGGTAAATATCATCCCCATGGCGATATGGCTGTTTACGATTCCATAGTCAGAATGGCACAGGATTTTTCTCTCCGTTATACGCTGATCGATGGCCAAGGGAACTTTGGTTCCATCGATGGGGACCCCCCGGCCGCCATGCGATATACGGAGATCCGGATGTCCAAACTCTCAGCCGAATTAATGGCTGATATAGATAAAGAAACGGTCGATCTCGTTCCAAACTACGATGAATCCATGGTTGAGCCCTCCGTCCTTCCTTCCAAGTTTCCGAACCTCATCGTCAACGGTTCCTCTGGAATTGCGGTGGGGATGGCGACCAATATCCCTCCTCATAACCTCACTGAAACCATTAATGCCATCATCGCCCTGATCGAAAATCCTGATATCTCTGTCAAAGAATTGATGGGCCACCTTCCCGGGCCTGATTTTCCCACGGGGGGGTTCATTTATGGGAGAGAGGGAATCCGTCAGGCCTATGAAACTGGAAAGGGCGTGATCCAAGTCCGAGCGAGAGCACTCATTGAGAGGGATCGAAAAGGGGAGCGTGAAAATATCGTCATCACCGAGCTTCCTTATCAAACCAACAAAGCCAAATTGATTGAACGAATCGCTGAGCTGGTCCAGGAAAAAGCGATGGAAGGGATTTCCAATATCCGGGATGAATCGGATCGGGAAGGAATGAGGGTGGTGGTAGAGCTGAAGCGAAACGAGGTGGCCGAGGTCATCCTCAACCAGCTTTATAAACATACCCAGATGCAAACGTCCTTCGGGATCATTCTCCTGGCCATCCACCAGAATCAGCCGAAGCTCCTCTCCCTCAAAGAGATGATCCACTTCTTTGTTCAATATCGCCAAGAGGTCGTCATCCGGAGGTCCCGCTTTGAGCTCAATAAGGCAGAGGCCAGGGCCCATATTCTGGAAGGCTTGAAGAAGGCGATTGACCATATTGATGCCATCATCGCTACGATTAAGGCCTCCAAAACCCCCAAGGAGGCGAAAGAGCGTTTGATGGAAAAATTCGCCTTCTCGGATGGACAGGCTCAGGCCATCTTGGAGATGAGGCTCCAACGGCTCACCAACCTTGAACAACGTAAAATTGTGGAAGAGTATGAGGAGACCATCAAGTTGATCAATCGGTTGAAGGCCCTCCTTGCCAGTGAACGATTGATTCTTAATTTGATCAAGGAGGAACTCGTCTCCATCCGGGAGGCCTTTGGAGACGAAAGGAAAACGGAAATTGTAGAGACCGCCCCGGAAATCCGGGTCGAAGACCTCATCGCCGAAGAGGATATGGTCGTCACGATCACCCATACGGGATATATCAAGAGAAATCCCATCAGCCTCTACCGGAGCCAGCATCGAGGCGGGAAGGGGAAGGTGGGGATCAATGTCAAAGAAGAAGATTTTGTAGAAGACCTTTTTATCGCTTCGACTCACGATTACATTTTATTTTTTACGGATGCGGGAAAAATCCACTGGATGAAGGTTCACGAACTTCCACAAGCTGGCCGCATCACACGGGGAAAAGCCATTGTTAATCTCCTCAATCTCAACCCACAGGAGAAGGTGACCGCGATTCTCTCTCTCAAAGACTTTGCGAAAGATAAGTTCATCACCTTTATGACCAAAAGAGGGACTATCAAGAAGACAGCCCTTGAAGCCTACAGCAATCCCCGGTCAGGTGGGATCATCGCCATTCACCTCGATGAGGGGGATGAGCTCATCTCTACCAAGCTGACCGATGCAAAACAGCATCTTTTTATAGGCACCAAAGTGGGGAAGGCCATTCATTTCCCTGAAAACCAGATCAGAGATATGGGTCGCACAGCTCGTGGAATCAGAGGGATTAAGATTTCAAAAGAAGACGAAGTGGTCGGGATGGAAGCGGTCGCTCCTCATACTCAGATTTTGACGGTCACCGCGAATGGTTATGGGAAACGGACGCAGGCCGCTGAATATCGGATTCAGAATAGGGGAGGGTCTGGTATCTTTACGGTGAAAAGAACGCAAAAGACCGGAGATGTGATAGGCATTAAAACCGTCGTGGATGAGGATGAGTTGATGGTCATCTCCAACAAGGGGAAAATTATTCGTCTGCGAGCCGTGGATATCCCTGTTCAAGGAAGAAGTACCCAAGGAGTGAGACTGATCACTCTCGAAGAGGGGGAGAGGGTGGTCGCTGTGGCGAGGTTGGCAGAGAAAGAATAAATTCCAACAAAAAATACTTGATTTTTTTTAATAATGGATTTAATATCAATAACGAAAATTTTCAAAAATTATAATCCTCAAAAAATTTCCCCTCTTTGTCTTTAATTTCATTTATCCACAGATGTGGAAACATTGTGCAAAGAGATTTATAACTAATTGAAAATGAAGATATTTTCTGTTTTGGGTGTGTCCCGCCTATTCCATCGACACCCTTACTTCTACACTTCAAGCCATCAAGGTCGATTCCATGGAAGATTTATGGCCTAGGGTGATCGACTCTTTAAAGGAAAGAGTCGGTCAGCAGAATTTCGACATTTGGATTAAACCCATTCACTTTATCTCTAAGGAAGGAGAAACGGTGGAGTTAGAGGTCCCCAACCGATTCTTCAAAGAATGGATTACTGAACATTATTCCCTCCATATTAAAGACGTGGTCTCCCTCTTCACCCAGATGCCTTGTCAACTCCAGTTCCGAATCAGAAATGATAAGATGAATGGGAAGGACCTGATCGCTCCCCCTTTGCCGAGCTATGAACAGCAGGTCCTTCATTCTTCTCAACCGATCTTCAATCCAAAATATACGTTCGACCATTTTGTGGTGGGAGCGAGCAACCAGTTTGCCCATGCCGCTTGCCTGGCCGTGGCTGATTTACCGGCCAAGAATTACAATCCCCTCTTTATTTATGGGGGGGTGGGATTGGGAAAGACCCATCTCCTTCACGCCATCGGATACCATATTTTACAGCATCGTATCCTTCCAGATATGAGGAAGATCTGCTACCTCTCCTCGGAAGAGTTCACGAATGAGTTGATCAACTCGCTCCGATATGAGAAGATGGATGAGTTTCGAAATAAATTTAGAAGGATGGATATCCTCTTGATCGATGACATCCAATTCATTGCCGGGAAAGAGAGGACCCAAGCCGAATTCTTCCATACTTTCAACTCCCTCTATGAAGCCCGGAAACAAATCGTCGTCACCAGCGATAAGTTTCCCAAAGATATCCCTAACTTCGAAGAACGTCTTCGATCTCGTTTTGAATGGGGCTTGATTGCAGACATCCAACCCCCGGACATCGAAACGAAGGTGGCGATCTTAAGGAAGAAAGCCGAGATGGAAAATATTTTTCTCCCCAATGACGTCGCTTTCTTCCTCGCCTCTCAAATTGATTCTAATGTTAGAATTTTAGAGGGATCCCTCATTCGTATCGGTGCCTTTGCATCCCTCACGAAAACAACGATCGACATCCAATTGGCCAAAGAAATTTTAAAAAATATTATTAAACCCAAAGAGGAGTTTGTCTCCATCGATCTGGTTCAAAAGGTCGTTTCTACCTTTTTTAATATCAAAATTTCAGATCTAAAGGTGAAAAGAA
>PDVJ01000240.1_pt2 | contig 14383 bp, 18 predicted proteins | sample 1369811 | NCBI WGS metagenome assembly PDVJ01 (sample SAMN07795376, study PRJNA414565) | Alkali sediment metagenome, whole genome shotgun sequencing project. | reverse complement strand
TGACGGCGACGACGGCGAGCTTTTCGGGGCGGACCATGATCTCGGCGGTATTATATATCCTCCGCACCGTGGCGGCGTCAAGAATCACCGCAGCGAGCGGAGATGATCCCGAGGCCTTTTTGCGCGGCGGAACGGAACCTGGTATCATCTCCGGCTGAGAGCCGGGTCCAATGGTCAACTACATCCTTCTCTACAAGATCCGCCGCATCGTCAAGAAGATCCTCAAGGACAAGATCGCCGACGACGAGATCGCCACGACCCCGAAGTCATGCATCGGCTGCCTGGCCGACGACATCAGCTGGGAAGTCTATTATCTGTTCAAGGAACGGGACGAAAAGGACGCCCCTCCTCCTGCCGCCGAGGGCTAGGGCTCAGGGCTTCTCGCCGCCCTCCCCCGCTTTCTCGCCGCGTTGGCCTTGCCTGATCCGAGCTTTCAGGCCCTCCCACCACTCGATGCGCTTGCGCATCTCTTTTTCGAAGCCGAGGTTCCCGGGCTCGTAGTACTTCCGGCCCTTGAGGCGCTCGGGCATGGTCTCCATGTCCGTCGTCTCGGAGGCGCTGTCGTGGGCGTACTGGTAGTCCTTGCCGTAGCCGATCTCCTTCATCAGGGAGGTCACGGCGTTGCGGATGTTGTGGGGCACCGGCTCGTGAGGGCTCTTCTCGACCTCTTTTTGGACGGCCCCGTACGCCGCGTATATCCGGTTGCTCTTGGGCGCCGCGGCGAGATAGACGACGGCCTCGGCCAGGGCCAGCTCCCCCTCCGGCGACCCCAGGAAATCGTAGGCTTCCTTGGCGTGGAGGGTCAGGGCCAGGGCCTGGGGATCGGCCAGCGACGCCAGCATGCGGACGAGCCAGTAGAGCGCGGCGTCGACGTCGCTGTTGCGCAGGCTCTTGTGCAGCGCCGAGATGAGGTTGAAATGCTCCTCCCCCGACTTGTCGTAGAGGAGGGTCCGCTTCTGCAGGGCCTCCTGGACGTTCTCCATGGCGATCGTCTTCGTCCGGGCCAGTCCGGCCGCGATCTCGAGCGTGTTCAAGGCCCGGCGGGCGTCGCCGTTGGCGAAGTCGACGAGCATGTCGAGCGCGGCCGCGTCGATGTCGAGGCCCGCGGCGCCGAGCCCGCGCTCCCGGTCCTCGAGGGCGTCCCGGACGATCCGGCCGAGGGCCTCGCCGTCGAGCTCCTTCAGGACGAGGACCCGGGTCCGGGAGAGGAGCGGCGCGATGACCTCGAAGGACGGGTTCTCCGTCGTCGAGCCAAAGAGGACGATGTCACCCTTCTCGACATAGGGGAGGAACGCCGCCTGCTGGGCCTTGTTGAAACGGTGGATCTCGTCGATGAACAGGATCATGGGCTTGCCGAAGAGCTTTCTCTGCTGTTCGGCCCGGGCCATGAACTCCTTGACCTCCTTGATGCCGGACAGGACGGCGCTGAAGAACTCGCAGGGCAGGTCGAAGTGGCCGGCCAGCATGGTGCCCAGGGTCGTCTTGCCCGAGCCGGGCGGCCCCCAGAAGATGATGGAGACGAGCCGGTTCGACCCGATGAGCTCGGAGAGGAGCTTTCCCTGGCCTAGGAGATGGTCCTGGCCGTAGACGCGGTCGAAGGTCCGCGGGCGCATCCGCTCGGCGAGCGGCGTGTGCGTCTCTTTCGCGAGGCCTTTTTTCCTGGGATTCATCGGCGGGACCGCCACCGGATTATATCATATCCGGCGCCGCCCGAGGACCGTCCCGGACGTCGCCCTCGCCTTGACCAAAGCCAGCGAAAATGCTACCGTTGGCCCTCGGCGCGCGATGAAAAATAGCACCGGCCCTCAGAAACTCGTCTACAAGCTCGACGAGGTCTGCCGGATGACGGGCGTCGACGCGGACACGCTGGCCGTTTGGGAGGAGGAATTCCCGTTCCTCACCGCCGGTTTGACCGGAAGCGGCGAGAAGTTCTTCCGCCAGCAGGACGTCGACATCATCTCCCGCGTCCGGGAGCTCACGGCCGGGAACACCCTGACCAAGGCCGGGATCAAGAGGCGGATCGAGGACGAGTTCGGGCTGGCCCACGCCAATCCCGTCCATCCGGAGAGGCTCCGCAAGGCCCTCAACAACGTCCGCGACGAGCTCCAGGACATCGTGTCCGCCCTGGGCGGCGGACGCAAAAAAAAATCGTAAACCCCCCTGTTTCTGCTATAATAAGGGGCCCTGGTCCGGGACGTGGCGCAGCCTGGTAGCGCACATGCTTGGGGTGCATGGGGTCGGCGGTTCGAATCCGCCCGTCCCGACCATTTTTCCCCCGTTCGAGACGCCTGCATGAAGCGGAGCGTCAGGAGAGACATCATGGCGGCAATGAAAAAAGAAAAAAGCACGGAAGACCTGAAGGCCCGGTCCATCGCCCTGGCCGGACTCGTCGGGTACCAGGATGGCGCCATCGTGAGCCGCGAGGTCGTCAGTCAGCCCACGGGAACGGTAACGGCCTTCGCGTTCGACGAGGGCGAGCAGCTCAGCGAACACACGGCCCCCTTCGACGCCATGGTCATCGACATCGACGGCGAGGCCGACGTCGCGATCGGCGGAAAGGCCAACAGGATCAAGCCGGGCGAGATGATCATCATGCCGGCGGGCATCCCGCACGCCCTGAAGGCGGTGACGCGGTTCAAGATGCTCCTCGTCATGATCAAGAAGCCGGCGTGAAGACCACCCCGAAGGCCGCGGGGGCCCGGCGGCCGACCATCCTCCTGACCAACGACGACGGGTTCTACCACGAGACGATCCAGGTCCTGTTCCGGAAGCTCCGGACGCTCGGCACGACCTACATCGTGGCGCCCGACCGGGAGAGGAGCGCCTGCTCCCTGTCCGTCACCCTGCGCCGGCCCCTGCGGGCCCAGCAGATCAAGCCCCGGGTCTGGGCCGTCGAAGGCACGCCCGTCGACTGCATCTATTTCGCCCTCCAGAAGTTCCTCCCCCGCCGCCCCGACCTCATCGTCTCGGGCATGAACCCCGGCCCGAACGTGGGCCAACAGGACATCAACTACTCGGGGACCGTCGCCGGGGCCATCCAGGGGACCTTTCACGGCATCCCGTCGATCGCCGTTTCTCTCCTTCCCGGGCCGAAGGGTCGTTTCGACCTGAACCACGCGGCCCGGATCGTCCGGACGATCGCCGCCGCCGTCCTCGCCGACGGCCTGCCCGAAGGCACGGCCCTCAACGTCAACATCCCGCCCCCTCCGGTCAAAGGGGTCAAGATCACTCGCCTCGGCTGGAAATTCTACGATCCCGAGATCATCGAGAAGACCGATCCCCGCAACGCGTCCTACTACTGGATCGGCACGGGAACGCCGCGGCGGGTCGGCGACGCCGGCACCGCCGTCATGGCCGCCCACGCCGGCTACATCTCGCTGACGCCCCTCCACACGGACATGACGGCCCATCACGCCTTGCGCTCGGGGAAGCTGCGGGGGTTCGCGCGGGCGCTCCGTGCCGTCGCTTAGGGGGATCCCCCTCCGCGACGATGCCGTTTAACGGAACGGCAGTCCGGCCTCCTGATCGGCGTCTTTGATGTTCAAGACTTCGAAGACGACATATTTGCTCACGCCTCTCCAGGGGAGCGGGGCCAGGTACTCTTTGTAGCGCAGCTCGACGAACTTGCCGCTGGCCCTTTCGAGGGACTGGGCCGCCGCGTCATTCACGACGCTGAATTGGAACTCGTTGCTCTGGATGGCTCCGGGGGCCGGGGTCTTGAAACCCGTTTGGATCAGCTTGCCCTCCCAGGTCTTGAACAGGTAGCCCTTCTTGACGATGTAGTTGAGGGTCCCCGCCTTGACGCCTTCGCCGAACACGAAATAAAAGCGCCACCAGAAAACGACGATGCCGACCAGGACAAGGACGATGATGCTGATCGTCAGGAACTTCTTCATCTTTTCCTCCGGTGTTTCAGGTACTCGACCACGATGGGCACCGTCGATATGGCGATGATGGCCAGCACGGCGATGGAATAGTTCTCTTTGACGACCGGGATGGTGCCGAAGAAATAGCCCGCCCCGACGAGCAGGACGACCCATCCGATCCCGCCGACGACGTTGAAGGCGAGGAAGCGTCCGTAGGACATCCGCCCGATGCCGGCCACGAAGGGCGCGAAGGAGCGGATGATCGGCACGAAGCGGGCGATGATGATGGTCTTGCCGCCGTGCTTCTCGTAGAACGCGTGGGTCCGGTCGAGGTATTCCTTCTTGAAGAACCGGGCGTCCTCCTTGCAGAAGACCTTCGGGCCGACGCGGCGGCCCACCCAGTAGTTGACGGTGTCGCCGATGATGGCCGCCGCGGAGAGGAGCAGGATGAGCCAGCCGACGTTGAGGGCCTTCAGGGCGGCAAAGGTCCCGGCGGCAAAGAGGAGCGAATCGCCCGGCAGGAATGGCATGACCACAAAGCCCGTCTCGATGAAGATGACGAGGAAGAGGATGGCGTACGTCCAGAGGCCGTACTGCTGGATGACGGCGCTGAGGTACCTGTCGAGGTGAAGGGCGATGTCGAGGATCTTCTCGAGGAGCTCCATGAGGCCCCTACTATACCCGGGCCAAGACCGATAATCAATTATGCTAAGATAGCGCCATGGCGACGAACGCCCGGAAGCTGGAGCTCGTCGAGAAGGCCCTCGAGCGCCTCTCCCCTTTCGAAAGCGCCTGCGCGCTCTGCCCGCGCGGCTGCCACGTCGACAGGACGAAGGGCGCCGCGGGCGTTTGCGGGACGGGCCATTTCGCCTCGGTCTCCCACGCCCTGCTCCACTACGGCGAGGAGCCGGTGATCAGCGGCAAGTCCGGGTCCGGAACGGTCTTTTTTGCGGGCTGCAACCTCAAGTGCCTGTTCTGCCAGAACTACCAGCTGAGCTGGCTCCTCGAGGGCGAGACCGTTATGGACGAGGCGCTCGCCGGCATGATGCTCGGCCTTCAGGCCGGGGGCGCCCACAACATCAACCTCGTCTCGCCGGGCCACGTCGTCCTGCCCATCCTCCGGGCCCTGCGATTGGCCCTGACGTCTGGAACTCCAACGGATACGACAGCCTCGAGGTCGTCCGGGCCCTCGAGGGGATCGTCGACGTCTATCTCCCCGACCTGAAATACCATTCCTCCACGGTCTCGAAGCGATATTCGGCCGCCGCCGACTATTTCGCCAGGGCCTCGGAAGCGGTCCGGGAGATGTCCATCCAACAGCCCGTTCTGGACACGCGGTCCGACGGGACGGCCCGCCGCGGCCTCGTCATCCGGCACCTCATCCTCCCCGGGGCGGTCGAGGACACCATCGTCGTCCTGAAGTGGATCCGTGAGAATCTCTCGCCCTATATCGGCCTCAGCCTGATGAGCCAATACCATCCGTGTTTCGAGGCGCCGGACGAGATCCAAAGGGGCGTTTCGCCCGAAGAGTACGGACGGGCCGCCGGGGTCGCCCTCTCCCTTGGATTCGACCACCTGTTCCTCCAGCCCGAGCCGTTCAGGCCGGACGAACACCTCGTGCCGGATTTCAGGAAGGTCAAGCCCTTCCGCTGGAAGTGAAGACGGCGCGGAGGCTCAGAGCCCGCTCGGCGTATAGGTCCTCGTCTGAGGCAGCCGCGAGGCGGGGACGCCCAGCGCGGCGCCCAGCTCCCTGATCTTGGCGTGGACGGCCCGGACCCCCTTCGGGCCCAGGCGGAGGAGCTGCTTCTGGGCCGGGCTGAGACCCTCGAGGGCCGGATCCATCATGACGAAACTCACGACCTTCTGCTCCAGCTTGATCGGTCCCTCGACGACAGGTGTTTCCAGGAGCTCTCCCATGGCCCGGACGAGGGTGTCGTCGAAATCGACGCCGGGATAGCCGAGCTCGTCGTAGGCTTCCCTGATGAGGGGCTTGACGGCCAGGTAGAGCCGGGCGGCCGCGGCCGCATCCAGAGAAAGGGCCACGCCGACGACAGGATCGTAGCGTTTGTAGGTGGCCGGATCGATGGTCGTCCCGGCCTTCGTCCTGGCGACCCGGAAGTACCCTTCGGGGGCGAAGAAGTCGATGTGCGGTTTCGGGCTGAGCCCATTGGCAACGTTGTCGACGGACACGACGAACTTACGGATGAGGTCCTTCGTGAGGAGCCACTTGGCGAAATCCGGGTTCGCCGACAGAGCGGCCGCGAACTCGCGGACGGACGGGTCGCTTGCGCCGAGCCCGACCGCGGGGAACGCCAGCGGCTCGCCGGCCCCCGCGAGGGACTTGTCCGGCTCCGCGGGCGCGGCGGCCTCCGCGACCGGCGCCGGCTCGGCCGGAGGCTTGGTCTTCTTCATGAAGACGAAATAATAGACCGCGGCCGCCGCGGCGAGGATGACGAGGATCGCGACGGCCAGGCCCCGGATCTTCTTCGGTTCCTCGGCCTCGACCGGCTCTTCATCGAGATGGAGATCGTCCATGGGTCCCTCCGATCATGTCCTCATTATACTCCCAATGGGCTAACCGAACCGCCCGGTGATGTAATCTTCCGTCCGGGGATCGTGCGGATTGGTGAAGATCCGCTGCGTCCTGCCGATCTCGACGAGCTCGCCGAGGAGGAAGTAGCCCGTGACGTCCGAGACGCGGGCGGCCTGCTGCATGTTGTGGGTCACGATGAGGATCGTGTAGCGCTTTTTCAGCTCGGCCATGAGGTCCTCGATGTTGGCCGTCGCGGCCAGGTCCAGGGCCGAGCAGGGCTCGTCCATGAGGAGGATCTCCGGCTCGACGGCGACCAGGCGGGCAATGCACAGCCGCTGCTGCTGTTCCCCCGAGAGCCCGAGCGCGTTGTCGTCGAGGCGGTCCTTGAGCTCGTCCCAGAGGTGGACGGCCTCGAGGCTGCGGGTGAGCGTTTCCTCGAGGGCCCGCGCGTCCCGGACGCCGTGGACGCGCAGCCCGTAGACGACGTTGTCGAAGACGCTCAGGGGGAACGGGTTTGGCCGCTGGAAGACCATGCCGACCTTCTTCCGGAGGTCGAGCAGGTCCGTCGCCGGCCGATAGATGTCCTCGCCGTCGATGAGGACCGTCCCCGTGACCCGGACGTCCTCGATGAGGTCGGTCATCCGGTTGAGCGAGCGGAGGAAGGTCGTCTTGCCGCAGCCGGAGGGCCCGATGAGGGCGGTTATCAGGTTCTTCTCGATGTCCAGGCTGATGCCCTTCAGGGCTTGGAACTTCCCGTAATAGAAGTCGAGGTCGCGGACTTCGATGATGGCCATGGCCCTACCCGAACCTGCCCCGCAGGTAGTCGTCCGTCCGTTGGTCGTCCGGGGCGGTGAAGATCTTGGCCGTCGGGCCGACCTCGACGAGCTCGCCGTTGAGGAAGAAGGCCGTCCGGTCGGCGACGCGGGCCGCCTGCTTGGTGTTGTTGGTGACGAGGATGATCGAGTAGTCCTTCTTGAGCCGGCGCAGGGACTCCTCGATCTTCATGGTCGAGATGGGGTCGAGGCCGGAGGTCGGCTCGTCGAGGAGGATGAACTCCGGCTTGACGGCCAGGATCCGGGCCACGCAGAGGCGCTGTTGCTGCCCCCCGGAGAGCTTTAGGGCGCTCGTCCCGAGCCGGTCCTTGACCTCCTCCCAGAGGCCGCCTTTCTCCAGGCTGTCCCGGACGAGGGCTTCGAGGCGATCGCGGCTGCGGACGCCCGCCATCCGGGCCCCGAAGCCGACGTTCTCGAAGATCGAGCGCGGCAGGGGGACGGGCGTCGCGAAGACCATGCCCAGCTTCCGCCGCAGGGCGACGACGTCGACGTCGGGCGCGTAGATATCACCGCCGTCGAGCGTGATCGTCCCCTCGCGGCGCGAACCCCGGACGAGGTCATTGAGGCGGTTCAGGGCGCAGAGGAAGGTCGACTTGCCGCTGCGGGCCGGCCCGATGATCCCCAGGATCTCGTTCCGATGGACATCGAGGTCAAGGGCGTGGATCTTACGGACGTCGCCGAAGTATTGGCTGAAGCCTCTGACCTCGATGGCGATATCGCTCATGAGTATCTCTTGATGAACCGGTTCATCAGGTAATAGGTCAGGATGTTGATGCCCAGGATGGCGATGATCAGGATGGCCGCCGTGCCGTAGGCATTGGACATGGAGATGCCTTCCCGGGCCAGGATGTAGAAATGGACGGACATCGTCCGGGACGAGGAAAAGACCGATGTCGGCAGGCGGAGCGCGCTCCCGGCCGTGAAGATCACAACCGCGGTCTCGCCGATGCTGCGTCCGACGCTCAGGATGATCCCGGTCACGATCCCGGGCAGGGCCGAGGGCAGGACGACCCGGGTGACGGTCTGCCACTTCGTGCTGCCCAAAGAGAAGCTGACCGTCCGATAGACCGGAGGCACGCTCTTGATGGCCTCCTCCGAGGTCCGGATGATGGTCGGGAGGATCATGAAGGCCAGCGTCAGGCTGCCGCTGAGGATGGACCAGCCGAATTTGAGCTTGGTGACGAAGAGGATGAAGCCGAACAGGCCGAAGATGATCGAGGGGATGCCGGCCAGGCATTCGGCCCCGAACCTGATGATCCGCGTCAGCGGGCCTTCCCAGGTATATTCCGTCAGGTAGATGGCCGTCCCGACGCCGAGCGGGGTGGCGATGAGGATAGCGCCCGCGGTCAGGACGACCGTCCCGATGATGGTCGGGAAGATGCCGCCCTCCTTACCCATGTCGACCGGGTTCTTGGACAGGAACTCCCAGCTCAGGGCCGGGATCCCCTTCCTGAGCACGAACGCGATGATGTAGACGAGGATCGCGACCGTGATGATCGTCAGGGTCCAGAGGACGACCCGGGCGATCCCCTGGCTGGTGCGGGGGTCGAGCTTCACCGCTTCGTCCCCTTCATCCTCGAGGCCGTCACGTTGGCCACGGTGTTCAGGACCATGATGATGACGAAGAGGATCACGCCGGTGGCAAAGAGGGCCTGCCGATGCTCCCCGGCCGCGTAGCCCATCTCCAGGGCGATGTTCGAGGTCAGGGTCCGGACCGGATCGAGGATCGAGCCGGGGACGCTGGCGGCGTTGCCGGCGATCATGATGACGGCCATGGTCTCTCCGATGGCCCGGCCCATGCCGAGGATAATGCTGGCGATGATCCCCGACCTGGCCGCCGGCAGGAGGACCATCTTGACCGTCTGCCATTTCGTGGCCCCCAGCGCTATGGACCCCTCCCGGTAGCTCGGCGGAATGGCCTGGAGGGAGTCGACGGAGATGGAGATGATAGTCGGCAGGATCATGATGCCCAGGATGATCGAAGCCGCCAGGACCGAGAGGCCTGGGCCGCCCAAGGTCTCACGGATGAAGGGGACGAGGATGACGACGCCCATGAAGCCGTAGACGACCGAGGGGATCCCGGCCAAGAGCTCGATCACCGGCTTGATCACCCTCCGGACGCGCTTGGAGGAGAATTCGGTCAGGACGATGGCGCAGGCCAGGCCGAAGGGCACTCCGAGGAGCATGGCGCCCAGGGTGACGTAGATAGAGCCGACGATCATCGGCCAGAGCCCGAAGACCTTCTCCGAGGGGTACCATTCCCCCCCGGCCAGAAAGCTTTTCAGGCCGTACTTGAACATGATCGGCGTCCCCTGTTCGATGATGAACACGGTGATGACGAGGAGGATGGAGACGGCCGAGAAGGCGACGACGAGCAGGGCCAGGCGCACGAGACGGTCGTCGCGCTCGAGCTTGTTCTTCGCCGATCCCCTCATTCCGCTCGCTCCCGCTTCGCCAGGCCCGATCACTTGATCGGCAGGAGGCCCTCCTTCTTGACCAGGGCCTGCCCTTCCTCGGACAGGACGAAGTCGACGAATTCCTTGGCGTGGCCGGTCGGCTCGCCCCGGCTGACGAAGAGGAACGGACGGACGAGCTTGTAGCGGCCGTTCAGGATGTTCTCCTCGTTGGCGACGGCCCCGTCGAGCTCGAGGGCCCGGACTTGCTGGTTGACCAGGCCGAGCGAGATGAATCCGATCGAATAGGGGTCGTGAGCGATGATCTCCCGGACCGTGCCGTTGGAATCCTCGGTGATGGCGCCCTTGAAGATCCGGGTCTTGCCCATGACCAGCTCTTGGAAGGCGCCCCGCGTCCCCGAACCCTCCTCGCGCGTGACCACAGTCATCTGCCGGTCGGGACCTCCGAGGAACTTCCAATTCCGGAGGTCGCCGGCGAAGATCTGCTTGATCTCGGCCAGCTTCGCCCCCCGGACGGGGTTGGAGGGGTGGACGATGATGGCCAGCCCGTCCCTCGCGACGACGATCTCGACGAGGTCCTTCTCGTCCTTTTTTAGCTCCCGCGACGACATGCCGATCTGGCAGGCGCCGCTCTTGCATGCCTGGATGCCGGCGCTCGAGCCGCCGCCCTGGACGTTGACGCCAAAATCGGGATGGCTCTGCATGAAGACTTCGGCCCACTTGTCGGCGAAGGGCTGGATGCTCGTCGATCCGGCCAGGGTCAGATCGGCCGACGAACGGCCGCCCCGGCAGGCGGAGGCCGCAATGATACAGAGGGCGAGCAGGGCGGGGGTGAGCCGGGAACGCATGAGACCGAATTATACATTAAGGGAAGATGGGGTCAAATCTACTTTTTTTCGAAAAAAGTAGATTTGACCCCATCTGCTACCCCGGTTCGCCGGCCTCGTCGAGCTCGCGCATCTTCGCGTCGAAGCCGGCCTTGAGCGTCTCGTGTTCGCCGGTGATCCGCTCGAGCTCCTCGAACAGGCCGTCGATCGTCTTCTTGGTCTTGTGCATGGCCTTCGAGACCTCGACGACCTTGGCCCCCTGCCGCGCGCCCGAAGCCTTGACCAGCTCCGCGTTGAGCTCGCGCAGGGCGGCGTCGCTCGTCTCGACGCTCTTCTCGATCTCCGCGATCCGCGTCTCGAGCGGCCGCAGGGCCCGGGACCGCTCGGCGATGACCTCGGAGCGCATGCGGCGGAGCTCCTTGGGCGTCCACTTTGGGCGCTCCTCCCGGCCCAGCGCCGGAGGCGGCGCGGCGGCGATCGAGCCCTGTATGACCTCGTCCCGCCAGCCGACCTTGTCCAGGAACCTCTGGTAGCCGCCCTCGTAGACGACGATGTCGTCGTTGTCGAAGACGACCAGCCGGTCGGCCAGGGCGTGGAGGAACATCTCGTTGTGCGTGACCATGACGACGGCCCCTTCGAAAGCGTCGATGGCCTCGAGGAGGGCGTCGTTCGACTCGATGTCGAGATGGTTGGTCGGCTCGTCGAGGAGCAGGAGATTGAGCGGCGTCGCGATGAGCTTGCCCAGGAGGACGCGGCTCTTCTCCCCGCCCGAAAGGATGCGGATCTTCTTCAGGGCGTCGTCGCCCTCGAACATCATCCCGCCGGCGATGAACCGGGCCCGCTTGGCGTCCCCCTCGGGATCGGCCGAGGTGATCTCCTCGAGGACGGTATTCCCTTCCGCGAGCGTCGAGATGTGGGTCTGCTCGAAGTAGCCGGGGGCGACCGACTGGGGCGAGTCGATCCGGCCGGAGCGCGGCTCGAGGTCCCCGGCCAGGAGCCGGAGCAGGGTCGTCTTGCCGCGGCCGTTCCGGCCGATGACGAAGACCCGGTCCTTCGCCCCGACGCTGATCGAGAACCGCCGGATGAGCGGCCGGTCGGGTGTGTAGTCGAAGGAGAGGTCGCGGACGTCCAGGGCGTACTTGTGATACGACGGCTTCTCGGCGAAGGCAAATTCCAGGTCCTTGACCTCTTCGAGCTTCTGCCGCTTCTCCATCTTCTCGAGCGATTTCACCCGGGACTGCACGAGGCCGCCGAGCCGGGCCTTGGCCCGGAACCGGGTGATGAAGAGGTCCATCTCCTTCATCTTGCGTTCGTCGTTGATCCGGGTCTTCTCGTAGATCTCCTCCTCGGCGGCGATCTGCTCGTAGTACTTTCCCGTGTCCCCCTCGACCTTCCGGACCTTGCGCCGGTGGATCCCCAGGATGTGGGTGACCACGTTGTCCATGAAGCTGCGGTCGTGCGTGATGAGCAGGAGCTCCCCCGGCCAGGCGGCGAGGTAGCGCTCCAGCCAGCGGATCGAGGTGATGTCGAGGTAGTTGCTCGGCTCGTCGAGGAGGAGCATCTGGAAATCGCCGACCAGGACCTTGGCCAAATTGAGGCGGACCTGATAGCCGCCCGAGAGTTCGACGGGCCTCTTCTCCAGGTCGGCCGCGTCGAACCCGAGGCCGCTGAGGACCTTCTCGACCCGCCAGATCTCGTTGTGGGCGTCGGGCGCGAGCGCCTTGGCGCCCTCGGCCAGCACGGTCGCTTCGGTGAACCGCGGCCTCTGCTCGACGTAGCCGATGCGGTACTTCCGGGGCCTGGTGATCGTGCCTTCGTCCGGCTCGTCTTCGCCGGTGATCATCCGGAACAGGGTCGTCTTGCCGTGGCCGTTCCGGCCGACGACGCCGACGCGCTCGCGGCGGTTGACCTTGAAGCTGACGGCGTCGAAGAGGGCCTGCTTGCCGTAGCTCTTGGAGAGGTTGTCGACGACGATCATAGGGAAATGCCTGCCTGTCCGGAGCGACTATTATAGCAGACCGATGCCGCCGGCTACTTCGCGGCCTGGTCACGTGGACGCGATACCCGTCTTCGCCCGGGAACCAGACCTCGGACAGGATGTAGACGGTGATGTACTCCGTGTACGAGGGCGCGAAGTCCCCGACCTCGTCGAAGACCAGCCGCGGCTCGGTGACGGGAGCCTCGGACTTGGGGATCCGCTCGAGGACCGTGAGGGGGATATCCTTGCCGGTCGAAACCTGCTTCAGCACGATCCCGCCCTCGGCCGTCTTGACCGCGGCGTAGTCGCCCGCGGCGAGCTTCTTCCCGCCCGCCTGAAGGGGAAAGGCGACCTTGAAATCCGCCTGGGTCGCGGCCAAAGCGGATCCCGCGCCGAGGAGCAGGGCTACGACGAAGACCAGCGCCTGACGTTTCATCTTGCGCCTCCTTAATTCGTTGACACTCAACTTAATACACCTTATTCCTGACTCTCTATTCCCGCAATGATCCGGTGTATCTCGTCGCGTGTCACCCTTACACGGTCACGTCGGCCGGATAAGCCGGGACCGGGTCCGGTTCCTCGGGGATGCCTTCCTTCGCGGCCAGGGCCATGGCCTCGATGAAGGTGTCGATCTCCTCGAGCGTCGTGTAGACGTTCGGGGAGATCCGGAGGGCCTGGTAGTCGAAGACCGAGTTCGGCGGCGCCCCCCCGACGAGCGGGACGCAGATGATCCGGTAGTTCGTCCTCAGCCACCCGGCCAGCTGCCGGACGTCGATGCCCTCGATGTAGACGGCCATGACCCCCCAGGCCTGGGCCGGTTCGCTCGTCTCCGTCAGCACCTTTATCTTCGGATTGGACTTGAGGGCGTTGACCCAGCGCATGTTCAGGTAGCGCAGCCGGGCCGCCTTCCGGTCGGCCCCGATGGCCTGATGGAAGGCCAGCGACTCGCCGAGGGCCGCCCGGATGGCCCAGGGATGGGTCCCGATGGATTCGAACTTGCGGATATCGTTGTCCTGCTGCTCCGGGGCGGCCTGGAGGGGCCAGAACCTCGGGATCATGTCCTTGCGCACGTACAGGCAGCCGTTGCCGAGAGGGGCCAGGAGCCACTTGTGAAGGCTGACCCCATAGGCGTCGCACTCGAGGTCCCGCAATTTGAACGGGAATTGGCCCAGGGCGTGGGCGCCGTCGACGATGGTGACGATGCCCTTGGAGCGGGCCAGCCGCGAGAGGCGCTGGACGGGAAAGAGCTGGGCCGTGAGGTTCGTGATGTGGGTGAAGTGGAAGACCTTCGTCTTCGGCGTCACGGCCTTCTCGAACATGTTGTAGAGGAAATCCTGGGTCGCCGGGACCGGGAACTGCAGGCGCGTGATCTTGATCCCCTCGCGCCGCATCCGCTGGTCCCACGTCGTCAGCATGCGCGGATAGTCCTGCTCGGTCGTGATGACCTCGTCGCCGGCCTTGAGGTCGATGCCGTTCTGGGCGATCTGGAGGGCTTCGCTGGCGCCCCGCGTCAGGGCCATCTCCTCGATGTCGCAGCCGAACTCGTTGGCCATCCGGCGGCGGATCGTCTCGCTGTTCCCGGCGACCATGCCCTGATAATGGACGGGCAGCATGTTGATCATTTCCATGTAGCGGAAAACGGAATCCAGGGACACCCGGGGCATCGGGCAGGTGAAACCGTTGTTGAGGTTGATGAGCGAGCGGTCGAGCTTGAAGGCCAGCTGGATCTCGCGCCAGTAGAATTCGTCCTTGGCCACCTCCTCGGGGGTCATGCGGGCCACCGACTGGCCGGCCTCCACGATCCGGGGCAGGCTCTTCGGGTCGAACGCCAGGGCCGCCGCTCCGGCCGCGCCGACCGTCCTCATGAACGTCCTGCGGCTCCATCTTCCGCTTCTCTTCATACTCGACCTCCTCGGATGTGAACTTCAGGTT
>PDVJ01000419.1_pt1 | contig 14385 bp, 12 predicted proteins | sample 1369811 | NCBI WGS metagenome assembly PDVJ01 (sample SAMN07795376, study PRJNA414565) | Alkali sediment metagenome, whole genome shotgun sequencing project. | reverse complement strand
TTTCTTTGACTCGTCATGCCTGTGCTTCAAACAGGATTGATTATTTTACAAATCTATCGCAAACAAAAAACCAACATTTTAGTCGAGTAGACCGGTTTCTTCAAATATTTAGGTTGATGTTTGTTTTCTCCGTTTACCGCCTGGTTTCCCGGCGGTGCCACATTATTCCAACCATGTATCCGTTGGCCCCAGCCCCTCACAGAACCGGACTTGCGGATTTGCCGCATCCGGCTCTTCAAGCAGGTTCACATACCCGCGGCATAAATCCAAGAGTAACCTTTCACTATCCTGGGTATTGGTAAGGGAAAACGCTTACGTCTCTCCTGGTATTCGTCCCAGTTGAAACTCTTCCGCTGACTTCGCCTGTTGAGCCACTTGAACCACATATGATCGACTGCATAGGCAAACTTATTCAGCGTCGCTGCATTTCCCGCAAATCCGTAGTAGTTGTAATACCCCTTGAGAACCCGGCATAGGTGCACATGGAGTTCACGAAATGATAACAGATTACGCAGTTTCCTCAGTTTGTCATTCATGGCGATCAGGGATCTTCTGTGTCGTTTCCCTATCGTCTTCCGACCCAGTCTTGCACCGCCTTTGCGGCTACGGGTCATGTAATGCGTAAAACCAAGAAAGTCAAACGTGCCCAACCTGTTGCCCTCTTTCTTCCCCTCCAGATACGCCCTTCTGCCAAATTCTATCAGCCGGCTCTTCTCCTGGGATAGTTCCAGTCCAAACTGCTTCAACCGATCCGGCAACATCCCCCACACCTTCTGAGCATCTTCCCTGTCGGTACATCCGATGACAAAATCATCGGCGTACCGGATCAGGTATATTCTGCCTGCCAATTCTCTACTTACCTTCCGCATGATCCACAGATCAAGCACATAATGCAAGTAGATATTGGCCAGGAGCGGAGATATGACGCCGCCCTGGGGTACTCCTACTTCATTGCGTTTCCTTGCCCCTTCCTCCAATACGCCAGCCTTCAGCCATTTTCCTATCAACCTCAGGATCGTGCGATCAACAATCCGCTCTTTCAGCATCCGCATGAGCCACTTATGTTCCACGTGATCAAAATACCCTTTGATGTCAACATCTATCAGGTAGTTCACCCCGCCTTTCATAATGCTCAACTCAAGCGTCTTAAGCGCATCGTGCCCGCTTTTCCCCTCCCGGAATCCATAAGATACATCCAGAAAGTCTTGCTCATAAATGGCGCTCAGTATCTTCGCCACTCCTTTCTGTACAATCCTGTCCTCCAGAACAGGAATTCCTAAAGGCCGCTGCCTTCCATCCGGCTTCGGTATCCATACCCGGCGAATGTCGTTCGCCCTGTACCGCTTTTCCCGCAGCCGCTTTACCAAGTCTGTTATGTTCCCCTCCAGATCCTCTCCGTAGGTTGCATAACTCACCCGGTCTATTCCCGCTGCTGCCTGATGGTTCAGCTCGCGATAACAACCCTTCAGGAATTCTTCGGTCAATAGGTGAGCCAATGAAGTGAATTTAACCTTTGAATCTCTTGCCGCAATCTCCGATAGCCGATTCAGTTCCGTTGACAATGCTTTTATAGGCTCTGTGTCCTGCATTGTTTCCCCCCTTCGGTACACCTGCCTGTCAACCCCTTCCCTCCACCGGCATTACCCGGCTTCAACGGTACTATGCGTTGATCCGACTCCCTGCCCCCCATCCTCATCCCTCGTTTCCTCGGTTTTGAGTACCCCTTTATCAGAGGAAGGAACAGGTTCTCCCAGGTTCCTGACAAATCCCTTGGACAACATGCCGTGGACTATGACCCCGGTGGAGTATCCGCCATCTCGCCTGTAACGATGGCATCGTTGCTGCCTTCAGTGGTCTTAAGCACTTGGGCTCGCTCCACAACATAAGCATTTTCGAGGCTGAACACCTTCACGCTTTCGCATTACGGCCTGCGGTCACCCTGTTTACGCTTCACCCATACGATTACCCGTATAAATGCAAAACTCGGTTCTGACGGTCGGCTAACTTTGTCAGGCTGGTTTCTCAACCAACTGGATTCGCCAAGCTTTTCCTGGCGCACTAAGGCATTGCTTTTTGTAATGGAAGTATATGAAGAAGATTTTTGTGTGTCAAGTGGATATTTTCAGCGAAATATTGGGTGATTGCCCGTTCATTGGTGATAGTCGTATTACATCGTACGCCTTTTTTTGATAAATCGTTGACCCTATTGTTGATTTACCGGTTATGATGACCATTTTTAGCGGCATTCGGGCAAACCTTGCCGTCACGCTTGTTTTTAGGATGCGTTATGCCTGAATGTAATTGTTCAAGGAGAATTGCTGGTTTCTCTAAATGTGAACATAACGCATTGAAGTCTTGTCTCTCTTTGCGTTACTCAAATCTAACGCTTTCAGGAAGTTTTCATAAAGAAAATGCATGGGTTCAGTTCAAAATATCTTACTCGGGAAACAAAAGGATGCATTTATGAATCTTTGAAATATTCAATAAATAATAAAAACTTCCTTTTCACGGCGGGAGTATATGTGGGAGGACGGATTTTGACCATAAAAGATGGTGCTGATCAACGGTCTGTGAGGTAACAATGAAAATCTGGAAAAAGATTTTGACGACACGCTGGTTTTAGCCAGAAAAAAGCTAACTGATGAAAATAGGGACGATCAATTAAGAACTATTTAACCGTCATACCCACGACTTTGTAGTTAAATTCGTAGGTGAGCGCGCCGCTCCATTCTTTCGCGAAAATACTTTTGTAGCGGGTCCCGAAAGCAGGTCCGACTGGCTTACCATACGTGTAAAACCAGTTCACAACCGGCTGTCCCGAAAAACCCAGGGCAATCCAGTAGGCGCCTGGTTTCAAAACAGGTCTTTCCTTATCCCGAAAATTAAAGGTCACCCAGCGATAACCGGGCTTGCTGGAAATCTCTTCGAGAGCGATAATCTGCGTTGAGCATAAGATCTCACCGGGCTGGCCTTCATAATCCTTGAAAACATCCACCCAGAGATGACCTTCTCCACCGAAATTATGCAAAGCCAGTGCAATATTATGGAGCGTAGCCTGCATTGGCAATTCGAAAACCTGTGCATACTGTGTCACGCTGTGGGTAACGAATTCCGCTGTTTCCACCAGAAAATTTCGGGACATTTCATAAGAATTCTCACCTTTAGCCTCGGTCACGCGGGGAAACGCAAAATTAACATTTTCCGGAAATTCCAGGTTACCAAAAACAAAGGGCACATTATAGCGCAATTCCTCAGGAGGCACGGGCGCAGGTGATACAGGTTCAGGCACTGGAGATGCAGGTACTGTTTCAGCCAGTGCGACAGCCTGGGCCTGCTGCGCCTCGCCGCGGGAAGCATATTCCTCGGGAGGAACAGGTGCAGGCTCTGCAGGTAGCGCTGTCACAGTAACCCAGGCTTCGCGGAGAAATTTTACCAGACGAGAAAATAGTGTTTCAGATACTGGCGCAGGTTCCGACACAGGAGATGCAGCTATCGGTGGCGCAGATACTGGCACAGGATCCGGAGTCGGCTGAACGTCTGTTTCCTTCACTTTGGCCAGGACATTGGGCCCAAAAAGCAGTTTTTTGGGACCGTAATTATGTCGCTGCGCTGAAACTTTGATTGAATCGGAAAGGAAATTCCCGCCGATGGTTTCCTGCAGCGTCAGTTTGGTGCGAGCCCCGGAACTCTGCGCCCAGCGGACCCGACCATCATTCTTTGTCTCGCTGTTATCCACGCCTACTTCAATGCGGACAAAACGATTGGAAATAAAAAACTGCATGTTCTGCGGATCGTAGGGAACCCAGCCCAAATCAGGGAACCAGACTTCCACCCAGGAATGTCTTCCCTGTCCCATTTTAAAGGTCAGCGTTCCCTTTTCCCAGGAGACGTGAAAGGGCTGATTCATGGTGACGCCGTTGACAATCCGCACCGGCACCCCCGCATTGCGCAACAGAGCCGCCGTCAGATGGGAAAAGTTCTGGCAGTTTCCCTTGCCGGTTCGCAAAGAGTAAAGCGCATCGTATTGCACGGGAGGATTGACATACCGGACATGATCCACGACCCAGCTCACAACTTTTTCCACGGCATCGAACTGCGTGCTCACGCCTTTGGTCAGTTTGAGCGAAAGCATGCGAATAGCAGGATCATTGGTCTGCACCTGCTCGGAAGCCTGTAAATAATCCTTCAGGTGTTCGGGTGTGGACACAGGTGGAAAAGGGGCGTTGGAGTGAACGGGTTTCAAACCGGTGTTGGTGTGTGCGTCAAAAGAAATCATAGCGTCAACAACCCTGGGAACGGTATTCCAGGTTGCCCCGATGATCTTATTGCCGCGGGCGTCGGTGGTTGTCGTTTTTTCCTCGGCCTCCGGAGATAATCTGACGTTGAAATTGGTAATCTGCTGTTTGTACGTGGGGGAATCGAAACTTTCAGGCTCGACGAAGCTCAGCATTAATTTTTTCATGGAATCGCCTGCCGTGATCTGATGCCGTAATTCATAATGGATGGTGGATGCCATGTCGCCCTTGACCGTAAACTTCTCGGCCAGAGCGGGGATGGCTGTCAGGATCATCAGGGTCATGAAAAAGGCTTGCAAGCTTCTCTTCATCGGATACCCCCCTTGTTGAAGACTTACGTTGTAAAATAATAAATGAGACGGGTAGTGAATGTCAACAGAAACAAAATCAGATTTTAATCAGCAAATACGGTTGATAAAAACTTCATTGTGGAGATGTTAAAGAAACACGGTCCTTTAATGTCAAGGAAATCTTGGCCACAAAAAGTGAGGTTTAGTGTTGAAGTCCGTCGTTCGGTTTCATGTATCGTCTGCTCCCGCACGTCTATTTCAGGATTTTGTATTTGCCATCGAGCCAGTTTTGTATGTCGTAGACGTACCACTTTGAAAACCTTCTGTCCGTAGGACCGCCGGCTATGGTGGTGTGAATTCCCTCTTCACCTAAATCGGCAATTAACCGGTAGCCAGGGCAGAAAGTGGTCGTCCTCCCTGCCACCTTGAAAATCTGTCCCTGCGGTATCGTGGCCGAGGAGCCGGGGAGCTCGATGGGCCCGTAGTCGTAACCGAGGAAACGCGGCATCTGGCCGCCGAAGAGGAGATGCGCGAACATAATCTTTCTCGTGTCGCCGTATCTGACCGCCTTTACCTTGAGTCCCTCATCAAGCGCCTGCCGGAAAAGGTCTTCGCGCCTCTTGCTGTCGAACCAGGCCGATGATTCCCTCGCAAGTACATTGTCGAAGTTTTCGTAGTAGTCATGAAAGACGCTGGTTTCTGTATGAATGAATTTGATAACCTCCCGCCCGAAACCGTGGTCGCCAAAGACGATATCGAGGAGCGCTCGATAGGCTGACTCAAACAGCATGGCGCCTTTTGAGTCAGGGTGGTATCGCAGGTCCCATTCTTTGAGAATCCTTCCATTTTCAGTGTCAGGAATAAGGAACTTCATGATTTTCATGAAACGATCCGCCTGCGTGGAGTAGAGGTCAAAGTGCATGTCCTTCATGTATTGGACGGTGAGCTTGCCTCCTTCGAGAAGCCGCTGCCGGATCCGCTCCGCCCTGTATATTCCCATGGGAAGATTGATGGGAGTGGAGGTGCCGAGATAGTTCAGGTCCTGGTTTGCCGTTGCGATGATTCCGTCCTCGGGGTTGTATTGCGAGGGCAAACCATTTTTATCAGCAAAGCCTTTGTGATCATACTCTGCCTCCCACCCCGGAAGGGGCACCATGCCGCTCACGCCCGGCGCCCGCGCAAACTGCCGCCCGCTCATCTGGTAGCCGATGTTGCCGTCTCTGTCGGCCAAGACCCAGTTCATTGACGAGGCATCAATCTGTTTGAAGAGCGGCATGGCCTCACAGACATTCTTTGCGGTGGGCAGGGAAAAGATCGTATTGAAGTCATTGGCGCCGCAGCCCGCTTTCGCGGACCAGGAAAGCACAAGATAGTAGCCTTCCTGTGTGGGGTCACCCTCAAGGAGGCCGTGCTCGTTCTCATAGATATCGAGCGTGATGGGTTTTCCCTTCTTCACGTTGATGACTTCGCGCCGCACCTTGAAATCCCTCCAGCCGTCGGCCCGCCGGTACTTCCCGCCGCGGCAGTGCTCGATGCGGTAGTCGAGCATATCCATGAAGGCGTAGGTGGCGCTCCAGGCTATCGTCGCGGTTCTACCGAGGATGATGCCGGGGACGCCGGGGATGCTGACACCCGTCATGGTGTTCCCCGGAAGCCGCAGCACGATTTCCTGCCAGACCGCGGGCAGGCGGTTCACCTCAAGATGAGGGTCTCCGCACAGTATCGGTTTCCCCGAGGCGGTCCGCGCTCCCGATACCGCCCAGTTGTTGCTCGCAGTCATGACCGGCAGCGCGCGGAGCCATTTCACGGAATCCGGAACAAGTGGGGGATCGAGCTTCACCTTTCCAATAAGTTCATAGTCAATCTCCTCGGTGAGGTAGGGGAAGAGCTCCTTCAGTTTCTCCTGCGCCACACCGCGCTGAATCATCTGGACGAGGAACTTTTCCATGGTGCCCTGGGAATCGGCAAGGCCGATGTAGCCGAAAATCTTACCTATCAGCATGCTGTCTTTGATGTGCCAGGGCTCGGGCGTGTAACCGAGGAGCCTGAATTCATAGACGGGTTTGTTTGAGGAAAGGTAAAGGTTGCACCCCGCGGCATAGGCATCGAGCTGCCGCCGGTCTCCTGGGCTCAGCTTTGCGATTTCTTCGTCAGCATCGGGGAGGAAATTCATCCGCCGCATGAATTTGTCGATTTCAATCAGGGTGGGATCGCCCTTGAGATGTTCGGCAGCCTTGCCCTGAAGGAGAGTTCTCGTGAGAAGCATCTGGAGCTGCCGGTCGCAGGCATGTACCCAACCGAGACCGTACCAGAGATCCTCCTGGGTAGATGCCTTGATTTCGGGGATCCCATAGCTGTTTCTCTTAATGCAAATCTTCCCGCTTCGGCCTTCGAGCACCACCTCGTTTTCTTTCAGTTTCATGTGTTCCCCTTTGCCTGTCAGCTTCTTTTGGGTGGCCTTATTGTTACAGGCCATCATTTTGTGTTATTGTTTTTTCTCTTCAGCGGGCTTGGTCTTGAGGCACTCGCTCATGAACTTCTTCCGTTCTTCACCCGTAAGTTTCTTCTCAGCGGCTTTCTTGTTACAGGCTTTCATCTTTTCCTACTGGGGTGTCGCGGCTACCAATGGTGCGAATGCCATGCTGACGGCGAACAGTGTGACAACGATAACGAGCATAATTTTCTTCATACACAAATCTCCTTTCACATTGGTAATGGGTAAATATATATGAGCGAGATGAGGGTAAGAAAATTTGTTGTTTGTGTCAATGAAATATATCGTATCAATGAAGCGCGGAATATTGACTGCAACAGTCAGGAATGATCTATCGATGGATCGATGCTGCTACACCGACAATGTCACTCCAGCTCCCTGTTTTGATAAAGAGCGCTTTATTCCCGTCGCTGAGAAAGTGGTCAACTGCAACATTCCTGTTCCAGGGTCTTTCAAAGAGAACCTTTATACCGTTGAAGCCTCTCAAGTTCTGAAAGTAATCATCAACCATAAGATCACCGGGAATGACTGACTTATATTTGCAAAAGAGGATTTTCTCCTGTCCAATGTGAGGATAGTGTTCTGCAATCCACTCACTTTTCTCACGCACCATGTAACGCCCGTAGTGCGTCGATTTCGTAACAAACCAGATCTCCGCCCCCAAATCCAGAAGCCTTTGTATTACCTCTTTTGCTTCGGGGTACGGTACGGCGTTTCTGAAAAAACCCTCGTACCCTAAGTAGTGCATCATCCTGGTTCCGCACTCAGGTTTGACAATTCTTTCAATGCTCCAGTCCGTAACATCTTCTTCCTTGAGGTTGTCATGGTAATCTCTGTTGTACCATTTCAGCCAGAGTGGCATTATATTCGCAATCACCCCGTCCATATCAATAAGTATTTTCATTCGCCCAAAGCCTATCCCGACAATCACTAAGCGCAGATGAATAGGACTTCTTCTTTATGAGTTTGCATCGCTGTTTTCCCGAATCTGCGGTTTGAAATGTAGCACAAACGGCACTAAGCGGAAAGAAGTGAAACAGAAATGATGAGGTGCAATATTATTCACCGTAAAATGCCTCTACTCGTAAAAATCTTTCACTCTTGCAAGATATTGTAAATTCGTAAAAAATACCTTCAAAAGAGCGGACTTTCATTTGTTTACAAAGGTCAAGAAACTTTAAACAGAGTATTTACAATAGCAGTAACCAAAATGCAGCAGGAAAAGCATATGCAACGCTCGACAAAGGCTCTGATTCATGACGAAATATCTTACGCACCAGAGTTCTTGCTTAAACTCATAGCAAATCGCGGTTACAGGGCAGGTTTTGCGAAAGATGCTACTGAGATTATTACTATGCTCTCAAATGACCAGTATGACGTTGTTCTCACCAACGGTAAATATAAAGCACTCAGCCTCGACCATCATACATGGTTACAATCTTCTTCTGTCTTCATTATTGGTATTACTGATTCACATAACCATACTCAGGATTTAAACGCGGATATATATTTGTCGAGACCCTTTCTAAGTTCTAAACTTTGGCGGGCACTAGAAACTCAGCTCCAATTACGTAAGGAATGAGAGTCATGGTCTATACATTTACATGTCCTTCCCCTTGCAGTCGAATAATAATGATTGATGCAAACAATGGTGACGATGCTGTTTATAAAATCATAGAAGCGGGAGCTCTGAGCTGTCGCAATATAAATAATACGTCCTGTTGTAAAAAAGTTATTCATCTACCACCATTACCGGAAAAAAAGTTAATAGACATAGTACGATTGTGTATGAACGTTGAGAACCAGTAAGGTACTTATTAATTAATATTAATCAATCTAATGAATTATTTCATATTAGTGATATTTATCGCTTGACATGATTTATTGTTGATGCAATACTATGCTATAAATGTGATTGTTTACACTTCGGTATGAATATGAGAAGAAACAAAGTAAGACATTTCCGCGAAGCCATTCCTCTGAGCACTGCCGAACTTGCGAGAAGGGCGGGTTTAGCACCTCAAACCATTGCAAAGATGGAAAAAGGATTGCCGACTAGGAAGTACTCCGAGTTAAAGGTTGCAAAGGCTTTACAGAAAGAATACGAAGAAGTTTTTTTACCGAAATCAAAGTCTTAGTCAATATTTATATGCATTTTTTGTGGAGTGTAGGTCACCGTCGGGTCGAATGAAAATAGATAGATATCTCATTGTTTATTTTATCAATACTCGTGGAGGTCCCAAATGAGACTGATGGTCGTGGATGACGACCAGATTGTTGTGAATACTCTATCTTCCTTTCTGAAAGTATCTGGTTATGAAGTTGATGAGGCGCATGACGGGATCGAAGCGGTTGAGCGGCTTCAGAACAATTCATACGATGTTGCTATCATAGACGCCATAATGCCTAAAATGAATGGCGCAGAAGTCTGCAAATTCATAAAGTCGCATTATCCCAGTACGTATATAATTGGTATAAGCGGCTACCCTGACTCTCTGAAAAAGCTAAAGAATGAAGGCGCCGATATCTGCTTCACTAAACCTTTCAGTATTGACCAAATTAAGAGAGCCGCAGAAAATCAATATCGTTCGTCCCTATCCAATTCTTGATTCCATTGTATCATATAGTTCAGATGGACTTCTTGGTAGTTGCGCCTTTCTATTTGAAATGTTGTATGAATGGGCTGACTTAGAAAAACAAGATTTCAGGAAGAAAGTTGTTTTTTTATCTGTAGTGATTCAATAAAGATTTCTTTAGGTTAAAGTAGGGTAAAGGATTTTTATCGTAAAATAACAAATCAAAAGAAATCAGCCATATTTCAAGACAATACCTTCCACGATGTTGGAAACATCCTCACAAATATCAATGGATTCTTCAATCCGTTCAAAGATTTCTTTCCACTTGATCAGCTCGATGGGATCTTTTTCACATTCGAAAAGGCGGGATATCGTCATCCTCACGACAATGTCCCCCTCATTCTCCAGGGTGTGAATTTCCACACAGGTATCCAGGATCATCTTTGCGTTTTTCATATTTCGCATGGCATACACGATATATTTTACCTTCTTGATTGCTTTATTTAAGATCATAGCCTGATCGATGATTTCCGAGGCAGGTACTTTAACCTTATACAGGGACATCCTGGCGGCAGAGGCTTCAACCATATCCAGAATGCTGTCCATTTTATGGACAAGATCATAAATGTCTTCACGATCGATGGGGGTGAGGAAGGTCTTGTGCATCTTCTCGTAGGTATTGCGGGTGATGACATCAGCTTCATGTTCCAACTCTTTGAGCTTGGCAATCTTTTGGTCAGAGTATTCATAGTGTTCGACCAAGTCAAGAAAGAGCTCCCCCCCCGCTTCAATTTTGTTCGCCAGTTCCTCAAAAAGATCAAAAAATCCCTCCTCTTTGGGAATCAGTCTCATCAGCTATACCCTCCTGGATGATTCGTCAGGCAAGAAGTTTAATCGAAAGATGGTTATAAGAAATAACCGTATAATACATTTCAAATTAGAAGTCTGCTTTTTTTGATTATTTCCGATTATAATGTAGTATGAAAGAACAATACGAAAAAATCACGATTTCGGAAGAAGCTATTGTCCTGTTAACCGAAGAGATATCTTTTTGATGCATCGAATGTTTCTGTTGAAAGTGAGAAAGATTACAAAGATCACGGCCTAATATTGTTATAAAGTGGAGATCTGACGGTATTCTTCACATTTAAGATGAGACTGCTTTTAAGATATCTATATGATCGAGGGCCATACCTGCACCTCTTGCCACGACAGAGAGGGGATCGTCCGCGACTGCAACAGGAAGCCCCGTCTCTGCTTTTATAAGAAGGTCGAGATTTTTTAAAAGAGCTCCACCTCCGGTTAAGACAATGCCTCTTTCGACAATATCTCCGGCTAATTCCGGGGGGGCATTCTCCAGAACATTTTTTATTGTAGCTATAATAATATTTACTGGTTCCCTAATGGCTTCCCTTATCTCTTCGGAATTAATCTCGACTATCGACGGTATGCCTGAAATAAGGTTCCTTCCTTTGACGTCAACTGTCCGCAATTCTCCATCCGGGTAAGCGTCCCCAATGGTCATTTTTATGATTTCTGCCGATCGTTCCCCTATAAAAAGGTTGTGGTTTTTCTTTATATACTGGACGATTTCCTCGTCCATTTTGTCACCGGCAATCCTCACAGACTTTGAGCAGACAATGCCACTCAGGGATATAAGGGCTACCTCTGTGGTTCCACCGCCAATGTCTACAACCATAGAGCATGTCGGTTCCATTACAGGTAATCCAGCTCCAATGGCCGCTGCCATGGGCTCTTCAATGAAGAACACTTCCCTGGCGCCTGCTGATTCCACAGTTTCCCTTACTGCTCTCCTTTCTACCTGGGTAATACCTGAGGGTATCGATACAATAATTCTCGGACGGACCAGTGACTTGCGTTTGTGAACTCGTAGGATAAAGTTTCTGATCATGGCTTGAGTACTATCGAAATCAGCGATGACTCCTTCTCTCAGGGGTCTAATTGCCACGATATTCCCGGGGGTTCGTCCTAACATTTTTTTTGCTTCCAGACCGACAGCGAGGACTTTTTTTGAACCTCGGGAATCTCTTTGAATGGCAACTACCGAAGGTTCATTCAACACAATCCCTTTCCCCTTCATGTAAATGAGCGTATTTGCCGTTCCCAAATCTATGGCAAGATCGCCGGAAAATTTGCCTAAAATAAAATCAAACAGCAAAACTTATTCTCCTTACTTGTATTATCTGCCATGCATGATGTTTATCCCTTTACCATGAAGAAGAAATTAGATCACATTAAATTTTCAAAACAAATGGCAGGGTTAAACTCAGTATTTTTCATTTTCTGAGATAACAATTATGTGCTGTAGTCTTCGTTGCGGAGTTCTTTCTTTTACCCAATCTGTAGGCATCTATTACAGAAAAAAGCCAGCAGCATATGATGTATAAAAAAATGACTTTATAATAGAATCCTTTTTGTACGGGATGCTTGGCGGCAAGATTTGAAAGCGTATTGATGTCAACCGTTCCACCTTGAGCTTGAATTGTATTGAGACTCTCCAGCGCGCCAGCGGCTGCTATTCCTGCAATGATAACCAGCCCTATCATAATCAGTATTATAAATAAAAAGCCACGCCAGTAGCGTTTAAGGTAAATCTGGCCCAGACCGGGAAATACGAGTCCTGACAACAGCGCGGCCTTGAGTGCGCTTTTCATGTTCTTCTCCTGCTGATACTTTTGAGTCGAGTAGACCAGTTTCTCCCGATACTACAGGTTGCGGTTTGTTTTTTCTGTTTGCCGTCTGGTTGCTTGGCAGCGCCAAAGTATTTCAAGCATTACCATTTGAACTCTCGCATTGTTCTCGAAATCAGTCAATCATTGAGTACAGGAAGAACGAGATAAAAAAGAAGGTCTGTTTTACACATCAATTGACGGGCGGGACAAGCATAAATACTTTTTGACACGTGTCCTCTTCTGATCACAAAAATCAGTTTCTCTCCAATATTTTTGTCACCGTAAAATCTCCCTACTCGTAAAAATCTTTCACTCTTGTACGAAACATCAAATTGCTAAAAAATAAAGCCAAAATTAAAGGCGGCCAATCCCTAATGTTATATTTTGAAAACAATCGTGGTTCTTTTTCATTGAAAGATTTGGAGTTCGTGGCCTTGTCTATATATTTTAATGGTCGCGCGAGATTCTAAACCGTGTCATAAAACACCTTTATCGCAGAGGTGGTACTATGGACAACTCAATGCCCGGAATTTACCTGATTAGACGCGATAGTCATATTAAAGCCAAAGTTATCAAAATTAAAACTACGGGGCAGTGTCACATAGAAGAAACAATCAAGCTGGCAAACAATAGTATTTCGGCAATGCTGTCAAGTCATGCTCGGATACCGGAGGGGTATCAAATATTCCTCCAGATGGATGCTGATGGAGGGCTGATATGTCAGAAGATTGTAGATGCCCTATTGTCATTGCCTTATGACAGGGTAGTCCTGGAGAGAATTAATTGTTAAACTCAATTATTGATATCAAGTCGGCCAATTACATAATGCTCCTTGCCGGGATTATGATACTCTCAGGGGCATTGGGTGGTATGACAAGCGCTTTTCTGACGAAAAGTGACGATCATCCGTTTTTCATGGTGATCTTGAAGCATATCTTTATAGGTATTGTCACCGCCATGATGGTGCCATTAATTCTGAACCTGTTCTCCAGCGACTTACTTGATGCCGGACAGACAAAGCCGTTGAAATTGTTTACGTTAAGTGGATTGTGTACTTTTTTTGCACTGTTTTCCCCCAGATTTCTGGAGACCATATTCATGAACCGACGGCAGGCTGAAGGACGGCAGCCTCTGCAAGTCCATCAGGGTGGGGAAAAGGGAGAGAAAAAGCAAGAAGGCAGGAGTTCCGCTGCTCCCGTAGAGGCCCCTGAAAAAACAAAATTTTCTGAAAATCAGTTAATAATATTGAAAGCTCTTGCGAAGGCGGAAGGAGCAAAACTCACATTAGTGGATCTTCTGCGAGTTACCGCAGTTCCACAAAATGAATTTGATGAGATTCTTGCGATGTTAATGGTCAAGGGGTTAGTTGCCCAGGAGCTCATTGAAGGCACCAAGCTACAGCTTGTCTTAACGGCAAGGGGAGAGCAGCAGTTGAAAAAAATTTTTAAATGACATTTCTCACCCCCATCTTTTTTTCCTGAAATACACCAGCATGGAAACTGCAATAACGATCATGACGCCCCACACAAAAAATACCCCTTATATAAGAAATCTATGTTTCTTATACTTCAATCATCATCAAATGATCATTGTATGTTGGAGTTTTCCGATTGAACAGCTGGATAAACTGAAAAAATAGTGCATGCAACGTTACAGGAAGGACTGAACAAGAAAGCTGATTGCCGATTTTTCAAGATCGCGCATCCGGTGGAACTGCGGGCTTCACCTATCTATACATTCGTAATTGATCGAGCCCTCACGTTTACGAGTTGGAATGAGCACAAAAAAAGGCAGGGTTTTGTCATATAATATTTAGCCGTTTTATTACCATTTTGCTATGTTTTCGTCGCTAAGAGGCCCTTCGCACAGGGATATCCATTCATTTAATGTTTGATGCCAATGCCTTTTTCTTAAAGGCATTTGTAGCTGGTTTTTCTCCATCTGCTCAATGATGTCCAATAGGTCATTCCCTATAGTTTCTCTTTTTACGACTCTCCACAATTCTTGTGTTGACTCCAGATCTTTCTTTTCAAACCT
>PDVJ01000006.1_pt2 | contig 14390 bp, 15 predicted proteins | sample 1369811 | NCBI WGS metagenome assembly PDVJ01 (sample SAMN07795376, study PRJNA414565) | Alkali sediment metagenome, whole genome shotgun sequencing project. | reverse complement strand
ATGAAACTCGAGATCGCCTGCGCGATCTCCGGGCCCTGGTCTTCCTGCAGGAAATGCCCGGCCCCGCGGATGATGAGGTGCGGCTGGCCACGTGCCCCAGGCACCCGTTTCTGCCACACCTTCTCGCCGCCGCGCGTGATCGGGTCACCGCTGGAGAAGAGCGTGAGGAACGGCTTCTGCCATCGCTCGAATACGTCCCAGGCACGCTCATTGTTCGCTCGCTCGGGGTCGCCGGGCGTGGCCGGTACGAATCCCGGAAAGAGTCGCGCTGCCGTCTTGTAACGCGAATCCGGAAACGGTGCGTCGTAGGCTGCGATCTCGGCCGCGCTGAGTTTCTTCGCGCAGCCCGCGTTCACGAGCCGGCCGATCGGGAAGAGCGGACTGAAACGGGCGAACGCGCGCCAGATGCGAAAGGCGCGCGGCAGCGGCGTGGCGCCCGTGGGCAATCCGCCATTGCCGAGCGAGACGCGGTCGAACCGGTCCGGCATCTCGGCGGCCATGCGCAGGCCGATCAGCGAGCCCCAGTCCTGGCAGAAGAGCGTCAGGTGGCGCAGGTCGTTGGCGTCGAGCCAGGCGCTCATCCACTTGACGTGGTTCAGGTAGGAGTAGCTGCCGGGGTCGGCAGGCTTGTCGGATCGTCCGAATCCCACGAGGTCGGGCGCCATGACTCGATGCCCGGCGGCGGCGAGAACCGGGATCATCTTCCGGTACAGGAACGACCACGTTGGTTCGCCGTGCATCAGCAACACCGGATCCGCGCCCGCGGGGCCCTCGTCGATGTGCGCGATGCGCAGGCCCCCGATCTCTGTCCACCGTGGGGCTCTCTGGTGTGCGCAGCACGCTGGCTATTCGCGGCAAGCCGTACTTCGCCTGTAGCTCATTCATCTCAGGTTGCATCCACGGTCGGTGCAGGTCCGTCGAGACGCACCGCCTTCGTGGCGGCAATCAGGTCGCGCTCCACCGCCCAGAGGCGGTCCTGACCCCAGCGCGCCGGTTGATCATCGACACGGAAGGACGGTACTCCCCACAGGCCGAGAGCCAGCATCTCCTCGCGGTTACGGTTGGCGACCTCACGCCACGTGTGATCGCGCAGTGCTGTCGACACGGCTGTCTCGTCGAGCCCCGCTCTTACGGCAATCGTGCGCAGGCCCGAGTCGCTGCCGGCGTCTATACCCTCCGCCCACACACCACGCAGGAACGACCACAGGAACTCGGGCCCCTTGTCCGCGGCCATGGCGTGGTGCAGCACCGCGAGGCCGCGCTCTGTCGGCACGCCTACCGGGTCTGCGATGCGGCCGAATGGCATGCCGAGACGCTCCGCTTCCCGTTTCGTATCGCGCAGGATGTAGAGACGCTTCTCGCGCGGCACGGGCAACCCGCGCATCACCATCGGCAGCACGAACCTGATCCGCAGCCTGGCCGCGTAGCACCGTGCGAGTTCGATCAGCCTGGGCACGGCAAGGTAGGTGTAGGGACTCCGGAGCGAGCAGAAGAAATGCAGCTCGGGTCGGTGTCCATTCGTCGGTCGATGCCGGCACTCGACCTCGGGAACCGGCGCGATCAGCGGCGCGGCAACGTGATGCGCAAGCCCCGCCGAGCGCAGGCGCTGCTCGAGGTGTGCGAGGCGATCGATACCCCAGTACCACTCACCCTCGAAGTACAGCGTCGCGCCCAGGTAATGACTCGGGAATCGGGAAATGCTCGCCCGATCTCCACGCCACAGCGCGCGGCTGGCCGAAAGTGCGTCAGTCAGTGCGCCATCACTCGGGTTGCTCGGTGCATCCGCCGCCAACAGGAGGGCCATGACGCGGCCAGCATGCGCAGCGAGGTCACGGTCGGGTTCGTGTCCCGGATCATCGAACTCGAGTCCGACCGCCGCAGCCAGTTCCGTCGCATCGCGTCGTGACCATGCCCTCAGGCGCTCTCTATCGGGCGCCACTCGGTCGTCCGGTGACGACGCAAGGTGCGTCTCGAGGCGACACGCATAGTTCGAGGCGAGTGCCGGCAAAGCCTGGAGCACCAGGTGGGAATACGGGTCGTCGACCTGGTGATAGTATTCGACCAGTGCAGGCGCGCCGCGCACACGGCGCGCCGTTGAACGCAGGCCGCGTCCGATGTCGCGAACACGCGCATTGGTCAGCAATCCGGCAATGGTGCGCCCGACAGCCGTCTTCACCGAATCACTCACGCCGGCCGACTTCGATCGCCCTGGAACCCGCGGGCAGGCTGATGAAGTCGCCGTCCGTGCCCACCCGGATCGGGCCCTTGAAGATGCTGCGCGATGTACCGAGGAACGCGGCTTCCATGCCCGGCAGCGGCAGGGCAGGCACGATGTGGTTCAGCAGCAGGAATCGGACGCCGGCGTCACGTGCGATGCCGGCAGCCTGCTCCGGCGTCGTGTGGTACTCGGGGATGTCCGCGAAGATCCTGGCGATTTCCGTCCTGCCGGCTTGCGCTGCTGCTCGCTGCAGGTTGGCGACCAGCGGCACCGAGAGTGCTTCGTGCACCAGCAGATCGACGTCCCGCGCCTCGAGTTCGACGGCCGGCCACCTGACAGTGTCGCCGCTCAGCACCAGGGTGCGATCCTTGTACCGGATGCGATAGCCCGCGGCCGGGTGCGCGGGCTCGTGATTGACGCCGAACGCCACGATCTCGAGGTCGGGCTCGTTCAACAGTACGACCCGCCCGCCGGGCGCGGCGACGTCGAAGCTGTGCGCGGCACCGCCGAAGCCGCCGGGCGGGACCACCTGCGGGCCGTGGTGCGCGACGCGATACTCCTTGTCCGGCGCATAGGCCTGCATGAAGCCTGCGACCACGCCCTCGACCCCGGTCGGCCCATAGACCGGCAACGGGTCGGCGTGCGAGCCGCCGGCCCACCGCTGCAGCATTACCTCGCCCAGTCCGTCGATGTGGTCCGAGTGGAAGTGCGTCAGCAACAGTGCCTCGATGTCGGCCGGGTTGAAGCCCATCTTCACGAGATTGCGCGACGCTGCCGATCCGGCATCGACGAGAAACATGCGTTGACCGGCGATGACGACGGTGCAGGGACCGCTGCGGTGAGGGTCGGGCAGCGGCGATCCCGCCCCGAACAGGCCGACGTGCAGCCCGTCCGCGAGTCCCGCCAGCGGTTGTGCGGCGAGACGTCGATCAGCGAGTTTCTGTGCCACGCGCAGGCTGATGTCGGCCCGCTTCGCGTAGCCGACGCCCGCGAGCAGCGCAGCGACGGCAATAATCACCAAGGCCTTGCGGCGTGCGCTCATCCCGGTGGTCTCCCCTCGGTCGGCTCGGAAACGAGCGGCCGTCTTTCGTTGTCACTGGCGTCCAGGCCCGCCAGATTCTAGGATACATGGCACGTCGCAGTCCCGCGGCGCGATTCACCATAGACAGTTACTCGAGAGGAATGCCATGGCGTTTTCGATCCAAAGTTCCCTGGGCGACCTGCTGGACAACGAGCAGACCAAGGCGGTCCTTGAGCAGCACATGCCGGGAATCGCCGACCATCCGCAGATCGCCATGGGGCGCGGCTTCCCGCTCGCGGTCGTGGCCAACTTCTCCGGTGGCCTCATCACGCAGGACATACTCGCGGCGGTCGACGCCGACCTCGCGAAACTGGGCTGAAAGCGGGCCGTCCACACCTGGCCCCGTTCAGGGGCCGGGAACTTCGCCCACCTCGAGATGGTGGGGTGTGCCGATTATGCGCAGGCGCAGCCGTTCGGCCATGGACAGCCTGCGGGGCGTGCAGAAAGGCAGCTGTTCGCCCTCCGTGTAACCCGATTCGATCACTCCATCGAACTCCAGCCATTCAAGGCAGCCGGTTCGAGCCAGTGTCGCCCGTACCGGGGCAGCCTCATGCGGCGCAAGACGCGCCAGTTCCCGTTGCAGCACGCTTCGGCGCCACGCCTGGAACGGCACCGCCCTGAGCCCCGGGTAGTGCTTTCCGTCCAGCGTCACCGAGTAATGTCCGTGTCGTTCGGCGACGGCTCGCGCGTTCGCGTGCAAAGAGGGCAGGTAGCGCCGTGCGACACGCGCGAGCAGCGGCTCGAGCCCGTCCGGAAGTCCGTCGGCGCCTGAAGCCCAGGCCAGGCTCCCGAGCGTGGCCGCCCGTGCGTTCCACATGCGCGCGACCCACTCGTACACGGCGGGAGCAGTGTTGCGCATGATCCGGGACGGCGTGGGGTCGATGCCGAAGTGCCGGAACATGGACGCAAAGTAGCCGAAGTCCGCAAGGCTCGGCCGATCGCCGAACAGAAACGGGCGGCGGCGGAGTATGGCCTCGAGGTCCGCAAGTTCGTCGGTGTAGTGGCGCTCGACGTCCGCGCGGTTCTCCGGCGTGATTCCCTCGCCGCGCAGGTACACGCGTCGTTGCCGGTCCCGCACGGTCCGTCGCAGCAGCGCGGCCGGTGTCAGCGGGTATGACAGGAAGTCCTCGGTAAATCGCCGCGAATAGAGCTCGGCATCCTTGTCGAACGCCCATCTGAAATACAGGGCCGGGCGCCAGAGGCCCTCGTCCGCATAGTCCTCGAGCAGGCGACAATAGAAGGCGCTCTCGGGAGCGTCGGGCAGGACCGGCGCAACGCGGTAATGCTGCTCGAACCATTCGATCATGGCCGTGCTGTCGCGCATGAAGGACCCGTCGGCGCATTCGACGACCGGGACCTCGACGAGCCCGGTCTGCGGTGCGACGCGATCCACGAGTTCCTGCCACGTGATCTCGTGCGTTCGATGCGCAATGCCCTTGTACGCGAGGTACGCCTGCATCTTCCCGCTGAAGTACGAGATGTCGTAGATGTGGAGCGTATAGGGCTCGAGGCTCGCTACATCTGTCGTTGCGGGTCGGCTCGGTTTCATTCGGCTAGGCTGCACGACCTCGGCCGCCGGCGCCACCCTCGCGGTCACTGCCGCCGCGGTCGGCCGCTTGCTCTTGCGGCGCGGTTCGAGAAAGGTTGTCATGCGCGCTGGTAAATGTGGCCGGTGCCCGGCTCCGACGTCGCGGGGGAGAACATGAGAAAGGCATTGCTCGTCATCGCAGGGCTGTTCGTGCTCGTCGTCGCGGCCGCGGGCGCCTGGTGGGTGGGTGCCAGGGATGGCTGGCTCGGCCACGAACGCACGGCCGGTGCGATCACGGGCAAGGTCATACCGGCTGGTGTGATCGATGCGCGCGGCAGCGCGATCACTGCGGTGAGGCCGGAGGGCGAATCCGGCCAGATCCTGTTCGGCGACCTGCACGTCCATACGACGTACTCCAGCGACGCATTTCTCTGGGCACTGCCGATGCTCGGCGGCGAGGGCGTGTACCCGGTCGGTGACGCGTGCGACTTCGCGCGCTATTGCTCCGGTCTCGATTTCTGGGCGATCACCGACCACGCGGAGTCCGGCACCCCGTATCGCTGGAAGGAGACCAGGCGGGCCATGCGACAGTGCCAGGCCGTGTCGGGCGAGACGGATTCGCCCGACCTCGTGTCATTCGTCGGCTTCGAGTGGACGCAGGTCGGCCGCACGCCTTCAGAGCACTACGGCCACAAGAACGTTGTGTTCGAGCATCTGGGCGACGAGCAGGTCGCGGCGCGGCAGATTGCAGCGTCGGGCGTGACGACGGCGACGCTGCGCACGACTGCGCGGGGCATGTCGCCGGTTCTTGCGCTGGAGGACATGCCTGAACGCTCGACCTATTACGACTTCAATCGTTTCATCAAGGACATCAAGAAGGTGCCGGCCTGCGATCCGCAGAAGCCGTCCAATGAACTGCCGGCGGATTGCTTCGAAGAGGCGGCGACGCCGGGCGAGCTCGTGCGTCGTCTCGACCAGCAGGGCCTCGATCCGCTGATCATCCCGCACGGCTCGAGCTGGGGCTTCTATACGCCGCCGGGCACGACCTGGGACAAGTCCCTTGCGCAGAGCGAACACCCCGAGAAATTCAGCCTGATCGAGATCTACTCCGGGCACGGCAACTCGGAGGAGTACCGGGCCTGGAAGGAAATCGTCCCGAACGCGGACGGGACTTCGGCGACCTGTCCGCCGCCGACGAAGGATTACCTGCCGAGCTGCTGGCGTGCGGGCGACATCATCATGGAGCGCTGCCTCGCAACCGGCCAGGCGGAAGTGGTGTGCGCGAAGCGAGCCGATGAGGCGCGCCTGGGCTACGCGAACATGGGCGTCGCCGGGCACCTCGTCGTCGGCGGCGAGACGGCCGAGGACTGGCTCGATGCCGGCCAGTGCACCGACTGTTTCCTGCCGCCATTCAACCATCGCCCGGGCACGTCGGTGCAGTACGGCCTAGCGGTGTCGCGCTTTACCGGGGATCCCGCGCATCCGACTCGGTTCCGCTGGGGTTTCATCGGATCGTCGGACAATCACCGGGCACGCCCCGGGACCGGATACAAGCAATTCGACCGGCGCAAGAACACCGAAGCGGGTGGCGCACTGGACGAGAAGATGCGTATGCGCCTGATTCGGCAGTTCGGTGGCGAAAGCGCGGCGGATGACGTCCCGCATCCGCTCCCGCAGGCGGAACTGCTGAAAATGGCGGGCTTCCAGCTCACCGAGTTCGAGCGCCAGTCGTCGTTCTGGCTGACCGGCGGGCTCGCCGCCGTGCATTCGGCCAATCGCTCGCGTGAGGCAATCTGGGAGGCGCTGCAGCGGCGCGAGGTCTACGCGACGTCTGGCCACAAGATCCTGCTGTGGTTCGATGCGCGCGAGGCATCATCGGGCCAGGCCGCCCGGATGGGTGGCGACATGGCGACGGACAAGTCGCCCGAGTTCACGGTGCGCGCCGTCGGTTCATTCAAGCAGAAGCCGGGCTGCCCCGACTTCGCGGAAGCCGGTCTCGACTCCGACCGCTTGCAGCACCTCTGCGCCGGCGAATGCGACAACCCGTCCGACGTGCGCAAGCTGATCACGCGCATCGAGGTCGTGAAGGTGCGTCCGCAGGCCCGCGAGGGTGAGCCGATCGACGGGCTGATACAGGACGAGTTCCTGGTGCACGAATGTCCGCCGAGCCCTAATGGTTGCAGTTTCACGTTTACGGATCCCGCATACGCAAGCGAAGGGCGCGACGCAATCTACTACGTGCGCGCGATAGAGGAATCCGAGCCGACGATCAATGCACGGCCCATCGAGTGTGTGCGCGACGAGTCCGGTCGTTGCATGAAAGCGAAGCTCTGCTTCGGCGACTATCGCAGCGGCCCGGGCGACTGCACGGCACCGGCCGAGCCGCGCACACACTCGGCCGTCGCCTCGCGTGGTTGACGGGCAGGGCGCGCGACGCCCGGATGCGCGATCATCGGGCAGGCTGCTCGCGGTCGGAGCCGCGCTCGGTCTTGCCGCAGCGCTGTGGGGCGCGCTTGGCCAGCCCGGCTTCGGAAGGCCCGGGCGCGATGCGATTGCGACCGTCGAAGGCGTCGAGATTTCGCGCGCCGATTATGAACGTGCCCTGGGCGCGCTCGCCGCGGACAAGCGCACGCCGCTGGCAACCGCGGATGCGCGCCGTGCCCTCGACCGCCTGATCGACGAGGAACTGCTCGTGCAGCGTGGGCTCGATCTGGGGCTCGGCACGAGTGACCTCGCCGTCCGCAAGGCCGTGGTCGACGCAATGGTGCAGTTCGCGGCGGCCGAGACGGCGGGCCGCAGGCCGGACGACGATGAACTGCGTGCGTTCTACGCCGCCCGGCCTGAACTCGTGCGCTCGGCGCCGCAGGTGCGAGTGCGTGTCGTGAGCTTTCCCTCGCGCGAGCAGGCCAGCGTCGAAGCGATGCGGGCGGCGCTGCGTGCCGGAAAGGATTTCGACGCGGCGGCGCGCAGCGCGGGTGGCGAGGCCGTCATCGTGCCGGACATGCTGCTGCCCGCCCAGAAGCTCGGCGACTATGCCGGGCCTGCCGTGCGTGATGCCGCTGTCGCGCTCCGGCCGGGTGAGGCTGCCGGTCCCATCGACGCTGGCGGCGTGCCGACCTTCGTCCTGTCGCTGGAAAGGCGCGAAGGGTCGGCACCGCCATTCGAGTCGGTGCGCGACGCAGTGGCCGAGGAGTGGCGGCGCAGGCAGGCCGAAATGGCGCTCGATGAATACCTCGCAGGCCTGCGGCGCACGGCGAAGATCCGCTACGCCCCNGACGCGCCGAAGGGANCGGACGCTCCGTGATCTGCCGGCGTCTGCTCGGGNTGCTCGCCGCGTTCGTCCTCGCCACGCCTGCCGCCGCTCATACGCGCAGCCAGTCGTACTCGAGCTGGACCGCGGAAGACACGACGCTNNNCGGCGTGTTCCAGGTNGGCGCGCAGCGNGTAACCCAGCTAGGCGAGGACGCGACCTTCGACACCCTCGGTGCGCTGCTCGCTGCCCACCTTGCGCAAACGGTGAGCGTGACCCAGGGCAGGGTGGTCTGTCCGGCAGACGCACCGAGACCGCTGGCTGCTGAGCCGGGAGACATCCGGGTCGAGCTCGTATTCCATTGTGCGCGGACGCTCGCGGAGTCGCCGGCGACGGTGGTGGTCGGAGCGTTTTTCGACGTGTCGCCAAGCCATGTCCACTATGTCCGTGTCGCCCTGGCGGGTGGCCATGCCCGGGAGGTCCTGGCGACCGTCCGCTCGCATGAGTTCGAGGTCGGCGGCAGCGCCTTCGTGGCGCCCACTGACTTCGCGGCATTCTTTCGCCTGGGGCTCGAGCACGTCCTTTCCGGGATCGACCATCTCGCTTTCATCGTGGCGCTCGCCTTGCTCGCCGGCGGATTCGGCCGTGCCGTATGGGCCGCGACCGGGTTCACTCTCGGGCACTCGCTGACGCTCGGACTCGTTGCGGCAGGGTGGCTGAGGCCCGACGTCGCATCGGTCGAGGCTCTGATCGGCTTTACCGTGGCATTCGCGGCGGGTGAGGCCTTCGCATCCCGCGAAGGGGCGGGGTCGCGTGCCGGCTGGGCAACGCTGGCGCTGGTGGCCGCCATTCCGCTCGTCGCGAAGTCGGCCGGGGCCTCGGCGCTGCCTTGGATCTTCGTCGCCGGCATCGCGGTTTTTGCCCTCTGTGCGGGCGGGCTGGGCGGAACGACGTCGAGGCGCCTCGCGCCTGTACTGGCGACCGCATTCGGGCTGGCGCATGGTGCGGGCTTCGCCGGCGCACTGCTCGCACTCGACATCCCGCGTGAGCGGCTGCTCACGGCGCTGCTCGGATTCAACCTCGGTGTGGAGGCGGCCCAGCTGCTCGCGCTCGCCGTGATTGCCGCCGTTGCCGTCGCGGGCTCGCGGATGCCGCCGATCGCGAGATCCCGGGCCATGGACTACGTGTCGGCAGCCCTGTTCGCACTCGGCGTGTACTGGTTCGCGGCGCGGTCGCTGACGCTGGCCTGAACGGGCGGTCCCATCCCCGGAATGCAGGCCCGCCGGCCCGGCACTCCAGTGACTTGAAAATCCCCGCGCCGGCAGCATCTAGTCGCCTGCTGCACCAAGTATCGGGTGCCGCGCGCTAGACTGTATCGTCCGGGGCGGCTGGACCGGTCGATCAAAGGGATATCGAGGATGCGCACATCCAGCACGCGAGCGAACGCCAACGTGGCCAGACTCCTGCCAATTCTCATTTTTGCCGGTTTCGCGATCTTCATGCTGATCATGGGGCAGCGTCGCGATACGCCGTCGCGTGACGGGCGCACCTGGCGGCCGCGGTCGCGTCCCCGGACCCGGCGGAGCGGGGACTCGACGTACGAGGGCCCGATCAAGGTTGCGGCGGGTGACATCGCGGGCCTTCGCGATGCCTACTCCGGCTCGACGCTCGATGCCACGCGGCCGCTCGTCCAGTGTGCCAACTGCCGTGCGTTCTACCACTCCGACAGTGTTGCGATCCTGGTGCGAGAGAACGCAGGACGCTGCGCGTCCTGTGGAAGCACCGCGTTCCGTGCCGTCGCGGTCACGCGCGGCTGACATGTGCAGCGACCGCTACAGGCGGCACGAGCAGATCGACTGGTTCTCGCAGGACGCGTTGCGGGCTGCCCGCATCGTCGTCGTCGGTGCCGGCGCGATCGGTAACGAGGTCGTGAAGAATCTCGTGCTGCTCGGCGTCGGTACGGTCGACGTGTACGACTTCGATCAGGTCGAGGAGCACAACCTCACGCGCAGCGTGTTCCTCCGCGAATCGGACATCGGCGAAGGCAAGGCGATGGCCGTCGTGCGGCGCGCATCAGAGGTCGATCCAGGCGTCAGGCTCGGCGCCATCGCAGGCGACTTCTGGGACCACCTGAGCGTCTGGCAGCTCGCAGGGTACGACTGCGCCATCGGCGCGGTCGATAATTTCGAGGCGCGGATCCGGCTCAACCAGATGTGCCTGCTGGCGGGGACCAACTTCGTCAACGCCGCCATCGACAGCCGCCACGCGGCCGTCGAATCGTTCCCGCACGGTGATGCGTGGGGTGGCGCGTGCTATGAGTGTCACCTGCCGGAGTCCGCATACGGGCGCATGGCCGAACGCTACTCCTGCGGCGGTCTGCGGCGGCGGGCGCGCGCATCGCAGCAGGTCCCGACGACTGCGGTGACCGCAAGCATCGCCGGAGCGCTCGCGGCTTCCTCGGCGCTGCGCCTCGGCGCGTCCGGCGGCGAGCGTGCGGTGCCGCGTCGCGTACTGGTCGATACGATCGCAGGCGGCAGCACGGTCACCGTGCTCGACCGTAACCCGGACTGTGCCGCATGCCAGGGTATGCTCGAGCCACCCGTCGTGGTTCGCACGCACAACCGGTGGGCACTGTCGCCGGAGATGCGCGACGCGGGCCACGCGCTCGGCCAGGTGCTGCGGCTCAGCGATCCGATGGTGACCGGGTACGAGTGTGCACAGTGCGGAGCGTTGCCCGAAGCGGCGCGGTACCTCGACAGGCGCGCGGCGGATTTCGACGATTCGATCGCGACGTGCCCGCGTTGTGCGGCGCCCGCTGTCCGCATCGAGATCCGCCAGCGATTCGAGCTCGGCGAACTCGTCGAGCGGTTCGGCACACGTCCCGTTCCAGCCAAGTTCGCGCTTGCCGACATCGGCGGGCGTACGGTCTGCTTTGATTTCGAGAAAGGTTGAACACCATGCCAAACGAAATGAGCCTCGTGGTACGCACGGCCGACCAGACGCGGCGCGCAGAGTTGAGTCTCGATCCGGCCAGCACCGGAGCGGACATCATCCAGGCCGCAGTGGACAACTGGGCGTTGCCCGGCGACACCGACTACACGCTCGTCAATGCGACGACCGGGCGGGCGGTGACGCCCGGGGAGGCCCTGTCCACTGCGGTGCGTCCTGGCGACGTGCTGGAGGTGCAACCGGTCCTGGTGGCCGGTTGAGGCCGAGCTTGCGGCGAGCCCGGCCGTGACAAGTTCGCTCAGGCTGCGTGCCGACATCGAGTTGCTGCAGGCCCTGGCGGCTGCGTCCCGCGGGCGAGTCGAGCTGGAGTCGCTGCCGACTGAGGCGCGGCCGGAGCTCGTCGTGGCGTTCTGCTGCATCACCGCGGGATCTGCCCGCTATCCACAGCACCGCGAGTCGCGGGTCGCCGTTCACGTGGCGTTGCCGGAGCGCTACCCGTTCCTGGTGGCGCCGGTTGCCACCGTCCGCACGCCGATCTACCACCCCAACGTGTTTCCGTCGGGCGTCATCTGTCTCGGCACAAGATGGATCGCCGCTCAGGGGCTCGACATCTTCGTGCAGCGTCTGCTGCGGCTCGTCACTTTCGATCCGCTGCTGGTGAGTACGGCCTCGCCGGCGAATCGTGAGGCGGCGATCTGGTATGAGCGGGCTCGCCGGGAACATCCGGGAGCTTTTCCGACGGACCGCTTCGCGGCGGAGCAGGTCGTCGAGAGAATGCTGCGCCCTTGCCCGGGTTGCGGTCGCAGCCTGCGCCTGCCACGCGGGCGCAGTGGAAGCGTGCGCTGTCCGTCGTGCGGAGCGCAGTTCCAGGCGCAGACCTGATGCGCTGGACAGAGAAGCCACCAGAACTGCCGCTACAGCCGCTGTCTGCGCTGCGGACGCGTGCGCCCGGGCTGTCAGCGTGCGCATCATCCGCGCCCGGACTGCTGGTGATCGTGACGGACGACGTCCGTGAGGCGGTCCTGCGGCACCTGCGTGGTTCGCAGGACGAGCAGGGCGGGTTACTGCTGGGCGAGGTCTTCACCGCAGACGAATCCGTCGGCGTTGCGGCGAGCCGCGCCGTGGTAGTCAGTCAGGCCATACCGGCACTCGACTTCGCGAGTTCGGGCATCTCGCTGCGCATGGAAGCGGGGGTTTGGGATCGTGCCCGCCGGGCGCTCGGGCCGCTCGAGCTGATCGTTGGCTGGTATCACAGCCACCCGGGGCGGCGTACCCAGGCAGCGTTCTTTCCTCACCCGTACAGCGTCGGCTGGGTGATCGACCCGGAACTCGACGACGAGGCGTTCTTCGTCGGGCAGGAGTCCGGGACGCCGGGCGACCTGCAGCGGCTGGCAGGTCTCGGCACTTGCGATTCCGGCGTGCGCTGCACATAGTCACCTCTTATGTACACCGCCGTTCCGCTCGCCTCACCTTTGCGCCGGCCGCGCGTCGCGCGTGCCTTTGTCGTATCCATCTCCATCCTGCTTGCTGTTGCTACGCTGATCATCTGCGCAGTGGTCGGCGGTCTTGGCTCCGCTGCGGCCCGTGTGTTCATGACGGCGCTCGCCTGGTCGTCGCTGCTGTCGGTCCTGCCACTGCTCGTGCTCTGGTATCTGGACCGGCGCGAGCGCGAGTCGGCCTGGCTCTTCGCGGCCGCTTTCCTCTGGGGCGGGCTGATCGCCACGACGATCTCGATACCGCTCAACACGACCGTGATCTACGTGATCGGCCAGTGGCTCGAAGGCAATGCCGCGCTGAAGGAAATGCTCGGGCCGGACGCCGCACTGATGATCGGCGCGCCGCTGTCGGCGCCGCTGGTCGAGGAGACGGCCAAGGGTGTCGGCATCGTGCTGCTGTTCTGGCTCATGCGCAGCGAGTACGACAACGTCCGCGACGGGTTCGTCTACGGAGCACTGGTCGGCGCCGGGTTCAACTGGTTCGAGTCGGCGCTTTACGTGCAGCAGAATTTCGTCCAGTTCGGCCAGGCCCCGTACGGATTCCAGCTCGGCGCCCGTTACGCCTGGCTGGGTCTCGCCGGGCACGCGATGTTCTCCGGCATTTTCGGCGCCTCGCTCGGTCTCGCGCGCGCCACGCGCCGCAAGCTGGTCCGTTACAGCGCGCCGCTGGTGGGCCTGGTCCTGGCCGTGATCGCGCACGCCTGGAACAACTCGCTGCCGCTGGTGTTCGCCATCGCGTCCTCGCGGTCCGGCGAGGCGCCTCCGACCGAGAGCGTCGCGCCACCGGACGTCGGCCTGCTCGAGACCATGGTCTCCGCCAGCATCTCGAACCTGGTGATCTTCCTGCCGTTCGTGCTGCTGATGGCCTGGATCATTCGACGCAGCGGCGAGGCGGAGAGGACCGTGATCCGGGAGGAACTCGCCGGCGAGGTCGGGCAGTGCATCTCCCGGCAGGAGTACGACGCAATCTGCGCCGACCGGCGCTATCGGACGCGGCGTGTCGACGCACTGAACAAGGACGCGTCGGTCGCGCTGGTGAATGCGCAGAACGAGCTTGCGTTTCGCAAGCGGCGTCTCGCGGACCGGGGCTTCGACGCCGAACGCGATCCTGTCGTGGCCGCTTGGCGGGCGGAAATCGCGACGCTGCGAGGCCAGGTCGATGCCTGAGAGGGCAGACCGTTGTTCCGTCCAGCCGCGGCCCTGATTCAATCGGTGGTGCGGCGTCGTTTAGTTGGCGGTAAACTGATGTTTTCCATCCTGGCGGCCGGTTGCGGCGCCCCATTTCCACAAGGAGTAGTCGATGTCCAGCATCAGAATGATGTCCCTCGCCGTCCTTTCGTGCCTCGCACTCGTCTCGCCGGCGCATGCGGACAAGACTACCGGCCAGGCGATCGACGACACGACGATTGCGGCCGAGGTGAAGGCCAAGCTTGTCGAAACCAAGGGCGTGCCGTCCACGGCCATCAATGTCGAAGTGTCCAAGGGTCGAGTGCAGCTCGGCGGCTTCCTCGAGACGAATGACGAGAAGAAAGCTGCCCTCGCTGCCGCCAGGTCGGTTTCGGGCGCGACTAAGGTGCTGGACGGCCTCGTCGTCATCAAGAAGGATCGTTCCGCCGGCCAGGCGATCGACGACACGGTGATCCAGTCGACGCTCAAGTCCAAGGGCGCGGCCGAGGATGCCAGCAAGGCCTGGAGCGTCAACACCGACGTCTACAATGGCCAGGTGCTGATGACCGGCTTCATCCATGGCGAGAAGGCCCGCGCCCGGGCGGGCGAGATCGCGAAGAGCATCAAGGGTGTCACTTAGGTCTACAACAAGATCGAGCTGGAATAGCCGGTCGCACGGGGCGCCCCCTGAGGGCGAGCCT